>SDBS01006292.1_pt1 | contig 11548 bp, 8 predicted proteins | sample 2277091 | NCBI WGS metagenome assembly SDBS01 (sample SAMN10404972, study PRJNA504765) | marine sediment metagenome | isolation source: marine sediment core GS10_PC15, 163 cmbsf | place: Arctic Ocean: Southern Knipovich Ridge | collected 2010 | reverse complement strand
ATTCTCGGCTCATAATCTACGAGACCCCACTTCATACACCTTACTGCAAAGAAGATTCACCACTATCGAGAACAGGTGGGCAGCAACGAACCCGATCGGTAAACTCGCTGCTCCTGTATTGGATCGCTATCGGTGATACTCTTTTTTGCAAACATTTGGACTCATCGAACATCTCGAGGCTGCCGTGATCCCGTAAGCTTTGTTAAGTGGTGATGCCACCTTCATTCCTTAATAATTGGTCGGGAGAGAATTTCTGAACCGATGTGCGTGACACTCCTCTTAAAGGAAAACGTCAATCCGAAAATAGTGCAAGATATGTTAGGATATTCGTCAATTATATTGACGCTGGACACCTATTCACCTATATTGCCTGACGTTTAGCGAGGATTGGCTGATAAGATGGATAAAATGTTCGGTTTGCGCAGCAGTAAGTGGAGCAGATATTCTCCGCCCAAATGCTGTCAGTAGTGATTGGGTGCACAATAAACTGACTGTTTTCCAGGTGTAAGAGTAGCCCGCCCCAGTAGCTCAAAGGATAGAGCGCCGGACTTCTAATCCGAAGGTTGGGGGTTCGAGTCCCTCCTGGGGTACTAGAGGTAGAAATACATAAGCTCTGATATTAGGACGAGAATGGGGTTTTTGTTGCCTAAACGCTGAGTATAAATCCATTTTTAACAATTCTTTCTAGATCGAGCTAATGGACAAGTGCTACCAAACTCGCCAAGATGCTATGAAACCTTCTTTCGTTGGAACCATGCTACTTTGCCGCCAATCGAATATCCTCGAACGGTTGCTGCCCCAATCCATGCAACCAAATTAGAAATCCGAAAGCAACTTCTGAAATCTCACCTCTTCTATTCTAGGCGTCTGAGGACCAATATTAAGCATTCAATGATACAGGGTGATTCTCCTGCCACGATTCTTGGGCCGCCAACCCCATAACTACCGCAATACGGCCATCTGCCCCTTTAACCGGTGGTTCTTTATCGTGCAATACCACATCCACAAATTCCTGCATCTCGATGACGTATGAATCCAGGTAACGTTCCAAGAAGAAGTGAAGGGGCAAGGAAGAATGAACGCCATTAGCATCGCTGTGTACATGCGTATCAGGCATATTGTTGGCTACGGACACCATCCCCTCTGACCCAAAAACCTCAACCCGCTGGTCGTAGCCATAAACTGCTTGGCGGCTGTTGTCAATTGTGCCGATGACGCCATTGGCAAACTTGAGTGTGATAACGACTGTATCCAAATCTCCCGCCTCCCCAATCGCTGGATCAATCATCACCCCTCCAAGAGCATAAATCTCCGTCACTTGGCTGCCGATCAGGTAGCGAGCCATGTCAAAATCATGGATGGTCATGTCCAGAAAAATTCCGCCAGATACTTTGATGTACTCAATGGGGGGAGGAGCGGGATCGCGGCTGGTGATATGCAAGATGTGCGGCTGACCTATTTTTCCGTCAACTATCATCTGGCGCACTTTTCGGAAGTTGGGATCAAAACGGCGGTTAAAACCGATTTGTAACTTGACGTTGGCTTGGGCAACTGCCGTTAAGGCTGCATCGATCTTCGCCAAACTGTAGTCGATCGGTTTTTCGCAAAAAATATGTTTACCCGCGGCCGCTGCTTCCTGAATAATCTCCGCGTGTGTATTTGCGTCTGAACAAATCGCCACCGCATCAATCGCAGGGTCAGCCAGAATAACGTGGTAGTCGGCTACGATAACGGGCGCCTGAAAAGCTTTGCCCAATTCCTGCGCCGCCGGTAGATATATATCAGCCACCGCTGCCAATTCCGCTTGAGGAAGGCGCGTGGCAACGCTTTCGGCGTGGATTTTACCAATCCGACCCGCGCCAATAACACCAATTCGTAAACGCTTGCTCATTTTTCACCTCTTGAGAAAGAACAGCGAGGGGATAGTTGAGAGGGTCCTGCGAAACCCTCATAATCCAATTCGCCTCAAATATTCGCGGTTCCGTTTGGCGCTCTCTTTGGGGTTACCCATGCCGGGTAATACATCCTGCTCGACAACGATCCAGCCGTCATACTCTTTTTCCTGCAAAGCAGCTAGAACAGCCGTAAAATCCACATCCCCTTGCCCTAACTCGCTAAACACGCCATGCTTGACCGACTGGAAATAATCCCAGCCTTTGCGGCGGGATTGGGCAGCTACATCAGGCTGGCAATCCTTAAAATGAACATGCCATATCCGGTCTGAATGTTTCTTTAGCCCAGCGACCGGATCGCCGCCGCCAAATCGATAATGCCCGGTATCAAAACATAGCCCAAGCAGATTCGGGTCGGTCAGAGTGAGTAATCTTTCCACCTCGGCCGGGGTTTCTACATAACCGGCGCAATGCGGGTGGAACACCGTGCGTAAACCAGTTGTTTCCTTCACGGTCCGCGCTACTCTTTCCGCGCCCGAGGCAAATGTTTGCCAATGTGCCTCGCTTAAGCCGTATTCTGGCCGGATTCGGCCAGCATTTTCGGTACGGATATCATCTGCGCCATTGTCATCTGCCAGGACGATGAAAGGTGTGTCTCCGGCGACCGCTGCCAGGAGTTGGGCTGTCCTTACCGCCGTCGTTACGCCATCGTCATGCGCATCAGCATCCTTCAGCGCCACCTGCACAAACGCGGCCAGCAGCGTTAAGCCCCGTACGGCTAAATCTCGCTTTAGTTCTTCCGGATCGGAGGGCATGAACCCCCAATCTCCTAACTCCGTTCCATGGTAGCCAGTCGACTCCATCTCATCCAATACCTGTATATAACCGGCAGCTTCCCCTTCCAGATCAAATTCAAGGATTCCCCAGGAACAGGGGGCGTTAGCAACCTTTATCATTATCAATACACCACCCTAAGAAGAGTGCATGCCAAACCGTTCACAGTTCTCTACGCATCGTTTACTGCTCGCAGCTAGAATTGACGCGACAATCAAAATTGACGCGACAATCAAAATTGGCGCGACCACTGTTTTGGCCAACGCTCCACAACCACTTTCGTCTGAGTGAAAAATTCCACCGCATGCTTCCCTTGGCCATGAAGGGTCCCAAAAAAACTCTCCTTCCAGCCACTGAAGGGGAAGAAGGCCATTGGCGCCGCCACGCCGATATTAATGCCGATGTTGCCGGCTTGAATCTCGTTGCGGAATTTGCGAGCGGCCGAGCCACTGCCGGTGAAGAGACATGCCATGTTGCCGTAACTGCCCCTATTGACCAATTTGATAGCATCATCGATGGTCTCAACATGCATTAGACTAAAAACAGGTCCGAAAATCTCCGTTTTTGCAATTTCGCCGGAAGGATTGACGTCCGCCAGTATCGTCGGCCGGACAAAGTTGCCATTTTCATAGCCAGGAATGGTCGGGCTGCGGCCGTCTACTAGGAGACTCGCCCCTTCAGCAGCCCCTTTCTGAATCAGGCTTTCAATACGCGCCTTGCTTTCCAAGGTAATAACCGGTCCCATTTGCACGCTTTCATCCAGACCATAGCCGACAGCCCGCGAAAGTGCCGCATCCGCAATGGCCTCAGTATAGCTTTGGCCTGCTTCGCCAACAGTGATGGCCGTCGACGCTGACAGACAGCGCTGACCAGCACAGCCAAAAGCGGAATCGGCCGTGATGCGGGTGGTCATCTCCATATCTGCGTCGGCTAAGATAATAACCGGATTCTTGGCTCCACCCTGGGCCTGAACCCGTTTGCCGTTTGCCGCACCCCGTGAATAGATATACTTGGCCACTGGCGTCGAACCCACAAAGCTGATGGCTCGAATGGCCGGGTGGTCAAGGATAGCGTCAACGGTTTCTTTGGCGCCATTAACTAGATTGACGACGCCGCTGGGAAAGCCGGCCTCATGGAGCAGGTGGAATACCTTTTGCATCGTTAATGGTACCCTCTCTGATGGCTTGACGACGTAGGTGTTCCCACAGGCTAATGCGTAGGGCATGAACCAGAAGGGAATCATTCCTGGGAAGTTAAAGGGGGCGATCACGGCACAAACGCCAACGGGTTGGCGGATCATGATCTCGTCAATGCCGCGGGCAATATCCTCAGAAAAGTCGCCCAGCATCAACATTGGGATGCCACAAGCCACTTCCACATTCTCGATTGCCCGACGCATCTCGCCTCGCGACTCACCGATCGTTTTGCCACATTCCATGGTAATGGTGCGAGACAAATCCTCAAAGTTCTCATCTAGCAAATGTTTGAGCTTAAACAAATATTGAATCCGGTCGGGAGCGGGTGTGCTTCGCCACTCTGGAAAAGCCTCGGCCGCTGCCCGGGCTGCCTCATTCACATCATCAGCCGGCGAGAGCGGCGTCTTGCCTAACAGTTCATTGGTTGCCGGATTGACCACGTCTAGATATTCGCTGGCATTTGAGGGCTGCCACTGCCCACCGATGTAGTTCAAGACTGCTCCATTGGTTTTCATTTATCACCTCACTTGGGCCTTAGTTCAAAAGCCCGTTAAGAAAAATGGCTTATTGATTCCTTTAGATAAGTCTCAAGCCAAGTCAATGAATTCTCATCCTTAATTGCCGTAAATGGATTGGGGCCAGGCGCTGTGCACTCAAAAATGATCGGACCCTGATAACTTATCTCTTGTAACGCCTCGAATTGTGTGAGGAAGTCAATATGGCCGCGGCCGATGGCCTGACGGTTTGAATCCGAGGCGTGATACAACCATAATTTTTCACCTGCTCTACGAAGCGCGTCCGCTGGATCTGGCTCCTCAATATTCATATGATAAGCATCGAGTAAAATGCCCACATTATCTAAGCCAATCTCTTCAATAAAGTCTAATGCCTCGTGGCCAGTATTAATCAGGTAGGATTCGTACCGATTCAAGACCTCAAACGCCACCTTTAGATTGCGCTTCTGCGCTTGACGTCCAATTTCTTGGACCGATTGAACCAGCAGGGCCCTCTCCTCGTCCATATTTGTCACCGGCTGAACGCGACCAACGTAGCCATGACATGAGATCAGCGGCCGACTGGAGTCAGTTCCCAGTTCGGCGGCAAAATCGAGCAGGCTAATATAGTAATTAATAGCCTCCCGGCGAATGGCTGATTTGGGGTGGGCGATATCAACGTTTTCCGGCGTTAGGGAGAAGATCTTTAGATGATGCTCGCGCAATATGCAGTCTACCTCATCCGGAGAATACCGCGACAAGTTGCCTGCCAATTCCACACCATCATAATCTAGTTCAGTCAACCACCGAGCAATATCAGCCAGCGGCTGGTCGCCAAATGTCCAGGTGCAAACGCCCAACTGTGGTCTCGACAACATAGTTCGATAATTGCCTACTGCTTAATCCGTAAAGACGAACATTACGGAATACGTTTTACACATTATATTCTCTAGCTTTCACGCGCACCGGTAATCAAATCGGCGATATCTTGAATGGTTAACTCTCCTTTCTGATAAGTTCCCACTTTGACCCCATGACGAATAATCGTGTAGCTATCTGATACTTGATAAATTTGGTTCACATTATGCGAAATGAATATGACGGGTAAGCCCTTCGCCTTTGCATTTTCAATGTATGTCAGCACCTTATTCGTTTCAGCAACTGAAAGTGCAGATGTTGGTTCATCCAAGATCAACAATTTCGCCCCAAAATGAATGGCTCGACCAATAGCGATGGACTGCCGTTCACCGCCCGATAGCGTTCCTACTTTATCTTCAGATGAGCGGATTTCAATGCCAATATCCTTTAGCGAATCACGAGTCTGTTGGCGCATATCTCCTCGCCGCAACCAACGGACGGGTCCTACCCGTATTGACAATTCCCGACCAAGGAAAAAGTTACGCCAGATGCTCATCAAAGGCACAAGTGCCAGATCCTGATATACTGTTTCAATCCCCAACGCCCGTGCGTCAGTAGGCGAACCAATTTTTGTTTTTACACCATCAAAGTAGATATCGCCGCTGGTTGGAGTGTGGACTCCCGTTAACACCTTGATGAGGGTAGACTTGCCGGCGCCGTTGTCGCCCATCAGCGCCCGAACTTCACCTTTACGCACCGTGAAATTTACCCCATTTAGCGCCTCAACAGAGCCAAACCGCTTGAGGATATTTTTCATATCAACCACGATTGGCTGGTCGATTAACTCGGCCATACTTATTTCTCCTATAACCGTAGGACAAAACGCTGTTTTGTCCAAAAAAGGATAGCATCTCCTTCTACGAGGTTGATCTGGACCGCAAATAGTAGTTAATGACGGTCGCCACTACAATCGTGACCCCTACAACTGCCGGAAAATTGTCGGCCGGAATGAATGGGATCTTCATCAGAATCACCCCGGACCGCAATAAATTTATCAGGATGATGCCAATGAGGGCTCCCCATACGCTACCGTATCCGCCGGTTAACACTGCGCCCCCAATCACTGATGCCGCTATAGCGGTGAGCTCAATGCCGGATTGCTCAGCAACACGAACGCTTTTAAACTGGCTGAACCCTATTATGCCGGCGGCGCCAGCCAAAAAACCATTTAATATAAATGCCATCACCCTGGTTCGATTAGCTCTTACACCCTGAGCTATGGCCGCCCTGGAATTGCCACCAATAGCAAATAAGTGATTGCCATAACTGGTCTGGATTAATATTAGCTGAAACAAAAAGACAAACCCCAGAAGAAAAAGGGTTGCTGTGCGAAAATTACCGCCGTCTAAATATTGGTTAATGAATTCAAACCGGCCGTTAAACACACCAAAAATTGCAGGCTTCTCCAAGGTCTGAAACAACACGCCACCGGCAAACACCCAAACCAATCCCCGGTAAATCTGCCGTGTTCCAAGTGTTACAATAAATGAAGGAATGCCTGTAGTGATTAATATCAGACCGTTGACCAATCCCATCAAAGACGGTACAGCCAATGCAAACAAAATGGCTAAGTAAATATTTCCGCCATCCCCAACCGGCAAACCGAACCTAGATAAGGTCTGCACAATCAACATATCTTCAGCCCCTACCGAAATCGTGCCATATAGATACCCCGCCATAGCAATCATCGGGGCAATCGACAGGTCAAATTCACCGGCAATCATTAGCATAGTTATACCAATGGTGACAAAGCCTGAGATAGAAATCGCTGTCACAATGCCAGAAATGGTCCTCCAGGTCGCAAAATTTGGTACAAATAAAAGAAATAAAATGAAAACGATAATGAGGGTAACTAAAGGACCTGAAGTCGGTGAATTGGCAAAAAGGCGCAGAACCCTCGATTTCAAAGAGACATCATTACTCATAAGCTGCCACAAGTAAGTCGGATGAGCAAAACGCTGTCTTGCGTGAACAAGACAGCGTCTTGTGTTAAGAGAGATTGGATAGTTTCAATCTCCAATCTCAAAAGAATAATCTCACCCAATTTTCGATATTATTAACGAAATTCACCTGCCAGTTGTTGAACTATGGCTAGATTGCTCTGGTCAATAAAACCGGGGCCAGTTGGTGTAATCGGTAATGCTGGCACTATGCCATAACGCACCAACAGATTTAACGCCTGGATGCCGCCATACCCTTGCAAGAAAGGTTGCTGGTCAATTCCAAACATTGTTAAGCCACCTGCAATATTGGATGCGATCTCGTCGCTCAGGTCAAAGGTGCCATGCGTAATGTCAGCGGCCGTCAACCCTTCATTCTCGATAAAGATATAAAACGGATTTGCCCCATTTGGTCCTAATGTCAGGAAAATATCCGTATTTGGATTAGCAGCAAAGTAGTCGCCAATAATGGTGGTTGCCTCGGCAGGGTCATCACCGATCGCCAATACCTCAGCCGAAATACCACTTTCTTCCAGGGCATCTATAAAACCCTGGCAGCGCTTATCCAACCCTGTATGGCCGACTTGTTGGTTGATACATACGCCATTTGTGCCACCACCTTCAGCCAGCCGTAAACCACCTAGATAACCACCTTGATACTCATCTTGGCCCAGGTAAGTCAGGTAGGGAATATCATCTTCGATGGGGCCGGCGCCGGCATTATAGGCAATCACCGGAATGCCAGCGTCAATGGCCCGCATGATAGATTCCTCAAAGAGTACTGAATCGGTTACAGTGAGCATAATGGCATCTGGAGAAGCGGCCACAGCTTGCTCGATGAGCGATGCGGTTTTGTCTAAGTCGAATTCGTCTGGAGCCAGTATTTCAACATTTACATTCATCTTTTCAGCAGCTGTATTGATTCCGTTTTGCACCACGCACCAGAAGGAATCCCACGAGCATTCTGCATGTTGCACAGCAATCACATTCACGGGCGCATTCTCATCTGGTGTGCTGGCCAGGCTGGCTGCATCTACAAAACCAGGTCCGGTTGCCGTCACGGGTAATGCTGGCAAAATGCCATAGCGTGCTATCAAGCTAAGGGTGGTGATACCACCATATCCTTGTAAGAAGGGCTGCTGGTCAATACCAAACATCGTCAGACCACCTGATATGTTGGCATTGATTTCATCACTTAAATCGAAAGTACCATGGCTGATATCATCGGCTGTTAATCCTTCGTTCTCTATAAAAATGTAGAACGGGTTAGCGCCATTCGGACCTAATGTCATGAAGACATCCGTATCGGGGTTGGCAGCATAGAAATCGCCAATGATCGTTGTACCTTCAGCTGGATCATCTCCAATGGCCAGCACCTCAGCCGAAATGCCATTTTCGTCCAAAGCGTCTACAAAGCCCTGACAACGTTTGTCCAGTCCGGCGTGGCCAACTTGCTGATTGATACAAACACCGTGTGTTCCCCCGTCAGCAACCAGGCGAAGACCACCCAGGTAGCCTCCGGCATATTCATCCTGACCGAGATAAGTGTAGTATGGAATACCATCTTCGATAGGGCCAGAACCGGCATTGTAAGCAATGACCGGAATACCGGCATCAATGGCACGCATAATAGGTTCTCTGAACAAAACCGGATCGGTCACAGTCAGCATGATGCCATCGGGACCGGCGGCCACAGCTTGCTCAATGAGCGATGCTGTTCTATCCAGGTCGAATTCGTCTGGGGCCAGAATCTCAACATTCACACCATTATCGGCCGCGCCCTGGTTGATGCCTGCTTGCACAGTGCACCAGAAAGAGTCCCAGGAACATTCGGCGTGTTGGACTGCTATGAAATTTAGGTCGCGATTGGGGTCAGCAACCGCTTCTTCCATGGGTTCTTCTTCTTCCACTGCCGCTTCCTCTTCCTCTTCAGGAGCGGCTTCTTCTTCTGGGGCTTCTTCCGCGGCCTGCTCCGCTGTTACAGAAACTTCTGGTTCTTCTTCATCTTGGCCATCACAGGCAACCAAGACCAGACTTAATAAAAATGTTGCCGCCACTAACCAAATCAGTTTTTTTAGCTTCATTTTTCATTTCTCCTCTCATGGTTATTCTCGATCTACGGTTGTTTTTGAATACTTTTCTCCTGATTTTACATATGCATTCCCTCCTTATATAACCGTGGGACAAAATGCTAATTTGGCTGATCAAAAAAAGGTCTTGCCTTCTGTCAGACCTTACACTTGCGAATTTCGATTTAAATATGTATTGCTGACCACTGCCAGGATTAAAATAGAACCAACTGCTGCCTGGAACAGCTGAACTTTCACACCTATTAAAATCAAGCCCTGCTCGACCATTTGTAATAATACAATCCCGATGGCAGCTCCTATAACTGTTCCATAGCCGCCTCTTAACGAAATGCCGCCTATCACGCAGGCAGCCACGGCAATTAATTCCCAACCTTCACCACGCAAGGGGTCAACAGCCGGCCTAGACGCAAACTGTACAATACCGGCAAATCCGGCCAATACAGCAACGATAATGTAGTTGAAATTGACGACGAAATTGGTCTTAACGCCTTGGGCCAAAGCAGCATCGCGATTGCCACCGGTGGCATAGACCCAACTTCCATAGCGCGTTCTCATCATGACTAGCGTGGCTAAGATGACAAACAGTATAAACCAGAAAACGGTCATGCGGACGTTGCCTATCGGCTTCGACAATTGATTAATGAAATCGAATTCACCATTTAAAATAGTAAACAGAAAGGGTTTTTCTCCGGTGAAGCGAGCAAAGTCAGCACCACCAATGCCGCGAGCGATTCCACGATAGGCTAACATCGTGCCTAGTGTGGCGATGAAGGAGGGAATGCGGGTGCGGGTCACGATTTGGCCGTTGATTAAGCCCAGAATGGCACTGACAAATAAGGCCAAAGTGAGGGAGAATATGAGGTTCCAACCCGCTTCAATAGTAAGAGCGAAAATGAAGGCAGCAACGGCGAGAATAGAGCCAACTGATAAATCAAACTCTCCAGAAATCATCAAAATAGCCACCCCGACGATAAAGATTCCCTTTACGCTGGCAAAGGTGAGGATATTGGAAAGCGAGAGAAGGGTTAGAAAGTTGTCTGCGAAGATGGAAAAGAAAAGAAAGATGACAATGAAACTGATAGAGACAACGATTTCAGGTGATTCAGCAAGGCGTCGCCGTGTCTGATTTAGGGAACTGTTTAAGGTTGTCAAGAGTTTCTTCCAATTTCTCGCCAAAATTCACTCAGCTTCACGGGCCGATTTTCTTCTAATGATCTAGTAGCAGCAATAGCCACGGCCGTGGCTGCCCGCGCGTCATGTCCATCTACAGCTACGGGCCTGTCCTGTTCAATCGCCTGTACAAAGTCCTGAATTTCCGCAGCATATGCTTCTGTGAATCGGGTCATAAAATCAGGAATTGTATCGTGCGCGAGGCTGCCTTTGGTCAGGACCACTGTTGAGGTTTGATTGAGATTGCCAGTGAACAAACTGCCCTCAGTGCCGACGATCTCAGTTCGAATATCGTAACCATAAACGCCGCTGCGGCTGATCTCAATATCGCCGATGGCGCCGTTGGCGAACTTAAGATTCACAATTGCGTTGTCAATATCCCCCACTTCTGCCAGTTCTGGGTAGAGTAGGCAGCCACCCTCGCTGTAAACCCGGACCACCTCACTGCCCATTAGCCAGCGAGCCATGTCGAAATCATGGATGCCCATATCCATCATGAGGCCACCGCTGATCTCTCGGCGGGCAAATTCAACTGTTGGCCTCCATGAATCTCGGCCAATAGATTTAAACAAGATCGGGTTTCCGATTGATCCGGCATCTATTTTCCTCTTTGCACTCACATAAGCCGGGTCAAAGCGACGCATGAAGCCTACTTGTAACTTCACGCCATTGGCTTCGATTGCCGCAATCGCCTCATCGCACAGCTCTATTGTAAGGGCCATTGGCTTCTCAGTAAATATGTGTTTGCCGGCGGCGGCGGCAGCCTTGATCATTTCGACATGGGTGTTGGTCGGGCTGACGATCAACACGGCATCTATATCCTCACGAGCCAACATCTCGTTGTAGTCTGTATAGATGTCGGGAACCCGACATTTTGCTGCAAGCGATTGGGCTGCTTCTTCTAGTGGATCGGCAATTGCTGCGAAGTCGGCCGTTCCAACCGAAAATGCCAAATGATGGCCCAACGTCGCACCCATACGTCCCGCGCCGATCAAACCAAAACGTACCGTCATT
>SDBS01006289.1_pt1 | contig 11551 bp, 8 predicted proteins | sample 2277091 | NCBI WGS metagenome assembly SDBS01 (sample SAMN10404972, study PRJNA504765) | marine sediment metagenome | isolation source: marine sediment core GS10_PC15, 163 cmbsf | place: Arctic Ocean: Southern Knipovich Ridge | collected 2010 | reverse complement strand
CGCGTCATCGACATTGGCATAGCCGTGAAACAGCCGATTCAAGGTCACCAGCTCGAGTAGTCGTACCACCCGGCTATCGACGGCGGCCAGTTTTACATCCCCGCCATGGGGGACCAGCTTGTTGTGGAGCCGAACCAGCACCGCGACTCCGTAGCTCGAAATGAAACGGAGCTTCTTGCAGTCCACAATGAGCTTTCGAATGCCTGCCCGAACCAGCTTTTCGAGCTCACCCACGAACCACTCTGCGTTATCGGCGTTCAACCCGCCGTCGGCGGAGAGAATGAGGACGTCCTTGTCGACGCTGTGGTAATAAAACTCCATGTTTATTTAGTTCAAGGCTTGTCGCCTTCGGCCCTCTTCAGCAGGTAGTCCATCAACACGTTGGCCATCGCCCGCATCCCTACCGGCACCGAGTCATCGTCGGCACGAAATGTCGGAGAGTGGTTCGGGCCGGAAACGGTGCCATCCTTGAGCGTTCCCAGACGGTAGAAAAACCCGGGAACTTCGAGGGCAAAGTAAGCGAAGTCCTCTCCTCCCATGGTCGGTGGAATCTCGACAGCCTTCTCTTCGCCGACAACGGCCGCCAGGGTCGGGACCGTCCACCGGCTGAGGTCGGGGTCGTTGATGGTGGCCGGCGTGCCCCGGTTATAGTTGAGCTTGTAGTTGCCGCCGGCGGCGAGAGAGATTCCTTCCAGGGTCTCTTTCATGCGCCGCTCGATGGTGTCGCGCACATCCGGCTAGTAAGCGCTTACCGTCCCCTGCATGCGTCCTTCCTACGTGATGATGTTCGACCGCTCACCGCCGTGAATCATCCCAACCGTAACCACGCTCGGCTGGACCGGATCGACCGTGCGCGATGGGATGGTCTGGAACGCCATGACTGTTTGAGCGGCCATCACCACCGGGTCGATACCCTGGTCCGGATGGGCACCGTGGGTTTGGCTCCCCTTCATGGTGATCCGGAAGGAGTCCACCGCTGCCAGAGCCGGGCCTATCGTGTAGCCCAGTGTCCCCACCGGCATGTCAAAGGAAGCGTGGAGGCCGAACACCGCCTCCGGTCGCGGGTTCTCGAAGACCCCTTCTTTCACCATCAAGTCGGCACCACCCTCTTCCCCGGGCGGCGGGCCTTCCTCGGCAGGTTGAAAGATGAACATCACCGTGCCCGGGATCTCGTCTTTCAAGTCGGCCAGTATCGAAGCCACCCCCATCTGGACGGCGGTGTGCACATCATGGCCGCAGGCATGCATCACCCCGACATCCAGATCGTTGTACACCGAACGTACGGTGGATTTGAAGGGCAAGTCGGTATCCTCGGTCACCGGCAGCGCATCCATGTCGGCTCGAACCGCAACTACCGGACCGGGCTTGCCGCCGGTCAGGATACCCACCACACCGGTGTGAGCAATGCCGGTACGAACTTCGATTCCCAGCGAACGCAGATGCTCCGCTGCTATCTTGGACGTCTCGAACTCCCGATTGCCCAGCTCCGGATTCTGGTGAAGCCGGTGGCGGTACTCGATGATTTCATCCTGATGTCGATCGACGGACTCGCGGATTCGGTCGTCCAAAAGACCTGCCGGCAGATTCTCCTGAGCCGCCAAAGCTGAAGGACCGAACCCTACACACCCTGAGAAGAGCACAAGAAAAAGCGTATATCTCATCGATCACCTCACGGGCGCGAGTCTATCTGCTTTTAATCCCCGGGGCAAAGCAAAGCACATTGCATTGGGGGGGGTTGCGCTCGACTTGCCCCTCCGATAACGTTGATGACGCCAATGAAGATCGGCGCATTTCTAGTTGTGCTCTGCCTGTCCTTGGGCCTCGCAGACTGCTCGGTGGCGGCGCGACACGCCGGCGGCGAGGTCCTGGAGCTCTCCGAGCCATGGCACTATCGTTGGGGCGACTCCCCTCTGGACCCGGACGGCGTTCCCACATGGGTGCGGGAGGATTCCTCCGCTGAATTCTGGCTTACCCTCCCTGAGGCATCCCATGGGAGCCGCAAGCAGGACAGCATGATCTGGCTGCGCACCAGGCTGCCGGCGTTCTCGTGGAACGACCCCGCCCTCGTCACTTACCACATCTTCGGTGCATTCGAAGTCTATCAAGGAGAGCGGCTCGTTTACCGATCGGGAGAGCTCACTGCCGAGCCGACCAACAAGTACGAGCAAACCAAGGCCCACTTCATCTCTTTGGATCCAACCGCCGAGACAAACGTTTTGTTCTTCAGACTCTTTTTTGCCCAGCGGAGGTTTATCTGGGCGGAGCAGCCCATATTCCTCGTCTCCAAGGCAACCTATGTCAAGGAGTTCGTCAAGCGGTTCGCCGGCCGGGCCATCCTCGGCGTCCTGCTCCTCGTGCTTGGCGTGTTCGTGCTCGCGGTACATGGTCTGAGACGGAAACAGGAATCGTTGCCACACCTATCGTTCGCGTTACTCTCCATCAGTGCCGGGATTTTCGAGATTCTGGGGAGCTGGCTGGCGGTCATCCTCATCGAGGCGCCGGTTCTCAGTTACTACTTGTGGCCGGCGGCAGCGCTTCTCTTCCCGGTCGGTTTGTTTCGTTTTCTCGAGCAAACCATCGGCGCCGGCCCAAAGAAGGTACTCCGCCGCCTGTGGCAAATCCATCTCGTTGGCGCGGCGATCGGTTTCTTGCTCGAGATACTGAACGTCGTACCCCTGCCCATCGTGATGGACCACTTCACCTACTTGGCAGCGCTTACCGTCACCGTTTCCTTGGCTCTCATCGCACGGGCAGCCTGGAAGGGAAACACCGAAGCCAAGATCTTGGGCGCGGGGTACGGCCTGCTCGGGTTCACCGGCCTCTGGGACGTGGGCTGGCAAATGGGGATCCTTCCCGATCTCGGCGGTGTTTTTCACTACGGTTTGTTCGCCTTCGTCATCTCCCTCGCATTCATCGTCGAGCGTCGCTACTCCGATGCCCTTCGCAGCCTGGAAGACTACAGCCACAACCTCGAGGAAAAAGTCGCGCTGCGCACCGAGGATTTGAAAAACAAGAACGAGGAGCTGGAAGAGACTCTGCGACAGCTCGAGGCGGCCCAAGATCAATTGATCCTCTCGGAGAAGATGGCGTCCCTGGGAAACCTGGCTGCCGGTGTCGCTCACGAGGTCAACAACCCGATTGGAGCCATGAATGCAGCGGCGGACGTATCGGAGCGCTGCGTGAAGAAGATCAACGAGTCGCTCGAGGAAAACCAAACGCCTCCCCGCGGAAAGCTCCAGAAAACTCTCGAAATCTTGAAAGACAACGTGAGAGTAATTAAAGCCGCGGGAGGCAGAGTCTCGAAGATCGTTCAGAGTTTAAAGAACTTCGCCGCCCTCGATCAGGCCGAGCTTCAAAGGACGGACATTCATCAGGACCTCGACAACACTCTGGTTCTGCTCGAGCACCAATTGAAAGATCGGGTCGAGGTCGTCAAAGACTACGGCGAGATCCCCCCCGTCGAATGTTACCGGAGTCAGCTCAACCAGGTGTTCATGGGCTTGCTGCGATTCGCCTCGAACGCCATCGAAGAGGCGGGGACGATGACCCTCCGGACTCGCTCCGTGAATGACGCGGTCGAAATCGAGCTAACCGACACCGGCCGCGGCATGCCTCCGGAAGAAGTGAATCAGTTGTTCGACTTTTCCTTCTCGCGCCGGGGCTCGAGAGTGGCTGCAAACGCCGGTCTATCCATCGTTCGCGACATCATCGAGAGGCACGGCGGTACCATAAAAGTTCGAAGCGAAGTGGGCCAAGGCACGACGGTTACCGTGAAGCTGCCTTTGGGTTCAGCAAGAAACTCTCCACCCTTTTCTATGAACAAGCGTGGCTGATTGACGCATCGCGACCGCCTTTTTTGCGACCGGGGCGAGAGGCGAGCTCTTCACCCGTTCGGCAATATAATTCCGAATCGGCCCTTCTGCCTGGTGCAATCCGCCCGCTAAAAGGGTGATTTCCCCCAATACCGCCATTCGTCTTCTGCACTATATTTCTGATCGCTCAACCAAGCTGTTGCCATAGAGGCACTTAGCGACGAGCTCCGGAAACTCCTCTCAGCGGTATCAATGTTGCAACTTAAACTGCGGGATTTTGTATCTCGCCCTTGGACTTTTAGCTCCGTTTCGAAATGTCGGATGTTCGGTCCAACCTATTTCGGAATGGATTAGCGGCTTGGCACTGGCCTGACCGGCCGACTCGGCTCGATGCCAAAGAACATCTTTAATCTACTGCCTCCATGGACATCTTTCTTGTCCCCTCCGGGGACAAGAAAGATGTGTCCCGACTGTCGTCGGCGGATTTAGCCAATGCGATGGCTGAGATAGCTACACTGCCCAGAGTTCTTGTTGCAGGCGCTTGTAATCGAATTCCATTCGACGCGCCCGCCGGAGAATCCCCCGACTGTCGTCGGGGGATTTTTAGCTAAAGGATAAGCAAAATGCGGTACTCAGAGACAGGGTTTAATTTAGAAGTCGATTTAACCCGAGGAAACATTGAGAGGGTAGAAACCGACCCGAGTTTAACCGAACTTTATCTGGGGGGGCTAGGTACTAACGCCAAAATATTGTGGGATAGGGTTGGCCCGGAAGTTGAACCCTTCTCTCCTGATAATCTACTCATATTCGGCACCGGTCTTTTATGTGGCACACCTGCTATCGGTTGTAATCGGACCATTGTTTCTACCTTTTCTCCTCAGACTTTGTTAATGGCCTATTCAATGATGGGGGGATTTTGGGCACCGGAATTGAAGCATGCCGGTTATGACAAAGTGATCCTTCGCGGCAAGTCCCCTGATCTGGTTTATTTATGGATAAACAATGACAAAGTAGAAATCCGTGATGCCTCTCATTTGAAGGGTAAAGGCGCTGTTGAAACCGCAGAGCTTATTGTCGAGGAGTTGAAGGAGCCGAAAGCTCAGGTGTCTTCGATTGGCCTGGCCGGTGAAAACAGGGTCTATTTCGCTTCCGTCGAGCAAGGCAGGTCCAGTGCCAGCCGAGGCGGAATCGGCGCCGTCATGGGAGACAAAGGATTAAAGGCGATAGCTGTTCGTGGAACAAAGGACATCCATATTGCCCGACCGGCGGAATTCATGGAGCTCTGCAACGAAGTGCTGGCATACATAAAATTCCGAGAACAAAATCCAATCAAGGGGGTACCGCCCATTTTAGCCGGGCTTGGGTCACCGCAAGAGATGGCGATCAATGATGAGCAGTGGCACACCACCAATTTCGCCTGGGGAAATGCGCGCCATCGGAGAAAAGACTTTTGGACCGAGGAAGCCGAAAAGAAGTGGACGGCGAGCCTTGAAAGCGTGCGGACGCGGTTTATAAGTTGCCATAACTGTCCGATGAAATGCGGGGCAACCATTAACGTCCCAGGACTTCGAACCTACATGATGAAATGCTACTCGAAACTTACTTATACCATGGCGGCCATGTCAGACCTGGATTTTGGTTTTAGAATCGCTCAGCGTTCTACGGAGTATGGAGTGGACGCATTCTCAACCCCGCAAGTTATGGCCTTCGCCATCGAGCTTTATGAAGCCGGTATTTTGACTGACCAGGACATGCCGGGAATGCCGCCCGATAGCGAGGGCAGATTTACCTGGTTACTCGACAGAATTGTTCGGCGAGAAGGGATTGGAGATGTTTTAGCCAATGGTACTCATTGGGCGGCCCAACAGATTGGTAAGGGCGCGGAAGCCTATGCTCACAATAACATCAAGAAACATGAGCAGCTGCCTCTCAAGCTAGGAATGCTGAATCCCATTTATTTCCTTATGTATTGTACCGGCGAGAAGATAAACATTACCCAAATTGAAGGGAATTTCCCGCAGGCGCCTTTTCCCAAGAGAGAGGATAGAGAAGCTTTTGTAAAGGATTGGATCCAGGTTCCTAATGAAAAATTCAAGCAATATTTTTTGGACTGGGATCCACGCGGCGAAAACTCAATCCCCTATTACCCATCTATTGAAGCAACTTGTGAAATTGTGGACTGGCAAGAGAAAATGCACTACATCGATGACGCCATCGGGATGTGCGCCGGTTTATCGTCATTCCCCCTGAAGCCTCCGTATCATATCCACAATTTACCGACTCTAATTTCATCAGCGACCGGCATCGATATGGATGAAGCCGGACTATCGAAAGCAGCCAAGAGGAACCGAACTTTAGTGAGAGCCGTCAATATAAGAAGAGGCATGAGGAGAAAAGATGAGAAGCCTCCAGAGGACCATTGGAAGAAAAGATTTCCCGAGCTGGAAACTGAGCTCTTGGATGAGTATTACAAATTTAAGGGGTTCAATAATCAGGGTATTCCTACTAAAGAGTCTTGTCATGATTTGGCTTTGGATTACGTTAGCGACGACTTCCTGCAGAGGGGAATCTTGACAGACAATGATAAGTCTCCTTCCAAGGAGACTTCGGAGCAAAAAGAGAAGGAATAGAGCGGAGGAACTGAATCGTGACGGCTGAGAAAAAAAAGAAAATAATCAAAACAATAAAAGTCGATGTTGATAAATGCAATGGTTGCCGGGCATGTGAGGTAATCTGCTCCGCCTTTCACGCCGTGCCCAAATACAGCAGCAATAATTCGGAGAGGTCTCGTATTCGGGTGATTCATGAACCCTTGAAAGACATATATGTCCCAGTATATGCGGGTGAGTATGCTGCAGCTGAATGTACGGGTAGAGACAAATACACGATTGACGGCAAGGAATACGACGAGTGTGCTTTCTGCAGGGCTTCCTGTCCCTCCAGGGATCTTTTCAAAGAGCCTGATTCCGGTCTCCCTCTAAAATGCGATATGTGTGAAAGCGATCCGGCTTTATCAGAGCCGATGTGTGTTCAGTGGTGCTTGGCTGATGCCCTGACTTTCGAAGAAAGGGAAGAGCAAGTCGAAGAAGAGCAAGAGCAGCGGGGGGAGATGGAGATCGGATTGGAATCATTGGCAAACGAATATGGATTGGACAAGATCACGGATGCCGTTGCCCGCATGTCCATGTCAAAGAAGGGCTGAAACATCAAGGCGAAAGAAGAGGGTTAAAAAAGATCATGGAGCCTGTCGCCGACTACAAAGAGATCATAGAGGCCATAAAAGACAACGGTGGTGAAGCATTCAAACTCTGCTATGAATGCGGGTTATGTGATGCCGTTTGTCCGTGGAATAGGGTTAGACCCTTTAGTATACGCAAGATCGTCCGACAGGCTACCTTCGGCTTGACTGAGATAGAAAATGAAGAGATATGGCGCTGTACTACCTGCGGAAGCTGCCCCGAGCGGTGTCCCAGGGGAGTCGATCAGATAGCTATTGGGGTATCCGCACGCAGGATTGCCACGGAATATGATGTCTTTCCTGATCCTGTCCGTCCTATCCGCGCCGTAACCGCAAGCCTCACCGCTGAAGGAAACCCTGTTGGTGAAGAACGAAAAAACAGGGCCGATTGGACAGAAGGTCTATCTGTAAAAACGTTCACCGAGGGGATGGAAATTTTATATTTCCCCGGCTGCTACCCCAGCTATGACCCAAGACTAAAAAAGGTAGCCAGAGCCACAGCCGATATCCTCAACTTGGCAGGGGTGGATTTCGGGATACTGGGTTGCAAGGAGAATTGCTGTGGAGAGAGCATCCGCAAGACGGGCAATGAGGAATTATTCAAAAGCTTAGCCAAGGAAAACATCAAAACTTTTATCGATAATGGGGTAAAGAAAATCCTTGTTTCTTCCCCTCATTGCTACCATAGCTTCAAAAACGAGTATCCCGAATTCAAGGTGAACTTTGAGGTGGTTCATATCTCCCAATATTTATTCGAGCTTATCCATTCGGGAAAGCTCGAGCTCAACAAGGAGTATGAGAAGAAAGTTACTTACCATGACCCCTGTTACCTGGGGCGACACAACAGCATCTATGACGAACCCCGAGAGGTCTTGAAGAAGATACCTGGTTTAGAACTGATTGAGATGGCTGATTCGCGGCAAGATAGTCTCTGTTGCGGAGGGGGAGGCGGCAGGATTTGGATGGAGACTCCAAAGGGTGAAAGATTTTCCGACCTCAGATTAAAACAAGCCGTCGAGGTCGGGGCTGAGGTACTGGTTACTTCTTGCCCCTATTGCATCACCAATTTTGAGGACAGCAGGTTGAGCTGGGAGGATAGTGAAGCCGCAGAGATTAAGGACATCACAGAAATCATCCGAGAAGTGATTTAAAACCTGATGAGGACATAGAGAAGTGGAAAAAGAATCCTTTGAAGGACAGCTTTTAAAAATTCCCGCAGACGGCAATTTTGGAGATGTTCTGGTTGTCGGCGGAGGGATCAGCGGTATTCAAGCCGCTCTTGATCTTGCCACCGGCGGTTATAAGGTTTATTTGGTTGATAAAGCGCCGACCATTGGCGGCAAGATGGCTCAGCTTGACAAGACCTTTCCCACCAATGACTGCTCCATGTGCATTGAATCTCCTAAGTTTATTGAATGTGACAGGCATCCCAATATAGAGATCCTGACCTATTGTGAAGTCGACAATGTAGAAGGGGAAGCAGGAGACTTCAAGGTAACCCTGACCAAAAAACCCAGATACATTATAGAGGACAGATGCACGGGTTGTACTACCTGTGTAGAGTACTGCCCGGTCATGGTCCCTGATTCATATAATCAAAACTTATCGCCGAATAAAGCCATCCATATCTACTTCTCTCAAGCCGTTCCACTCGTCACTTATATAGATGAAACCTGCCTCAACCTCGAAGACAAGAAATGCACTATTTGCGTAGGAGTCTGTAAGAATGACGCCATAGATTTTACTCAAAAGGCGGACAAGCTAGAAGTAAAAGTTGGGGCGATAGTTCTGTCTCCGGGCTTTGAGATATTTGACCCTAAGTTGAGGGGCGACTACGGCTACGGAAAGATGAAGAACGTGGTAACCAGTCTCGACTTTGAACGGATATTATGTGCCACCGGGCCATACGAAGGTGAGATCAAGCGTCCGTCTGACAAGAAGCATCCACATAAAATCGCTTGGATTCAGTGTGTCGGTTCCAGACAGGTTAACCCGGGCGGTAACAGCTATTGTTCCGCGGTATGCTGCTCCTACACCCAGAAGCAGGTTATTTTAGCCAAGGACCATGACGCCGGGATTGAGGCGACTATATTCCACAACGATATTCGGTCATTCGGCAAGGATTTCGAACGGTTTTATCAAAGAACAGAGAACCTTCCCGGGGTTCGATTTATCAGAAGCTACGTATCCATCGGGAAGGAGCTGCCGGAAAGCAAGAATGTAACGATAAGATACTCGACTGCTGAGGATGGAGTAAAGGAGGAAGAATTCGATCTGGTGGTATTGTCCGTTGGATTGAATCCTCCTGCTGATGTGGCCGGCCTGGCAAATAAGTTCGGCATCGAGCTCGATTCTCACGGATTCTGTAAAACCAATCCTACTAATTCTATCGAGACCTCTCGCCCGGGAATTTTTGTAAGCGGAGCCTTCCAGGGTCCCAAAGATATCCCCGAGTCGGTTGTGACCGCCAGCGGGGCTGATGCCCTTTGTGGTCAACTCCTTGCTTACCGGCGAGGGAAGCTGGCCAAAGAAAGGACCTATCCACCGGAAAGGGATACCTCGGAAGAGGAGACCAGGGTGGGTGTCTTTGTGTGTCATTGTGGAGCCAATATCGGACGAGTGGTAGATGTTCCTTCCGTAGTTGAATATTGCTCGACTTTAGACGGGGTTGTTCACGCTGAAGAAAGCCTCTTTGCATGTGCTACTGATTGTGCCCAGCAAATATCGAACACCATCCGGGAAAAAGGGCTCAATCGCATAGTGGTCGCCGCCTGCACCCCTAGAACCCATGAGCCGGTATTCCGGGACACGCTTCGGGAAGGGGGACTCAATCAATATTTTTTCGAAATGGCGAATATCAGAGAACATTGCTCCTGGGTCCACACACGAGAAAAGGAAGACGCCACCCAAAAGGCAAAAGATATAGTCCGGATGTCGGTTGCCCGAACCGCCGTTTTGGAGCCCTTGCAGGAATTCGATCTGCCCGTCAACAAGACGGGGTTAGTGGTCGGAGGAGGCCTGGCTGGAATGACCAGCGCTCTGAGCTTGGCCGACCAGGGATTTGAGGTTTGCCTGGTGGAAAAGGACAGAGACCTGGGGGGAATGGCTCGAGGGCTTCATTACACCCTGGAAGGGCTGGATGTTCAAGCCTATTTGGCTGATGTTATACGTAAGGTTTATCAGCACCCCTTAATACATGTATCTAGTGATTCGACCATCACAGAGGTTTACGGTTACGTGGGGAATTTCATAACCAAGGTGATGACTGAAGGAAGGGTCAAAGAGATACATCATGGGGCAGCCATCCTCGCTACCGGTGCTGAAGAATATAAACCCACCGAATACCTCTATGGAGAAGATGACAGGGTATTGACCCTGCTGGAGTTGGAGGACCAAATCACCAAGGGAGAACAACGGCTGATGAACTCCCAGAGTCTGGTGATGATCCAATGTGTAGGTTGCAGAGAGCAAGGCAGAGATTACTGCAGCCGGGTTTGTTGTTCTCAGGCTATAAAAAACGCCCTGAAATTAAAAGAAATAAACCCCGAGATGGATATCTACATCATCTATCGGGATATGAGAACTTATGGGTTTGAAGAGGATTATTACCGAGAAGCGTCAAATAAAGATGTCAAGTTCATCCGCTATGAGGCGCATGATAAACCTCAGGTGAAAGCTGTCGAGGAGAATGGTCGGCGTCATCTAAGGGTTACCGTGACCGATCCTATTTTAGGGGGCCTTGCTATAGATACCGATTCACTCGCTTTGGCTGCCGCCGTTATTCCCTCGGCAGGAAGCCAGGAAATATCCCGATTATTCAAGGTACCTTTGAGCCCCGATGGGTTCTTCCAGGAAGCCCATGTAAAACTAAGACCTGTTGACTTTGCCGCAGAAGGCATTTTCCTCTGCGGCACGGCTCACTATCCCAAGAACATGTCGGAAACGGTGAGCCAAGCTCATGGAGCTGCCGGCCGGGCCGCAGGTATTCTCTCACAGGATTCAGTCACAGCTTCCGGCTCTGTTTGCGAGGTGAATGAGCGCAAGTGTATGGCCTGTGGGGAATGTATCTCAGCTTGTACCTATGGTGCCATAGAGTTTTACAATACACGACAAGGCAAAAAGGCCAGGGTTAATCCTATTCTCTGTAAAGGAGATGGTCTCTGTAACGCAAAGTGCTCAAGCGGGGCCATTTCGCTAAAGCACTATACCGATGAAGAGATCTTTTGCCAAATTGACGCGGCGGTTCCAGACTTGTAGAAGCCCGCTAATGAACCAACAGGGATTGCCGACTCAGGAGGTGTTGCGTTGCATGCCCAGTGACCGGGCTCGTTGCAGGATAATTGGCAGAGGATTGTCTGCGAACAGGTAACGTAGCAGGCGTTCTGTTCCGGGTTTACGCTAGGGATCATTGGAACAGAACGAATCGAATGCCACTGATGTCCAACACGCCGGTCCCCCTCTGATGCAACTCCTCTCAGCAGGCCCAGCTGTTCCGTTACAC
>SDBS01006287.1_pt1 | contig 11553 bp, 8 predicted proteins | sample 2277091 | NCBI WGS metagenome assembly SDBS01 (sample SAMN10404972, study PRJNA504765) | marine sediment metagenome | isolation source: marine sediment core GS10_PC15, 163 cmbsf | place: Arctic Ocean: Southern Knipovich Ridge | collected 2010 | reverse complement strand
GGTAGTATTATAGGTTCAATTACATGTGATATGTGAAACCCATCCAGGTGAATCATTACCGGCAGCAGAACATTCTGGTCTTCGGCGATACGAAAGGCGCACAGGGTGTTATCAACCGCTTCCTGCCCGTTTTCGACGAATATCTGAATCCAGCCGGTATCACGGCAGGCCATGGCATCCGAATGGTCGCTCCAGACGCTAAGCGGCGCCGATAGTGCCCGGTTGACCACCGACATAACCACCGGCAGCCGCATAGATGAGGCAACATACAGAACTTCATGCATCAGCTCAAGCCCCTGCCCGGCAGTAGCTGTGAAAGTCCGCGCCCCGACCGCCGCCGAACCCAGACAGGCACTCATAGCTGAGTGCTCTGATTCAACCGGGATATACTCGGCATCCAGCTCGCCATCAGCTACCAGCTCGGCGATGTGTTCCACGATGTGGGTCTGCGGGGTTATCGGGTAAGCGGCAACCACATCGGCATTGACCAGCTTTACCACCTCACCGATGGCGACCGATACCTCCATGCCCACTCGTTGTGCCATTATTCCTCCTCCATCGTTATAGCAAACGTTGGACACTCACGGTAACAGATTCCACACCCCTTGCAGTAGAACAGGTCAGCCTCAAAGTAGCCCTCTTTGTTCTGATAGCGGCAGGCTTCGGGGCAATAAAGCATGCAAAGGCCACACTTTATACACCGGCTGAAATCGTGAATCGGCTTCTGTGAGCGCCAGTCACCGGTACGGTACTGGCTGGCATTGCCCGGTTCGGTTATAATGGCGCCAATCTCCAGGTCTTTCCAGGTCAGCCCATCTTCTTTTTTGGTCAATTAACCCTTCCTCTTTACCAGTGTCTCGGCATAGGCTTTCTTCATAGCCTGTATATTCTTTTCAGCCAGTTTTCCAAAGCGTTTCTCCAGCGGCTGGAACAGGGATTCCAGTTTTACAACGGCGGTTGCCTTAACCAGAGCTCCAATCATGGTGGTGTTGACAATCGGTCGCCCTAAAAATTGACGGGCAATACTGGTGGCATCAATTATGGCTATTTGATAGTTAGCCCCGAACTTTGCTTCAATGTCCTCAAATGAATCGCTGGTATTAACCACCAGCATACCACCCTCTTTAAGACCTGAAGTAACATTGATAATGTCAAGCAGCCTCGGGTCAAGGACGACGACTATATCCGGGCTGGTAATTCCGGCTCGCACACGGATGGGTTTGTAGTTATCTATCCTGATAAATGCCTGGACGGGGGCGCCCCTTCGTTCGGGGCCGAAGCTTGGAAATGCCTGGGCGTACTTATCCTCGCTTATGGCTGCCTGTGCTATTAGCTCGGCAAATGTAACAGAGCCCTGGCCGCCACGGCCATGTATCCTTATTCCAGTAGGTTCTGAGGTTTCCATTACTAAAACCTTTTAATAATACGCCCCTGGAGCGACTTGAACGCTCGCACCCAGCTCCGGAGGCTGGTGCTCTATCCACCTGAGCTACAGGGGCAGATATTTCATTCTACCCTATAGCCATACTATAAGGCAAGAAGCAAATTCTATCGCTAATCGCTTATTATACCCTTACGTTTTCGCCAGCGTCTTAGAATAAGCTTCTCAATCTCAATGGCGATGAACCCGGGCAGCAAGCATGGTAGTATGTACAGCCACCATTCCAGAGGGAACTCTTCGGTTCTGAAGAAGCTTGAAGCAGCCGGCACAAAAGTCGGCAATAAGCGGAAGAGAATACTGGCTGCGATACCCAGTAGAAGCCATTTGTTGGAAAACGGATTGAAAGTAAAAGCCGAGTTGTATATTGACCGGGCACTTATAACATAGCCGAAGTGAACCATCAGTACTGCCCAGAAGGCTGCTGTCTGCGCCTGTGTCAGCAGGTGCGGGTCTAGTATCGTGCCATCCGCTGCCACCGCCGCTGCGCCGAAGTAGTTGTATATGATAAAGCCCGGAATGGCAATCGCCAGTCCAATTAGAATTGTCCTTTCCAGCAGGAGCCAGTTAGCCAACCTTGTCTTGGGGCTTCGGGGTGGGGCGTCAAGCAATCCTTTTTCCTTAACCTCCATCATAAGCGGCATAGTGAGAAAAACCGAATCGAACAGGTTTACCCACAGAATCATAACCGGTTCCAGGGTAAGACGGGCGGAAAAGATAGGCAAAAATGATGCCATCAATACGGCTCCTATTACCAGCAGTGCCTGTCCGCCATTGGTAGGAATAGTATACAGTATAGCCTTCCTAAGGTTTTTCCAGGAGTGCCTGCCTTCCTCCACAGCCCCTACGATGCTGGCGAAGTTGTCGTCTGTCAGCACCATATCGGAGGCTTCCTTACTTACCTCAGTTCCGGTTATACCCATGGCTATGCCGATATCGGCTGCCTTGAGAGCCGGGGCGTCATTTACTCCGTCACCGGTCATTGCCACGACCTCTCCCCGTCTCTGTAGCTGCTGGGCAATTCTCAGCTTGTGCACCGGGGCTACCCTGGCATAGACAGAGACCTTCTCTACCGCCTTGTAGAGTTCTTCATCGCTCATCATAGCCAGTTCTTCTCCGGTGAGGGCTTCGTCTTTATCTCCAGCCAGTATACCAAGCTGCTTGGCGATGGCTTTGGCTGTAAGTACATGGTCGCCGGTTATCATAATCGACCTGATGCCGGCTCGCTTGCAATTGGCGACAGCATCAATCGCCTCTTCCCTTGGTGGGTCTATCATTCCCTGAAGCCCCAGGAAAGTAAAGCCGTGCATATCCTCGTCGTCGATGGATGTCTTGTCTTTAGACACTTTTTTGTAAGCCATAGCCAGCACCCGCAGGGCTTCATTAGCCATTTCGCTGGCTTTTTCCAGAGCCTTTTCTCTGTTTACAGGTTCTATATCACACGAATCATTAAACTGATTGCCGCACATTTTCAGGACCTTTTCCGGAGAACCCTTGACAAAGATGAGGTTTTCCTTATCATCCTGATGCAGAGTAGCCATATACTGCTGCTCGGACTCAAAGGGTATTTCGTCCAGGCGTGTGAGTACGTGATTGATTTCGGCTTTTTCGGCTGATACCACCAGTGGTCCTTCATTCGGGTCGCCTATAATTTTTTGGCTGCTGTTTTGCTTTACCAGCTTGGCATTATTGCACAGGAAGCCGGTTCTCAGTGTTTCTACCAGGGCGTGTTGATTATCTACCGGGTTGACTAACCCGTTATTTAACATGAAAGAGCCGATGGGGTCATAACCGACACCATGTACTCTATAGTCCCTGTTGCCGGCATATATTCTGACGACGGTCATCTGGTTTTTGGTCAGGGTTCCCGTTTTATCTGAACATATTACAGTAGTGGAGCCCAGCGTTTCCGCCGCCGGCAGCCTTTTTATAAGGGCATGCCGTTTCACCATAGCGGCTGCCGCCAGGGCTAAGATCACCGTTACCATCATCGGCAGCATTTCGGGGATGGCAGCCACCACCAGTGAAACCGAAGCCAGGAAACTATATACCGCGGTATAGTCGAAGACGACACCCAGTATAAAATTGATAATGCCTATACCCAGTATGACTATCATCAAGGTCTTGGTAAAGGCGGCTATATTCTTCTGGAGTGGTGTAACCACCTGCTTGGTTTCCTTTACCAGTTTGGCTATTTTACCGAACTCGGTGCCTTCGCCGGTGGCGACTACTATACCTTTAGCCAGACCGCGTGTTATGAATGTACCGCTGAATGCGATACAGCGCTGGTCTCCCGGAGACAGGTTTGGTCTGGGTATGGCGTCTTCATATTTAGCTGTCGGCACCGATTCGCCAGTAAGCACCGCTTCATCGGCATGCAGGTTCTTGGCACCGAAGATGCGTAAATCCGCCGGTATCTTGTTACCGCCCTCTAGCAGGACGATATCACCGGGAACCAGCTCCCTGGCGGCAATAACCTGTTTTTCCCTGTCCCTGAGCACAGTGCACTCCTGGACTATCATCTTGCGCAGCGCATCCAGGGCTGCTTCTGCCTTACCTTCCTGGAAAAAGCCCAGTATGGCATTCAGGATAACCACGCCGGTGATGACCAGTGTATCAGCCATCATATCCTCACCGGTTATGGTGAGAACGGCGGTGGCGATTGCCGCCGCTATCAGGATATATACCAGCGGGCTGTGAAACTGGCGCAGGAAGCGCATCAGTACGCTCGGCTTCTTAAGCCTCAGTTCGTTATAGCCGTACTTTTCCAGCCTGCTTTTAGCTTCGCTGCTTGTGAGACCAGAGCGATTGGTATCCAGTTTCTTCAGGGTATCGTCTACTGTTAGCTGATGCCATTGAACTTCTTCATCCACTAAAGTCCCGGTGTCGTTGCTTTTCATGCTGTTGTCTTTCAAATACAAATTACTCCAATTGAAATATAGTCGGTTTGGGTTCTGGCCTTTATCAAAGCTATGTTTGTTGCAATGAAATGAAATGAATCATCAGTAAAAAACTGCACTATTATATCAAAAACAGGCATCGAATAAAAACTACTAAATCGTATCAAACATTTTCACGTAAACTCATCCGGAGCCGGCAGAGTATACAAAGAAGAAAGTTGTAAGGTAAATTGCGATTAAAGCTATACCATACCAGCTGATGAACCTGAACGTCTTGCGTTGTTGACGGAAGCGGAGGCCAATAATAATAAGTATGGTCATCACTATTGCTCCCGCGGCTGTGATTAGATGGTCGCTTGAAACCGATGACAGAATTGGACCCTGGCTATAAAAAATATCAGCGATAAAAATATTAGCTGCATTCAGCATATTGGCACCCAGTATATTAGCCAATGCCATATCTATAGCGCCGATACGGATAGCCGTTATGGCAACCGCCAGCTCCGGCATAGAGGTAGTGATAGCCAGAAACAGGCTGCCGACAAAGCTGCTGCTCAGATTGTAGGTGGTTGATATTTCATCACCGATGAACGCCAGCCATATCCCGGCGCCGATGATAGCCAGTGCCGCCAGAGCGAATCTTAGAAAGACCGTTTTTTTATTAAGCCCTGCATACTGGAGTTCCGGAGGCTGTTGCGACGGCTTGGCTTTGAGGTTTCGCTCAGTGAGAAAGACCTTCCTGATAAAAAAAACATAGAAGATAAAGATAACAATGCTGGGTGCTCCCACCCATCCCAGGGATACTCCAGGGAACCACTCTCTGGTAAGAATGCTTACGGCGACAAGCGCTATAAGCACTACACTCAGTACTGCTGGTAGTATATTCCTGGTGCTTGCCCTGCTTAAAACCGGGGCGGGGCGGTAGATTATATCCAGCACAGCCAGTATTGTAAGGTTGAATAGACAACTACCCAGAAAATCACCCAGTGCTAAATCGGGTTGCTTGACAAGGGCGGCGGCACTTATGCCGGTAACCAGTTCTGGCATGGAGGTGACCAGAGCGATAAGCAACAGCCCTATCCATATGCGGCCAAGCCCCGTCTTCTCAGAAATAGCATCACCGTATCGGGCGAGCTTGGTGCCGGCAAATAGTATAACAATAAGGCAAAATAGAAACTTGAGCCAGACCAACAGTAAAGTCTCCGGAAATTAAGTAATTCTAAAGCATACTATACCGCAACAGAAGTGTAAAGTCAGGCACAGATTGTGGTCAATTGTTGTAGCGGTTGTCTTCGGTGAGATTGCTTGATATTGTATTAGGGATATTCAAAGGTTTCAGTAACACCATTGACATCTACAATATAGCTGTCACCACTGATAAAATCACTACCCAGGTTGATGTTCTTCTCAAAAAAGCCGTATACCTGAGCGCAAACTGCATTCCTGGGGCGCTCGGTGGTTACCTCAATCTTTATTGTATTTCCAATACGCTCGGTTTTTAAGTCATGAAAGGTGGTACAGCTGTCAGCCAGTCCTCCCTGTATATAGACGAATATCTGTTCCGGAAACGACTCGGCGATGCTTATCTGGACATCGTGTATGGGTGCCGGCTTAATCTCCAGCCCGGCTTGTTCCAGCCGGCAACCGGCATATGCGATCACAGCCATAAATATTACAGCGATAATAGATAAATTTGTCTTCATATTATAATTTTAACACTCCTTAACCATTCACGATATGGTTCAGGATTATCATTAGCCTTGTTCTATTATGTAGAACGAAGCTCAGGCAGAAAGGTTAGTTTTTCTTTCTTTTTTTCCGATTTTTAAGTAGAATACTTAATCGGAGTATTTTATTATGGCAGATGTCGCTGAAAACCAATGCTCAACCAAAGCGCATATATTTATCGTCGTTGAAAACTTCCTGGCAAAAGAGGCGTACAGTGGTTTATTCCTTTTCGCCGCCGCACTGATAGCTTTGATATGGGCTAATACTCCGTGGTCGGCTTCCTACTTTGATTTGTGGAACATTCCCGTCGGTCTGGAAATCGGTGAACATATTATAGATATGGACCTGGGACACCTGATTAACGACGGTCTTATGGCACTCTTCTTTCTTTTAATCGGGCTGGAAATCAAGCGTGAGCTTATGGTTGGTGAGCTTTCATCGTTACGTAAAGCCGCCTTCCCTATCGTAGCCGCCGTGGGTGGAATGCTGGTGCCGGTGCTATTTTATATCTGTGTTAATCTGCAATCGGGTGGACAGCTATCCGGTTTTGGCATCCCGATGGCAACCGATATCGCCTTTGTACTGGGCTTTTTATTGATACTCGGCAAGCGAATCCCGCTATCGCTGAAGATATTCCTTACTTCGCTGGCTGTTGTTGATGACCTGGGGGCGGTTATATTGATTGCTATATTCTATGCCGGCTCGTTGAACCTGGCAGCCCTCGGCTATGCGGCGATGGTGCTGGCTGCCCTTATCCTGCTAAACCGTCTGGGCATCAAAAAGCTTATGCCCTATCTATTGCTGGGTATCGTGCTCTGGTTCCTTATAGAAGCATCCGGCATCCATGCCACCATTGCCGGTGTATTACTGGCAATAACTATACCGGTGCGTTCCAGAATAAGCGCCGAGCAGTTCCTGGATATCTGCCGCCGTGAAATGGCCGACATAAAAGAGGAGGAAAAGGGGCGTAAAAATATACTGCTGACCCCGGAGCAACAGGATTCACTGGAAGACATTGAAGATGCCTACGGAGCGGTACAGAACCCGCTGGTGCGCCTGGAGCATCAGCTGCACCCATTTACCGCTTTTGTGGTTATGCCGCTGTTTGCCCTGGCTAATGCCGGTGTCCAGGTTTCGGGGGCAGGCTTCCCGCTTATTGAGCCGGCCAATCTGGGCATATTGCTGGGTCTGGTTCTGGGAAAGCCACTGGGCATTGTCGGTTTCACCTATATCACCGAGCGTTTCGGCTGGGTTCACAAACCACCTTCACTGACCTGGAAGCACATCATCGGCGCCGGTATTCTCGGCGGTGTCGGTTTTACGATGTCCATCTTTATCACCCAACTCGCCTTTGAAGATGCCGATATGATAGCCCCGGCAAAGCTCTTCATTGTTGCCTGTTCACTTTTTATGGGGGTTATCGGAGTGCTTTATCTGTGGCGCGCAAGTAGAGGCAAATAATCTTCTGAGGTGGCATCATAGAGGCTTATGCAATATAATCTGATACGGAGAGGTGTCCGAGTGGTTGATGGTGCCGCTCTCGAAAAGCGGTCTCCGTGTTTAGCGGAGCGTGGGTTCGAATCCCACCCTCTCCGCCAAAGGAGGATGTTATGATGAAACGTTTTATCGTATTAATACTTGTAGTATTCATTATGCTTCTGACATCTTGCGGTGGAGGTGGAGGCTACTACCAGCCTCCTGTGGCACCTCCGCTGAGCCCGACACCACCAAACGCACCATACAACTTAAATGCCGAAGCAATATCATATAGCAGCGTCAGTCTACAATGGATGGACAACTCTAGTACTGAAGAAGGCTTTAGGATATATCGTGATAATAATTTTATAGCAACCGTGGGTATGAATGTTACTCTTTACCAAGACTCAGGCTTAAGGGCAGCCACTACCTATCAGTATGTGGTTAAAGCCTACAATCAAGCTGGAGAGTCTGGGACATCGTTATGCACCGTAAGGACGCCAAACCCGCCGATTACAGTTAGGCTTGACAGGATAGGAATCTATGACAATAGGGAGGATTGGCTTAGAGGGACAGATGGTGAAGTTTATGTAGGCATCATTGTTACAGACGGGACTACCATAGAAAAAGAGCGGTTCCCCGAACGAGAAGGGCAACATTATAAATTGGCAAAGAATGAAACAGTGGATATTGGGACTATCATTTTCTCCACTGATGAAGTCGGAGACTATATTAGAATAGCAGTCATAGGCTATGAGGATGACGGAGGGTCGGGTGAAATGCTCATTTATCAAGCACTTGGGGCAGCGGCGGAGGGATATATCTCTGGGGGAGCGGCGACCCTATTGGAGATGACTGGTTTTGGTCTCGGGAACCTTCTCGCTAAACTCTTTGGCGCTGAAGATGACTGGCTCGGCTCATATGAAAACAGTTGGGGTTCCGATAACGATTGGGGTATCGGAAGATATAAGGACATAGCTTTAAAAGATGAAAGAGGGGTACTTTGCTTGAGACTATGGTTCACAATAGAAAGCCCTTAGCTATCTACTAAGGTTAGCTACAGGTGGAGAGGTGCTGGAGTGGCCTATCAGGCGCGCCTGGAGAGCGCGTGTCGGTTTTTCCGACCGTGGGTTCGAATCCCACCCTCTCCGCCATTTCATTCTTTATTATCTATTCCCACCCTACCCACCCTCGGAAAGTGGGACACAAGGGGTGGGTATATAACCCCTTAATTGTCAGTAGTTTGATGCTGTGCTAGAATGAAATCACTTTGGCAATGAAAAAAGAGGAAATCAAATACTGGGTGGGTTTCAATGCCATATCCGGTATCGGCCGCGTCAAGTTCAACCAGCTTGAGAATTACTTTAGCAGCCTGGAGGCAGCCTGGAAGGCTGGTCCGGCTGAATTAAGGCACGCCGGTTTGGATAGAAGCTCGGTAACAGCCATAAACAATGCCAGGTCCCGAATTTCTCTTGAAGACGAGATGGAAAAGCTGGAGCGCTTCGGTATCAGAGTTGTTACCTGGCATGATACTGAATACCACGCCCGCCTCAAGGAAATATACGACTACCCACCACTGCTATATATAAGAGGCTCAATAATTGCCGAAGACGAGTGGTGTCTGGCGGTAGTCGGCACACGACGGCCGACCGTATATGGCAGACAGGTAACCGAGGAAATAGTAACCGAGCTGGTAAGAAGCAAGATAACCATTGTCAGTGGTCTGGCAAAGGGCATTGATTCAGTGGCGCATAATACTGCCCTTGAAGCCGGCGGCAGGAGCATTGCCGTTATGGGGGGTGGGCTTGATACTATCTATCCGGCTGAGAATGCCAACCTGGCACGCACTATTATAAAAAACGGAGCCCTGCTCAGCGAGTACCGCATCGGTACCAGACCCAAGCCGGAGAACTTTCCGCGGCGCAACCGCCTAATGAGTGGGTTGAGCCTCGGTGTGCTGGTGGTAGAGGCTGGCAAAACCAGCGGAGCGCTGATTACAGCACACCTAGCGCTGGAACAAAACAGGGAGGTTTTTGCCATTCCAGGCAGTATCCTGTCACCGGCAAGCCGGGGTACCAATCAGCTCATTAAAGAAGGTGCCAAGATTGTCCATGACTTTGGCGACATCCTGGAGGAGCTTAACCTGACGGCTGTCGCCGAACAACTGGAAATGAAGGAGATTATTCCCTCCTCTGATACCGAGGCTTTGTTGCTGAAGAAGCTGACTGCCGAACCAGTACATATTGATGAGGTCTGCCGTGCCAGCGGCTTGCCGATGTCAACCGTCAGCAGCACGCTGGCGATGATGGAACTCAAGGGTATGGTCAAGCAGGTAGGGGCGATGAATTATGTTCTCTGCCGTGAAGCGAGAGAGAAATACATAGTAGAAATAGACTGAATGAAAAGAAAACTTGTCATAGTAGAGTCGCCGGCTAAAGCCAGAACACTGGCCAAGATACTGGGTAAAGACTATAGCCTCAAGGCATCGCTGGGTCATATCAGAGACCTGCCCCGGAGCCGCCTGGGGGTGGATATAGAGCATGGTTTTACACCCAAGTATGTCGTATCCAGAGATAAGAGTAAGACCGTACAAGAGCTGAAGCAGGCAGTGAAGGATGCCACCGCTGTATATCTGGCTACAGACCCGGACCGCGAGGGAGAAGCCATCGCCTGGCATCTGGTTGAGGTAACAAAATCAAACAAGACACCCTACCACCGTATCGTTTTTCACGAAATAACCAAGCCGGCAATTGAGCGTGCTTTTAAGACGCCTCACCCGGTGAATATGCAACTGGTAGACGCCCAGCAGGCGCGGCGCGTTCTGGATAGACTGGTCGGCTACAAGCTCAGCCCGTTGTTGTGGCGCAAGGTGAGAAAAGGGCTGTCGGCCGGCAGGGTGCAGTCGGTAGCCTTGAAAATCGTTGTTGACCGGGAACGGGAGATTGAAAAATTTGTGCCGGTGGAATACTGGACGATTGAAGCCGAGCTGGCTAAAAAGCCATCTGCTGAGACAAAACTCTTCCGTGCTATACTGGCCGGTCTGATTGACGGTACCAAGCTGGATATTCACTGCCAGGAAGAAGCTGACGATGTTAAGGAAGAGCTTGAAAAAGCCGGTTATAGCGTAAACAGGGTAAAGATAAAAAAGGTGAACCGCCAGCCGGCGCCTCCGTTTATCACCAGCACCCTGCAGCAGGAAGCCTGGCGTCGCTTTCACTTCAGTGCCAAGCAGACTATGATTACCGCCCAGCAGCTCTATGAGGGGCTGCCGGTAGGTGACGAAGGCAGCGTTGGCCTCATTACCTATATGAGGACTGACTCAACGCGTGTCGCCCGTTCTGCAATAGCCGAAGCCAGAGATTTCATTACCAGTAAGTATGGCTCACGGTATCTACCGCTGCATGCCCGTTCCTTTGCCATCAAGGTAAGGGGGGCTCAGGAAGCGCATGAAGCCATCCGCCCGACAAAAATCTGGCGGCAGCCATCTGTGGTAAAGCCTTACCTTAATACGGCTCAGTTCAAGCTGTATAATCTCATCTGGCAGCGAATGGTAGCCAGCCAGATGGCGGCGGCTGTTTTTGAAAACACAGGTGTTGATATTGAAGCCAACTGCTCAAAATCAAGGACAAAATACCTGTTCAAAGCCTCAAGCTCGGTGAATATCTTCCCCGGATTTATAGCCCTCTATACCGAGGGCAGGGACGAAGAAGAGGAAGACAGGAGCATACAGCTACCCCGGCTGGAAAAGGGTGATGAGCTTGAGCTTTTAGAGCTTTTTCCAGAGCAGTGCTTTACCCAGCCGCTACCCCGTTTTACCGAAGCCTCCCTGATAAAGATGTTGGAGCAAGCTGGCATCGGGCGCCCCAGCACCTATGCCCCGATACTGTCGACAATTCAGGATCGGGAATACGTTGTCAAGGCTGGCGGCAGCCTGAAACCTGCGGAACTGGGCTTTATAGTCAACGACCTGCTGGTCCGCTATTTCTCCGCCATTGTTAATATTGAGTTCAC
>SDBS01006286.1_pt1 | contig 11553 bp, 15 predicted proteins | sample 2277091 | NCBI WGS metagenome assembly SDBS01 (sample SAMN10404972, study PRJNA504765) | marine sediment metagenome | isolation source: marine sediment core GS10_PC15, 163 cmbsf | place: Arctic Ocean: Southern Knipovich Ridge | collected 2010 | reverse complement strand
GTCAAGAAGTATTGTCTTGTCCTAATATACCAAGCAAGTATTATTATAACATATTGAAAAAAATAATAATTCTTGATTTATTGTTGTATGATAGGAACAATCAGACTTATTGGTTCAACCATAGCTTACCAAACCATTTGTTATTAGAAGACATCTATCATAATGATAGTTTGCCGGTGTATGTCAAATATGAATTGGTGAAAGAACATGCCTAAAATTGAATGGATGAAACGATTAGAATATTTTATAACAAATTGTAATCATTGTGGTAAAGATTTAAAACTATATGAATCAGTAGCAATCATAACAACAACAGATGATTTTGGTATCAAAAAATCAGTCGAATTAGTATGTGTTAAATGTGGAGAAAAAGTCAAAACCTACTACTAAAAAGAAAGATAAAAATCCTAAGAGATTAAAATATCATCCTATATATTTCACCGCTTTGGGAACTATGAAGCGTGATTTTTGGAGTAAGGATCATCTTAACCGTGTCTTGGAAGTAGAGAAAACTAAACAGGTTGCTATTTGTGGTGCTATGACTACAAAAAATGATGTATGTCGTAACAGACCTAAACCTAAATATGACCATTACTGTGGTAATCATAAACCATCACGTCGTATGGGGGCACTGAAAGAGGGTGAGAAAATACAGTCCTCTGCCAGTGTGGACATAGAGTTACCCACTGAACATAATCCCTTTGTAACTGATAGTGAAATTAAACACCCACAAACACTACGTAGTTATCTACTCCAGACATTCTCACGATGTAATGTATGTCCTATTCGTATGACCTGTTCTTCATTTGTAGTGGACGCACACTGTTCAATAGAAGAAGGTGTCTTTAGAGATTTTGTTACCGATATAATAACATCCTATGATATTACCACGTCAGAACTTAATATAGTATATATGGCTGGTTGGGCATGGGTTAAAACCTTTAAGAACCGTATGATTGAAGCACAATTTGATACAACCAGAGAAGAAAATCAACCCTTCCTAACTTATGCTTTCCGTGAATCAAGAGAATACCGTCAATGTATGCGTGACTTAGGTATAACCAGAAGCAGACGTAAGCATGATGAAAAAGCATCCATCAGTGTAGGTGGTCAGACCCTAACACCGGGAAATGTTAGTTCCTTAGCACAAATGATGTCAGCCTTAGCAGAAGCAGGTGAAGTAACAATTGAGCAGAAAACTAAAATTAAAAAAAGTAATAAAGATGTCGTGGAGTCCAATAATTCATATTCTTGAACAACCCCCTATTGGCTACAAGGTTAGACACCAGTATATGTGTTCATGGGTAGAACATGATGTCATAGAGGATGTATATGGTATAGATGGTCATTATATGGGTCAGCACTTTGATATTAATAATCCTGTTGAAAAAACAGAAATGGTGCATGTATATGAAAGACGTATTGACCATGTGAGCCAACTTAGAGAAATGGTAGAATTAAAATATCCTGATGTAGTTATAACACGATCATCATTCACGGCAACCTATTGGAGTGAAGTAAATGAGTCCAGCAGACGATCACCAAGATTTAATAATAATGCAAGAATCAGAACCCTTACCGCAAGGCCCCCACGTATGCGATGATTATGTTACCATAATTCGTGAGACCACCAAAGCCTATTTGTTTTTAGGTATAGACTGGCAAGAAGAAGTTTACCAAGCAAGTAACCGGCTTGGCAGACGTGTAGTATCAGTGGGATGGTTTCCAAAACGATGTGTAACTATAAATGATACAGGTGACCACTACTCCAATGGTAAGAACATCTATCGTCTATATGTCCATGAAAAAGAATGGTTTAGACCTAAATGGAATGATCGTAGGCAAACAGCTAATTCTCTCAAGAAGCTGGAGAAAGTTTATAAAACCGAAACACCAGATAAAAAAAGTATATTAGACGTGGCACAGCTATTAGGATTACCAGCAGCTTCAATCATTTCCAATTTGGACAGTGGTAAAGGATTTCCTAATTGTATGACGTGCCTAAAATCAAACAACATACCACATTTCTTTATATGTAGTGAGTGCCATGCAGAATTTGAAAAAGGACTTGAACTTAAAATCCCCATACCTTCTCCGACTGAGACCATTGATAAATTTGTTAAGCGAAGCAAATCACCCCCCAAGAACAATAACAAACGACAAATCTCTTTATCAAAATTTATTAGATGATACAGTTATAGCACCAGCTATAATGCGTGAAGTGAATCGTATTCCTACTACCTTTAGGATGGATACCCCTATGATTGTTTCCACACCCAGAGGACATGGACGTTCCCAAGTAAGAGAATTAATGGAAGATTTCCATGAATATCTCAACACACCCAGAGAGGTAGATCTACCACAACCAGCTATACAAGTTATAAGACCAAATCCTATTACTCCTATGATGCAATATGAAGCTATGGAAGATGAAAGGTTTGGCATACTTCAACGACATGTCCGTGAAGCGGTTAAAGCAATGGTTGCAACACGATGCTATAATAGATAGGGATTTAGAATGAGTCAGTTACAAGATGGGTATGCCATCGGGGAATACATTATAGACATGAGTAATATCCCCTATCATATAGAAATGGAATCCACTCTGATAAGCAATCAACTGATAACCAAAGAGAATATGTTATTTTTTAATGGTGTCAAGTTTGAATCCATGCTTAACGAATTGTCGGAGTTCCTTAACGCTATCGTAGTTAAACAAGATGAGATATTGAGTGTTATGGAAACACAGATTACATCAATTATAGAAGTTATAAAAACGGAAGAAGATTTAATTACTGTATTCTTGGGGATGGCTAAATACTATACACGATCATATAATTTAGGTCGTAAGTTTTTTATTAATGAGAGTCAAGCTAAACGGTTATATTTTGGAAGATGTTATGCCTTAGTAAAATTGCAAGAGTTTATGAATATGGTGCATGGTATGTATATAGAAATCCCATATTGGGCAACGGAAATGGCAACAACTCTTGAGCACCGAAGATAAAACAATATTAGGGAGACCTCTTAAATGGGGCGTTCCTACACTACCCTATTCCATGAGACTACCAGTTCAACTACTGGAGTATGCAAAGGAAAAGAATATTGATTTGGGGGCTGTGTTAGTAGATATGTTTATTGATGTAATAGATGGGGTGGATTTATATACTGTTTCAAGATACAACAAGTGATTAGCATATGACCGTTGATCTATCTTTACCACCCGCACCTAAACCAATTCAATACCATATGTTAGCACCCACTGACCCAGAGGTGTTAGCAAGAGTTCCGGTATGGGTAAATGATCCAGTAGCTTTTTGCATTGAGGCAATGAATTGGCATCCTCACTGGTATCAACAAGAATTATTAAGAGATCAATCATACTTCTTAGCTGCCTGTTGGAGTCGTCAGATAGGTAAGTCAGAAGCTATTGCACATAAAGCAATCTGGACTGCGTTTTGTAAACCAGAAGCAGATGTAATTATTATAGCACCGGGACGAAGACAAGCACAAGAGTTATATCGTAAGATACTTAAAGCACTAACGAAATCCCCATTGGTAAATGCCTCAGTTGTGAAAGCAACCCAAGAGAAAACTGAATTTACCAATATGTCGCAGATTATTAATTTACCCGCTGGTGATGAGGGTGTTCAGTTAAGAGGTTATAGTATTGCATTGCTCATCATAGAGGAAGCCGCATTCATTCCAGCGAGTGTATTCGTAGCTGTTGAACAGGGTCTATCTGCTACTGGTGGTAAGGAGATTATGATCTCTACACCAAGAGGTAAACATAATGAATTCTATCGTGCTTTCTTCCCAGATGAAGGCGACCAATATGATATGTCCAAGACTGGCAGACAACAAGTAAATGAATGGTCATGTTATAGACATCCATATAGTGTAGCACTTGATGTATTCAAGCCTGATGGTTCAACCCAACTATCAGAGATGCACGTTGATCGTCAGAAACGAAAGATGGAAGAATGGAAATTCCGTGCTGAATACATGGCTGAGTTCATAGAGGACATAGACCAATACTTTGCACAACACATCATTGAACAGATGTTCAATCAGAACTTTGTGAAGTTAGAAGAACCTGTTAGTGGTGGTTCATATTTTTTTGGTATTGATATTGCCAAAGGTGGTGATATGACTTCAGTTTGTATCGTTGAAAGAATAGATACCGATCCGATTGATGGACATCCATTAAATAATCCTCATGTCCGTATAGTGGGATTTTATTACTGGAAAATGGGTGGTATTGAACAACAGTATCCATACATTTTAGCATTAACTAAGCTGTGGACACCAGTTATGATTTGGTTTGATAGAACCTCTATTGGTGAACGTCCATTTGAAGAATTACAACAAACTTATAAATTACCAATTGAAGGTGTTACCATGAGTGGCCCCGCTAAGGTAGAACTGTATGGTAACCTTACTTTGTTGATGACACAAAGTGCAGAGATAAGCGGGTGGAATAAACGACTACAAAGCTATCATGACCAAGAAGCTAAGAGACAATTTGAGGAATTAGTATATGAGATCACATCAGTCAAGACAAGCACTGGTGGAATTCGTGAAGGAATTAATACACATATTTATGCCGGTAGAGGACATGATGACATCCCAGATTCAGTAGCATTGGCTTGTCGCTGCGTGGCAGAATCAACAAATAAAATATATGTAGATGATGTTCCAAAAGTTCACCTCTTACAAGATGGGAAACGTGACACTGAGAAAAGAATCACTGAGGTTATGGGAATTGCTCTCTCAAAGAAAGAAGTGATGAGACACTACCGTAGAAGTGGAAAAGTTTTTTGGTAAAAAAATATAGATTTAACCAGATTGAGACATATGTAGTTGGCATACATGGCTATAATTAATATTAAATATAGCCAAACATGCCAACTTTAGACATATTTAAATAGATTTAAACAGATAAATCGGATTCATTAAAAATGACAGATCATAAGAAAAAGAAAAAAACACCCAAAACAATAGATGATCTAATGGCTCAAAAGCTATTGGATCGCAGACGCAAACGCAACAGAAGTGGAACGAAGTAAAATGTCAAGAGTAAAAGATTATTATGAAGTAAACTACTGGGATAATGTAGCCAGAAAAGGCATTCCCGGTGCTATACCAGTGAATTTGTTTGGACGAAATCCAGCAATATCGACTGGCACAGCAGAAGATATATGGGATACTGGTGGTGATTTTGTAGAGGCAGCCACTGCTGAGGTAGTGAATATAACATCAGCAGATACCGCAGATGATTTAGGTGACACTGGTGCAGAGATTGTTAGAGTGAGTGGTATCAACGCTACTTTTGATTTAGCCTCTGAGTTAGTAACCATGAATGGAGTAGGTGATGTGCCTACGATTGGTGAATATTGGTTCATACATGAAATGGAAGTAATCCAAGCTGGGGCTGGTGGTGTAAATGCTGGTGCTATTACAGCTATTACCACAGCATCAGGAACTCCTACGTTGGCTACCATGTTATTAGGACTTAACAAAACTTTCATGGGTATATTGATGATACCAGATACTTATTTCTTACGAATTAGGAATTGGAATTCCAGTATTAGTTTAGCCGCTGGTGGATTTGGTGAATATGAATTACAAATTAAGCCAACTGGTGCAGTTTTTCAACCAGTAGAAATTGCTGGTGTAGCCACCGGAGATGGAAGTAAACTTATTCCATTTGAACCATTAATACAAGCACCACCCCGTTCTATCGTAAAGATAAGAGCAATCAATGTGAGTGCTGTTGCCATGATATGTTCATCTTCATTTCATGGGGCATTAGAAAAAGTAAAGACGGGATTTACAGCACCAAGTATATGATGAATTATGAATAAACAAACAAGTGGTTGTGCTGTCTGTGGTGAATCAGTAAATAGCACAGAAAAATATTGTAGATTCTGCGGAGCTAAACAAGATGAATGATGAATTATACAAACAAGAAATAACTAAGGTATTAAAACTACGTGAAAAAATCGAACAGTTTAAATCAAGGGAAGCAGAGCTTTCCAAAGAGGACTTAACAGAACTAAGCAACAGCTTAAGCATGTTGTTCATACTATTATTGAAAGATGGTCAAAGACCACAGTATCCAATCTTTGTTCCAGCTTATCCATATTGGTATGGATCAACATCCTACCCGTATGATAGACTAACATACGGCGGAACAGTCGGTGACAACACAATCAAAAACACTGGATCATCTATGATGTGGGATAGTGGATCTTTTAATGAAACAACTGTGACGCAAACAGTTTCATCCACTGTTGATGAAAATACCACCTTTGATATGATGGGGTTAAAAACCATCAACACCCCTGAGGAAGCCGACAAATATATGTTAAAGATAATTAAAGAGTTAAACCTATCTCAAACGGATGATGGTAACAAAAAATAAGAAGTTTTAAAAGGGGGTAAGTGTAGTTTATATTTGCATATAACCATCAATGCCCATCCATTAGGGCAGAGTTACCCCCAACAACTTGCCCTTAAATACCCCCTCTTTTTTTAATCTTCAAAATAATCCATAAGATTACTTTTGCTATTAGTGTTCCCGATGTTAATTCGATAGGCTAATGGAATGGTTTTGTAATATATATTCATTCGTTGTTTACAATTAGGACATTGCAATTGAGAAGATATACGACGTATGATAAGGTCTGTGGTGTAAGCACGAACAGGAAAAGATTGGCTACACTCCTTACAGAAGTAAGTGATCTGTAACACCGCTGGTAATTCATAAAGTTTATCCTCATACAATACCTTAAGACTCTTTTCTTTGATACAGTAGTCTATGATCTTGCGTTGGATGTCAATAGGAAGATCACCTATGGGGTGTTGGAGTGTTTGAATGGTCATATAATTACCTTCTTTTCCTCAGCTCTCAATTTAAGCATTACCTTATACACGGTGGGATTTTCTATCACTACCTCAGCAGCACGGTTAGATTTTTGTTTTACAACCTGACCATAAAATTTACTACTGCTTACGGGTCTGCCTAATTCATCAAAGATAGGTGTCTCCTTACCACTAACAGCGTCGAAGTTTTTAGCTTCGTCTTTTACTTCAAAGAGATAGAGTCTCCATGTTGGTTCATATGGCATAGAGTCAGGAAGTCGATAGGTATCTTGACCAGTTTTCTCCCAATAGGCACTTATCTTACCAGAATATGCTTGGTATTCCTTTTTCTCATACTCAAATCCTACTTTAGAAGTAAGTAGTGCATGGGTTGGTAACGTGAATATTTTCTTAACCATCGAAATGAAGTCACGTTTAGGCACACCATAGTCTGATTGTCGCATATGCTTATCTTCACTACCACCAGATAGTTTATCGGCATGTCTGGCAATGTAGGCACGGTATATATATTCAGCCTCATCAATTATGATAGCAAAGACTTTGTTCTCTACTTCTACCACGTTGCGTATTGGTTTGGCTGATTCTTTATCCACAATAGTTCGGATTTTATATTCTTTACAGAACTGACCCCAATCGTATTCAAATTCTTCCAACGTGGTGTGTTGATAGATTTCAAATACATCTGCGTGGTCAGGGAAGTTTTTGAAAGTGGCAGCATAATTAGATTCGTTGGTGAACACCACGATCTTCATATTTTTTATCTCAGCTTCCTTCATTAGTTTGCATACAGACCAAGTGAGCACACTCTTACCAGTGTTCTCCTTACCATAGCATTCTATCTTGAGGTATTCTTTTCTACTTTTCACTTTGGGCATTCTTTAATATCTCCATTAGTTTTTTCATATAATTAGTTTTGTTGTCAAACCCACACTTGGGGCATACAGCCCCTGTTTTAGAAGTAATATATGTTCCACGTTTATGCATATAATATGAAACATAATTACACTCAAAACAACAAACATCAATTGCTAAATCATGTGTATTCATGTGGGTATCCTATGTTTCTTTATTATACCCTCTATTAGAGACTTGTGTTCTTTGGTCACCCAATTAGGTAACATGCCACCAAGATCAAACATTTCATCAAAGGTAAGATCAGAAAACATATCATCACTCATCAACCCTTTAATAGAATTATTCAACTCAGTTAGGTCATGCTCTTGGGTATCAGATGAAGTCTCAGTCGCAGCTAATTTCTCTTGTTCATCGGAAAGCTGTGATTCAACCGTTTTATTTTGTGTAGTTTCCTTTTTAATATCGGAATCATGTTCTTCGGAAGTAACACTATCATCGGCTTCTTCCACAATCTGTTTTAGTTCTTTATACCAAGCTAACAAATCAGTTGCGAGTGCTTCCTTTAAGGATGGGATAGGAGACATTTCCATATTTTTGGCTATCTCTTTTAAAGTGTCCACTGTTTTACCCATCAAGCCATTTTGTGACCAGTCAATGTCAGTGGTAGAAGTTTTATATTCAGCCATATCTTTAACGAAATCTTGTTCTTCTTCATCACTAATATCTTCCTCAGCAGGTGATTCAGGTTTATTATCTGCACTAATGATTGATTGATAGTAAGCAATAATTTTACCATCATTGTCAGGTGTGATACTTGTCTCCATACGTTTCACTTGACCCGGTTGGGGGAAGTAAACCAATCCGGCTTCCATGAGAGTTACAGCCAATTCAACACCAAGTATATCTTCCTCAGCTATATCATCAGCACCAAACATTGCATTAACACTTATTAACCATGTAGTAAAATCAGCGTCTTGTGATACCTCAGCAGATAAATCAACAACATCAGATAGTTGGCTATCTACGTTTAGATCAAATGTTGGTAGGTCACCCAAAGTAGCAAACCCTGTGGTGACATCTTCTGGGGCATTACTATCACCAGCAAACTCAACAATTTCAATAGGTGGAATCTGCTCATATAGATCGTTGATGTCTAATTCCACACCAGTTGCAATTAACTCACTAACCTTCTCTTGTAATGAATAAGGTAATGGTTTATCTCTGGGTTTGATATACTCAAAGTCAGTGGTGATAATCATCATACCACTTAGTTGGATGTATATAGGTTTACTACCATCAGCTTGAGATTTGGGTGGTTGATACCAATCAGTTACATATCCCAATACAATCAATTCAGATCCAATGTATGCCTGATTGAAGTGTTCAAATGGGTCTTTGTTTTCTTCTGGTTGTTTGAAGATACCTAACATCTTAGCTTGATTGACAACACCTTGAAGTCCATATAACCATATGACTGGTGATCCTACACGGTTGTTCCATAGATTTACAGTTACATTGTTATCAGATTTGTGTTGGCTTTTATTACCTAACCTAATAGCCAAACATAATTGTTGTTGTGGGTTACCCTCACTACCACTCTTGGTTTGTAGGTAGGGTTGTCCCTCTGGTATCTCTACCATTTTAGCTTTGGATTCAGTTATTTTTTCCAATTTTTTAGTGGTGGGATTTTGCCTAATGATAGGCTGACGTGTTACTGGATCAAATACTGTGGCTTCTACTGTCTCAGTTTTACTTTCTTCCCATCTTTGTAGTGGCATTACAAATCGAATAGATGTATCACGTAATACCACGTTCTTGAAGTGGTGGTTTTCTTTTGTGAGTTGGTCTATTGTTGATGATCCATTTAGTAGTGCATTTTTTAAAGTGGTATTGTTAAGTGGTTCTTTAAAGTTTACTGATACTAAATAGTGAGGTTCATATGATAAACCCCATTCTGGATCATCTTTTCTTTTAGCCATAACCTTTACTGGACATAGATATGGTATGGCTATTTTACGCTGTTTGGATTCAGGTAATTCAGCATCTATGGATAAGGGTAGCTTGTCAGAGTTACCTTTTCTCCATCTCAAGAATGATACTATCTCACCATCCATAGTCAAGAAGGGTATTCTTATACCTTTCAGTGCCACAGATCCAAAGCGTTCTTTACCACTTACTGCATCAACAGCGGGTAAGAAGTAACCAGTCATTAGTTTATTGGATGCTTCACTGTCTTTTCTTCTGGCAAATTTATTAGCCATGTAGATGATTGACTGCACTGCATACTCAGCATAGGTAGGGTTACCAGCCACGCCCTCAATCCATTCATCATCAATATATTTCCGGTGTTTTTGTTCTATGTTGTCATAGATAACCGTCTTAAATGTAGTCAGATCATCTTTTAGATCAGCTACGTCCAGAAACAGATATTTTCTGTGCTTGTTACTCAATTTGTATTCCTCAGTTTTATGTCGATATAATCTAATTCTTTTAGGTTCTTTGGTATGTTAAAGTATTGTGATAAATCATTCCAATCTATATCTCTGATGGTTGCTACCTCATTTTTGTGGTAGCTCACATAATAGTCTCCCAACATAGATTTGAATTTGTCACCCTGAATACGTCTATTAGATAAGAGACTATACTTAGGATCTATCTCACCTAATATCCAATTTCTCTCTAACCGCTGAGCTGCTAACCCAGTAGTTCCCGTTCCACCGAATCCATCAAACACTATATCATCAGCGTCAGTGGTCATAAGAATGATGCGTTCCATTAAATGTAATGGTAACTGACAGGGATGGTATTTTTCACCCTTTTTAACTGACATGACACGGTGTATATCTGTCCACACATCACTACATAGGGGGCCGAATGGGTGTATTGTATCTTTCTTACCCCCATAGTCAGCATGAATACGATTACATGTATTTCTTCTTCTACAACGGGGGTGTGGATACCTAACTGGATAGAATTTAAAATCATCATGTCTATTAACGTAATGTAGTATGGAATAGTGTGCTGGTATTAGGTAGTCCTTAAATCTGGCTCTGGTTGTGGCTTTCCAAGTTATCCAAGACCGCATGGTAGCAAAATTATTAAGTATATTGGCAAACTTAACAGCCCACATTGGTATGTTGACTACTATAATAGACCCTCTTGGTTTGGTTATTCTTACCATTTCGTTTAACCAATGCTCTACCCACTTAATGTATTCAACATCAATTTTCTTATCTTTATAAAGATAATATTTTTTGTCCAAATTATATGGTGAGTCAGCAAAGGTAAGATCAACAGAATTAGAATCTATTGTGCTTGTTAAATCAAAAATGTCCTTCATTTGTAATTTATTTAGTTCCAAAAAATCATCTCCGGCTATTAGAACTTTTACGATTGGTAAATATAAAATTCATGGTAAAGTTTATAAAGATTACCATGAAAATTTAGACAGATAATCAAAAAGGATGTAAACCCCATGTCAAATTTGGATACGTATAAAGAAAATAAAAGACCATCAAGATCATGCACACTACCAGTAAAATTGGATAAAGAAATGATGGGCATGATTAATGAGTTTGGATACGGTGGCCCCTCTGAATTTATTCGTGAATCAGTTAGAATGAATGTATCACGTTTAAAATCTACAATGAGGGATGCACAGATTTGGAAAAAACTTTCCGAAGAAACTAAGGCTGAGTTAGAAATCCAAATGGATGAAAAAACCTCAGAATTAGAAGAAGGAATGAAAGTTTTGCAGAGTGGCACAGAGGATGCTAATGAACAATTTACTGAAGCAGAACTGGATGAATT
>SDBS01006285.1_pt1 | contig 11554 bp, 9 predicted proteins | sample 2277091 | NCBI WGS metagenome assembly SDBS01 (sample SAMN10404972, study PRJNA504765) | marine sediment metagenome | isolation source: marine sediment core GS10_PC15, 163 cmbsf | place: Arctic Ocean: Southern Knipovich Ridge | collected 2010 | reverse complement strand
CAATCACTTCTTTAAAAATTATGCTTTTATAGACATTCTGGTGTTATCTACTGGCTATTTGTGGCGAGCTCTAGCTGGAGTAGTAATTATTAATGATTATATCTCTGCTTGGCTATTTTTAGCGATATTCGAGATTGCAATGTTTCTAAGCATAGCAAAGAGAAAAGGAGATTTGTTGTATCTCGGCAAAGATAAAGCGATTGAGCATAAGAAAGTTTACGATCAATATTCTCTAAAATTACTAGAGCAATTTCACGTGTTAATTGCTGGATCCTTATTTATGACGTATTCTCTTTATCTCATTTTAAAGTTTTCCCTTTTTGAGCCCACTATAAATTTACAGGAATATATAGTAATATTTACAATCCCAATATCGCTTTATTTAATCATGAAATTCATGTATTTAACCACATCTAAACCAGAAATAGCAAGGAGACCTGAAAAAGCCTTTTTCGATAAAGGTATAATTATCTCGGGAATTTTACTTTTTTTGATCCTTTTTTCCTCATTTTATTATGATATAATAATAGCTTTTATTATTGGTTAGGGAATCATTTTTATAGGTTTAATTTCAAATATATTAATCTATATTAATCTCTAAACCTGAATTAGCAAGGAGAACCGAGAAAGCCTTTTTCGATAAAGGAATAATGATTGCTGGTTCTATTCAATTTATGATTTTATTATTTGCTTTTTATTTCGATACATTGATTGAAATCTTTTCTCTCTAAATCATAAGCAATAAATATGTATTAAACATATTTATCGTATTTTTTAGATATATACTATCAAGGAATTACTCTTTTTAAGAGTCCAAATATGATATTGTTTTATAACAAATATCCAAACATCCATTCAAAATCTTGTTAGAACATTTATCTGGAGTATCTTTTGAAGAATGAATATATTTTGAATCTTTTTCCGAATGAATGAAAGCAACTTGAAACGATGTCCTGGTACGTTTAGCTAGAGAAAGAAAAGATTTATGATCACTTTTAGGACCTCTAATTTTATTAAACTTAACTATCGGTATATTTAATTCTTTTGCTGATTGTTCTAATAAATCATTTAAAGTAGTATTCAATCTTTTCTTCTTATTCAATCCAGTTTTATCTAAAAGACCAATATAACTTCCAACCATGTCAATATTTAAATTATAAGATTTATTTAAGTCGTATTTTTCATTTAACTCAGTTAAATGTGTTTGCCAAAAAGCTTGAGAACCTTTCAATCCCCATTCTTCAGCTCCACAAAATAAAATTATGACATTTAAATTATTGAGAGGAGATCTTTTTAATACTTTTGCTAATTCAATCAAAATTGAGACTCCGCTTGCATTATCAATTGATCCCTTAGATTTTTGGTTGTTATATATTAGTAAAAAGATTATAGTAACTATCGCAAATTCTATCAAAGTTGTTAAAATTGCTAAATTTATGACTAATACTTTATTAGTTAGGGGGTTGAAATAATCGAGAATAAAATATAGTGAGAAACCTGCAGTTAGGAAAAAGTAAGGTAAAATGATAATTTTAAAGAGAAAAAAAAGCACATTCTGTATCCTATACGGTAAACTTGATGAAAAAGAATCATAATGAGCACTAAGGATTAAAACAGGTTGCTTATTTTCAGTTTTTCTTGCAGGAATGTTAACAACCAGATTTTTTGAACCTTCTTTTTCTATAAGGGAAAATTCCCGTAACTTTTTCGACATGTATTTTAGTCCAAAGAAAATGGCAAGAACTAACCATAAACGATAAACTAAAAAATAAGTAAGTAAAATTAGGTATGCAAGCCTCATGAAAACCCTCTTAGGGCCAACATAAGAAAAATATTCTCTTTCAGATGTAATATTTCCTTTTTCTAATTCTTCTTGAATATAAGAAACTGCTTTAGTTTCTTCCACGGTACCGGTTGAACGATTAAAAGCTAAAAGATTAATGTGATTAATTATGTCTATTTTATCAGATAAGTCTTGATTCAAGATTGTATACACATCTTCTTTTTATTATGTAAAAATAGAATGAAATAAATTATAATTAATAAAAAATTAATGTAAAAATAATAATGTTTTTGTTTCATTCATACAAGAAAGTATACTTTTTAACTTAAATTTAAATTTTTGAATATTTTAATTTTCAAAATAATGAATTATCTTCTAACAATTTATAGATTATAAATCTAGGTTATTAAATGATAGAAAAAAAAAGTAAAACTTAATAAGTTTATATTGCTAGAAACTAACTTAACACTCAAATCTAAAAAAAAAATAAAATTTAAAATTAAGTGATTAAAATATGGAAATGGAAAAAAAAAACATAGCAATTATTATTCTCGCCATAGCATTGATTGGTTCAGGTGTTGGTAATATCATTTTTGCTAGCCAACTTGGGCTCATCGAAGTTGCTCCCCCTGTTCGGGGACAAGATATGGTCTTTGGAGAAGCAGGAAATATTCCAGATCTAGACCCTCATTACGCTTATGATAGCGCTTCAATTGATGTAATTGAACAAGTAGTTGAAACTTTATACAGGTTTAATACATCAGATGAAGCGGGTGGCTTTCCTCCAGTACCGCATTTAGCATCGGCAATGCCAACAATTTCTCCCAATTCGTTAGAATATACTATACCTCTCAGACAGAACATAAATTTTACAGACGGTACCAAATTTAACGCATCCTCTGTAGAATATAACTTCTATAGATTATTGCACTTTATGAATTGGTCTGGAAATTCTTGGTTACCACAAAACACTACAATGTGGCAACAAGATTTAGGATTTAACCGCCCATTACCGGCAACGACTGCAAGAACTCAAATCGCTGTTTTGTATACGGCCTCCACCGGAGCGCCTATCATTAATAATATTACTATTATTGATGAATATACGATAAAAATAGGTTTAAGAGAACCAAAAGCATCATGGATTCCGATGCTTTGTTTTGCAGGATCAAGCATAATGTCCCCTACTTATCTTCAAGGTTTAGATGATGATGGTACTACACTAGTCAACGAAGCACTGGATGGATATCTCAGCGATCTTTTCGGAGCAAGTATAATAGGAACTGGACCATTTATTTTTGATACATTTGTAGCTGACATCGAAGTAGGATTCGATCCTAATCCAAATTACTGGCAAGGAGCTCCTAAGCTCACTAGTTTAACCTTTGTCCAGATTGAAGATGCAACTACGCGAAACCAAGCATTATTATCCGGTGATATTGATGTGTTGGACGCTGGTATTCTTCCCGCATTTTTGGATCAATTCGAGGCGGATCCTAATATTGACCTCATCAATGGTGGTGGTACATTAAGCACTCTATGGGTAACGTTCAATTATACAATTCCAACACCTGTGAGAAAAGCGATTTCGTGGTGCTTTAACTACTCCTATCTGATCGATGTAATTTACGAACGTTCATCACTCAGGCTAAAATCTCCTGTTCCAGCGGGTCTTTCGCATTCGAATTACAGCTATGATTATCCTACCTTCGATATTGCCAGGGCAAGAAGTTATCTCTTTGCTGACGCAGGATACAACGCGACTCTATTTGCCGCAGGTATAACTCCAGCCAGTCCAGATTCTGCATGGATAACCCTTGCAGGTAGTGCTCCTCTTGAAACTTATAACTTTACGTGGAATGCTGAATCCCTACAAAGAGGAGATGTTGGGTTTAGATTAAAGTTCGATATGCTAAAAATAGGAATGCATTTGGATGTTGTAAGTGTGGCTTGGGGAATACTCATTGATAATCAAATAAACAACAGACAGAACATGGAACTATATACCATGGGTTGGTTACCGGATTATTCTGACCCTGAAAATTACATTCTTCCAATATGGGACGAAGATATTAATGGTGGAGACTATTATGAAGCTGATATGCACGGTCCTGGCGGTTTATACGAGCTAATGCTTATAGAAACCGATTTTGCTGCAAGGGATGCTATTTTCCAGGAGATCCAACAAAAATGGATCGAGAGAGATTATCCTGGTATGTTACTCATGACATCTATCAATTGGGACGCTTGGAATGAAGACGTCAGAGGCTACGAAACCAATAGCATTGGCCGAAAATGGGTCTATCCTATGTACTTTGCTGATTAAGGAACGAAAGTTAGAAACAACCAATAACAATAAATAATTTTTTTTTTTTTAATTTAAGAAACGTTTTATGATTTTCAATATGTTTAAAAACCCACCAAAAAAATTAAGAAGCTCCAAAAAAGATTTAGCCCCTTTTGGTTTTTATTTTGACTTTTTTATTGGTGATCCTTTTACAATTCCTATCCTACCAATTCCTATGAGGATAGATAAATTAACTAATGGTCAAGCTACGCTATTTATCTTTCCTGATTTCCTTGAGTTAAAAAAATCGTTTGAGAGGTATGAGTTAAGTATAGATTTTAATTTATTCTTTCTGTTTGGGATTAAAAATTTAATTACATATGCAAGAAAAAAATACAAAGAAATCACTTTTCAAACGTTAAGAAATGAATTAATAGAAAAATGGTTTAAGAAATCAAAATTGATTCAAGCAGAAATCCCTAGTTTAACAGAAGATTTCACTTTTATCACATCAGAATTTTTGAGAATGTATTCTAAAATCGATAAACAAGGTTTGAATGAGATAGATATGAATTTTAAAAGTGAGCTTATTAAATATTGTGAAAAGATCATTAATTATTTTAAGAAGAAGATGGAAAACAATAATATTACGATTATTAGACAGAATGAGATAATATCAGAGAAATTATATAACGAAAAAAAACAAAAATTTTATCCCAATATCATTTCTGTTGAAACAAAAAACTTAACAAACAATAAATTAGCAGCAAACATGGATTTTGTCCCTTATCTAATATATGACGATCTAATTGACACTTTTAGCTATAATAAAATACTCTTATCAAACGGTAAACAAAACTGTGATTTCAAGATTTTTAATACAAATCGAATCATTAATAAAGTTACGAGAACTGACTATTTTATTAAAGGTCACATATTAGACTCTATTGATTTGGAAAAGTTACTATGAAAATTAAATTAGCAAGACAGGGAAATTTTATATTAACACTCTTATTAATACACTTTATATTTTTTGGTTTATTATCCAATATTTATCCAAAGGTATCACCCACACTTCCAGAAAAAAATAAAATACTTGCAGAAAATATCGTATTTCTTTATAAAGTTATGTTCTATCCCATTTCCTTTCTTTCGGTTCCCTTATTCTCTATACTTCTAATCATAGGAATAATTATATTTATAATAGGGATTATTTCATTAAAATTCACTAAAAAATCGATTCAATCTATTATTTTAATAGTTGCTTCAATTATTTTATTTATTTTGGGCGCAGTTTTTGTTTTTATTAACCCTACAGGCTTAATTATTGCTCTTAACTTTTATCCTGTTATTGTGTTATTCCTAATTGTATTCCTTATGGTATTTAGAGAAACTTTTTTTGAATATGGAATTAGAAATAGCATCTGGTTAATCCCCTTTATTATTGTCGAAACATGGATTTGGTATTTTTTTATTTACGAATTTAATTTATTAATAATTCCAATCTATTTCATAAGGATAGAAAGCTATATAACAATACTAAGTTTATTCGGTATTAATTTACTTGCCGCAATTTTAGGATCCTTAGCAAAACAAAAATATGTTCAATATTTTAAGAAATACAAAATGGTAACTTAAAGTTTATATTAAAATGATTAAAATTAGGAAAAATAAAGATATGTAGGCGATATAAAGCATATGAGTTTAATCAAATATATAATTAAAAGAGCTTTAACAATGATACCCGTCTTGTTTGGAGCTATAGCTGTAGTTTATATTCTCTCAAGATTTATGCCAGGAAATCCTGTTTATGCCTATTTACCTCCCCACCCTAGTCCTGAAGATGTTTTAGAAATGGAGCGTTTTCTCGGATTTGATCAACCAATAATCGTTCAATTTTTCAGATATTTAGGGGATTTATTTACTGGGAACTGGGGTAAGTCTATCACTATTTCTCATGGTCAGGATGTTTGGTCCCTTATATGGCAACGATTCCCTAGGACCATGGAACTTACGATATTATCAATAATAATTTCCTCATTTATAGGAATCAAGGCCGGTGTTATTTCAGCTAAACACAGAAATAAATATAAAGATACAACAATTAGAGGTTTATCGTTAGTAGGAGTATCAATTCCAGTATTTTGGATGGGGATGATACTTCAATATTTTCTTACTTATCAAATCCCAATATTACCTGCAATTGGATTTAAAACAGCATGGTATGATGACCCTACTTTTATTACGGGATTCAGGTTAATAGATTCAATGATAACTGGCAAATTTTACTTAACTATAGATTATTTGATGCATTTAATATTACCTGTAGCCTGCTTAACATTTATAACATTAGCATCAATTACTCGACAAACCCGCTCAAGCATGTTAGAGGTTTTACAACAAGATTATATAAGAACTGCAAGAGCAAAAGGATGTTCTGAAAAAGATGTTATCAACACCCACGCACTTAAGAATGCATTAATCCCAACAGCTACAATTATAGGATTAAATTTTGGTTATTTGTTATCAGGTGCAGTTCTTACTGAAACTACTTTTAATTTGAGCGGGATAGGGCAACTTATGATAACAGCAATACGGAGATATGATTTTTATGTAATTAATGCAGGTATATTTCTAATAGCATTGTCATTTATTCTAATAAATTTAGCAATGGATGTAATTTATGGATTGTTGGATCCAAGAATTAGATATTAAATAAATAAATTAAGTGGTAAAAAAATGATAGAACACACTATGAAAGAGGAATTAATAGAAATAGAAGAGAAGAAAAGGAAAAAAAGTGGTATAAAAGGGATATTACAGTGGATAGGAAATAATCTCAAGTTTCTTTTTGTTCCTGGCTATATATCTGAAGATTTGGAATTGCGAAGATTTGATTATGAAAAAAAGGTAAGTAAAAGAAAATTTATCCGAAGATTAAAATCCGTATTAACCTTAGTAGGTATCGTTCTTATTTTTGTAATTGTTTCATTTGCCGTTTTTCCCCAATGGATTTCGATGTACACATACGATGAGTTGACAGGTTATCCTTGGGGACAATGGAAACCTCCTTCTCCAGCGCATCCTTTAGGGCAATCTAAAGATGGTCGTGATATTCTGGGAAGGATGATATGGGGCGCAAGGTCTTCTTTAACAATAGCTTTACCCGCTATAATGTTTTCTGTTCTTATGGGCATTGTTGTTGGTATGGTTGCTGGCTATTATGGAGGATGGGTTGATTCTGTATTGATGAGATTAATGGATATCTTGTTGGCGTTTCCAGGAATAATATTACTCCTAGTATTCGTCGAAATTTTGGGGCGTCAAGTTGAATTCTTTATACTTGCTTATGGTATTCTAGGTATTGCAGGATACTCTCGCTTAATAAGAGGATCAGTATTACAAGCTAAAAATTTACCATATGTAGAAGCAGCAAAAGTTGCAGGATCCGGAAACTGGAGAATTATGTTTAAACACATTCTTCCTAATACATTCCAGCCAGTCTTGATTTCTTTCACATTTGATATTGGAGGTATTATTTTAAGTTTGGCAGGTCTTAGTTTTCTTGGTTACGGCGATCCTACTATGATTGAATGGGGTAATGATATAGCTATATCAAGATCAAACATGTATAGTGCCCCATGGTCAATGTTTTGGCCTGGATTTATGATTATACTTACTGTCTTAGCTTTTATGTTGTTGGGTGATGGTCTGAGAGACGCATTAGATCCTAGAATGAAAAACTTATAGTATATCTATCTTTTTAATTTAATATAACAATAAGGGAAAAAGGGAAATGAATACGATAATTAATGAAAACAGGAGCAAAGAAGATCAAAAATCAGATCAAGCAGAGATATCTGAGAGTAATGATTCGGATATATTACTTGAGGTTAAAGGTCTTAAAACACAATTTTTTACAGAAGAAGGAGTTGTTAAGGCAGTAGATGGAATATCATTTAATATTTACAGAGACGAAGTTTTGGGATTAGTTGGAGAAACTGGCTGCGGAAAATCTGTTACTGCACTTTCGATTTTACGTCTTGTACGAGCGCCGGGGAAAATAATAGAAGGAGCTATATATTTTGATGGAATTAATCTACTAGAAAAAACCGAGGAAGAAATGAGGGAATATCGTGGTAATGAAATAACCATGATTTTTCAAGATCCCTTAAATTCACTAAATCCAGTTTTAACTGTTGGTGAACAATTATATGAAGTTTTTGAATTACATCAAAAAAATATCCTCAAAGAAATTTTAGATCATAAATTGTTAGAAAGAAAAAATAAGCGTAAAAAAATAAAAGAATTGAAAAAGGAATTAAAAGATAGCACTCTACGGTTAACAGAAGCAGAAACCGAAGAAATTATAGAAAAAATTACAAAATTACGGCAAGAAACTAAACATATACCGAATATTAAAGATGTTTTAGAGGATGATGGAGTAAAGATTCTTAAAGAAGTAGGGATTGCAGATCAAAAGGGTATATTGAAAAGATACCCATTTGAGTTAAGTGGTGGCATGAGGCAAAGAGTGATGATTGCGATGGCACTTTCTTGTAGTCCAAAGCTTTTGATTGCCGATGAACCCACAACAGCGTTAGATGTAACTATTCAGGCCCAAATTCTTGAATTAATGAAGGAATTGCAAAAATCTTTTAATACATCAATCCTCATGATAACTCACGATTTAGGAATTATTGCAGAAATGTGTAATAGAGTAGCCGTTATGTATAGTGGAACGATCGTTGAATACGCAACTGTTAGAGAATTATTTAAGAAACCTCGTCATCCTTATACTATAGGATTGATTGGAGCTATTCCAAGTTCTGATAAGAGAAATCAAAAATTAAAAACTATTCGAGGGATGGTTCCGAATTTAATTTACCCTCCCAGTGGATGTAGGTTTCATCCAAGATGCTCTCATCGATTAGAAGTATGTGATAAAGTAAAACCCCGCTGGATTGAGACAGCTGAGAAATATTTTATTGCATGCCATTTGTTTGATGACCAATATAAGGATTCACCAAAACATAAATGGGAAGAAAAAGAGCAAGAAAAATCCTATTTAGTTTAACATGAGAATATTATATGTTAATTATAGAAAAGAAGGAATTGCAAAATGACAATTGTTGAAGAAAAGCAAGATTTTTCAAATGAAAAAAAGGAAATATTGCTTTCAGTTAAGGATTTAAAGACCTATTACCCGGTTTTAGGAGGGTTTTTCAAGCGGAAAATAGGACAGGTTAAAGCTGTTGACGGTGTTTCATTTAATTTATTTAAAAAAGAAACTCTAGGACTAGTTGGAGAAAGTGGTTGTGGTAAAACAACTATTGGAAATACAATATTACATTTGGTGAATGCTACCGCAGGTGAAATTCATTATAGAGGAGAAAGAATCGATAAAAAATTTTCTCATGAAATGCGTAAAAAAATTCAAATGGTCTTTCAAGATCCTGATTCTTCCTTAAATCCACGTTGGAAAGTTGTCAATATAATTGGAGAACCTATAAAAATCTTAGAGGGTGTATCTAAAAAGAGGGAAATACGTATGCGAGTACTCGAACTATTGACTACGGTTTCTATGAAAGTAGAGCATTTGGATCGATATCCTCATGAATTCTCTGGAGGACAAAAGCAAAGAATCGTTATTGCTAGAGCTCTAGCATGTCATCCTGAAATAATAATTCTTGATGAACCCACTTCTGCACTTGATGTTTCCGTTCAAGCTCAAATTTTAAACTTATTAAAGGATCTTCAGGAGCAATTTGATTTATCGTATATATTCATTACTCATGATTTAAGTGTAGTACATCATATCGCAGATAGAATTAAAGTAATGTATTTAGGTAAATTTGTTGAAGAAGGAACGATAGACGATGTTTTTTCTAATCCTTCTCATCCATATACAAGAGCTTTATTATCAGCTCGCCCAACTTTTGATCCTACCTTAAGAATCAATCGAATAATTTTAGAAGGGGATGTTCCTAGTCCAATAAATCCTCCAAGCGGATGTGCTTTTCATCCAAGATGTTACGAGATGGGGGATCATGTGGGATGCGATGCAAACAACCCAGTAAGGGTCGATCTAGGGAATGAACACTATATGATGTGTACGCCCTTAAGTGAAGAAAAAAAGTCGTATAAAGGAATGGACTATATTTCCGACTAATTTGACTTTTTCAGTTAGTAAAAAACAACATATTATTTTCTATTTTTTTCTATTTTCATTTTCACTATTACTTGAGTTATTTAATTTCTAAATTCAGAAATTGCGAAAAAAAATAAAATGTCCATCTTTTTAGTAACTAATCATGTCTAATACAACTCAGATTTTTGCAGTAAAAACATCACCTAAAACAGTTTTAGATGATTATAGTAAATTAATGCATTTAGCTCAATATGAGAAAGTATATGATAAAAATTCCAAAAGCATCTTAAAATTAAATTTAAGTTGGTCAAAATTTTTCCCATCATGCTCTAGCCCTCCTTGGCAAGTAGAAGGCGTCATTAAAACCATGCTGGACGATGGTTACGATCCAAAAAATCTCTTTACCGCTGAAAATCGGACTGTTGTGACCAATATAGAAAAGGGACTAAAAGAAAATAAGTGGGGACCTATTATAGATAAATATGGAGTAAGGTTCATACCTTTAACTAGAATTCCTTTTGTACCGTATGAATCCCAAAAGCACCGATTTATTACCTTTAAAAACAAGAAATTACACGTTTTAGATTCGAAAATATTTCCAGGAGGCTTTAAAATTCCAGAATTTTATGTAGGAAAGTCGATAATTCACTTACCCACGATGAAAACTCACGGTCATACGGGAGCGATTGGAGGGTCCTTAAAACAGACAAAGGAAGAATTAAAGAATGGAGGGATAACATGCGCTATGAAAAATGCTTTTGGAGGGCTTTTGACTAAAAGAAGGCATTTTAGTCATCAATTTATGTCTGAAGTTCTAGTAGATTTATTAATTATTCAAAAACAAATTCATCCAAACATAATGGCAATAGTAGATGGAACAGTATGTGGAGATGGAGCTGGACCAAGAACAATGATTCCTCGGATTAAAAATTATCTCCTCGCCGGATATGATCAAGTTGCTGTCGATACTGTAGTTGCAAAAATGTTAGGATTCGAGCCATTAAAGCTTCCCGCTATTAAATTAGCTCACGAAGAAGGTTTAGGATGTGGTGATTTCGAGGATATTGAGATTATTGGAGAGGATGTATCGGGCATAAATTGGAATTTCAAGGTTAAACGGAGTATAATAATATGGGGAGATCAAATGGTTAGAAAGGGTTTTTTACAATTTTTAAATCCTTTACTACATAATAAAATCTTTTTTACATTACCAATTTTAGGATCTTTAGTATTTCATGATATGTTATGGTATCCAACGATCGGAAAGAAAAGAATTAAAAAATTCTTTAATACGTCGTGGGGAAACCTTTTTAAAACCTATCCAAAGGATTAG
>SDBS01006284.1_pt1 | contig 11554 bp, 13 predicted proteins | sample 2277091 | NCBI WGS metagenome assembly SDBS01 (sample SAMN10404972, study PRJNA504765) | marine sediment metagenome | isolation source: marine sediment core GS10_PC15, 163 cmbsf | place: Arctic Ocean: Southern Knipovich Ridge | collected 2010 | reverse complement strand
AAACAAATAATTTCTTCGTATTTACCTTTACCGTATTATAGTTTATTAAATATTTCTTCTTGTTGATTTTAAATATTCCAATGGGCGGCTCTTTGTTAAATATTAATCCTTCCGGAATCAATCTACTCTTTTATTATTTTTTTTATCTGATATTCTGTTGTATTAAAAATCAATGCAATTTTATAATAAGTTAATCCTTCTTCTTTAAGCTTTTTTATTATTTTTATTCTTGTATTAAAAATATATTTTTTATCTTCATATTCTTGACTGTCATCATTTCCTTCTAAGATATTTGATGTCATATATTGGTCCTTATTTTGCCAATACACTAGTGAGCGGGTAATTGCATTCATCCGACCATTAAACTCAAAACCTAATAAGCCGCCACAAAGCCAGAGTAAATTATAAAGAAGATTCTCAGTAGAAATATTTCTCCCTTTTGTTGCCTCAAAAAATTTTTCGGCTCCGAATAATAACTTTTCTTTGTGTCTTGTCGTGGTATCTAATTTATCTATGCGTTTTAGTATTACTTTCGCTACACTATTTAAACGTTCATTGCGTGCCTTTTCATTAGCCTCTTCACCTGCGCACCCATACGCCTTTTTTCCAAGAAATAAACCCATTACACGCTCAAAATAAAGACCTGTATTCATATTAATAACCTCCGTTTTTTTAATGAAATTGAGAATGCTCTAGCACCCGTTTTCAATATTTATGACAAGGAGTGGCTCTCTATCACACTTCAATCCTTCCGGAATCAATCCACTCCCTTATTATTTCTCTCCTTTTTTCTTCCAGGATCATCTCGAGTAATTTTGAGGTTGAGGAATTACCATGTTTAAATCTTTATTCTTGACAGTTCATTAAACTATTTATCAAGGATAAAGACCCTAGTATCTCCCTTATTTACCTTCTTCTATTAGATTCATTTCATAATCATAAACTTTATAATTCTTTAATTCATATTCATCATCAAAACTGAAATAGTGTTCTACAACTTCTTTAAAATTATTTGCCTGTATAGGAAAATATTCCCAATTACTTGAATAATTATATTTCCCATTTTCTTTATAAACTGCTATAGTATGACCCAGTGTAGTCTTTTTAAAATTTATAAATATTTGATAAGTTTTATATCCATGGTGATTGGCTATGTATACCCCAAAAGTGCTAAAGTCATTGCAATCGCCTTTTTTGTTCTCCCATAAAATATGAGGTGCTGGGGTATAAATTGTGTGTAATTCATACTCAAAATTATTCCGCATATAAGCACATATTTTTTGAGGTGTATCTAATTCCTTAACTACTACTAAAAATTCTGATTTTAAAATTTTGTCCGACTTATAACTTATATTTAAGTTGATTTTATTATTCTTGCCCCATAGATATAAATCTATTTTTGTGGTAGGGGTTTCCCATTGTGCCCAGTATGCTTCATCTCCTACACTGATAGCTATTACCAAATCATTTTTATTGTCTTTATATATATCATCCCCCCACTTTTCAGGGTAGTCGTCGAATTTCGGTTTTCCATACTTTTTGATAAAAATTTCTTTTAGCTCTTTATAATCATCGATATAAAGATTTTTATTAATATGTTGTCCAGCAAAAACACTTTTACTCTTATAAAGTTTATCATTTAAAAACATATAGGTACATACAAAATCTTTTCCATTAATCACTATACTATAATTCAATATAATATTATCTTCAAAATCTGGACTCTTATCTTCTGTTGCTTTAACCTGTTCTTTACTCATACCCCAATTTGTTTTTCTAAAATCATATTTGGTTTCCTTTGCAAATAAAATCGAAGTAAAAATAACCAAGGTGCATAATACGATTAATAAGATAGAAACATTCTTTTTCATTTTCTTAAATGCCCCTTTAATTATTTCAAAATTTGATAGCATATTTCTAAAAACCGATGATCTTTATGTGTTGATAGCCTTGTTATGATTTTATTTTATCAAGAAGCCCTGCAATATCTTTTATTACAAATTCCTCTTCATTAAATGAGTAATATCCAATTTTCTCCCAGATTCCGTTCTCTAAAAGTTCACGTATTATCATTTTTATTTGGTATAGAAAATATAATATATCTTGTATTTCGCCAATTTTTGCTTTTCTAAATAATATGTCTACACATTTTATGTTTTTAAGATCCTTATGAGCAAATATCTTATGTCTAATCGGTTTATATATTGATTCATATTGCTTTTGTCTTTTTGATACTTCGTCTTTTAGTTTCAGAAAATCTTCTTTGTTTGGCTGATAAGATTTTTCTATAAATTCATCAAGCCAAGATGGTTTATCTGCTTCAGACCCTTTTATTCTTCTCTTTCGTAGTGCATCTTTACTAAATTGATCGACATTTTCAATACACTTTCTTAAAAACATATGGATAGAAAATGATCTTCCGTCTGTGTCAAAAAGTCGACCGATAGTAATAAAAAAAGTACTTTGAAGTGAATATAAAATAATATTCCATGATAATGCATTCCCATTCAGGGCCTGATGAACTTTCTTATCCTCTGCTGCTATATTATGGATATTTTTCCAAGTGTAGAAAGACCAACATGCAATATTAACATCACTTTGAAATTCTTTATATAATTTTTCTATGTCTCCCATATTCGCTTTCCTAAGGCGCCATGCCTTTACTTATAATAATAAAATTACATTCTTGTATTTTTATCCTTTTACAGCTCCTTTTAAACCTGTTTTACCCTTTTTGATCCATTCTTTTTTATTTTTCTCCTCTTTTCTTCTAGGACAACCTAAAAGTTGCTGGCCTATTGACTTGGTACGCCTTCCCTATTTAAGAAATTGGGATGTGTCCTTATTTATTCCGTTGGGGCATCTCCCCACTTTAAACCTCTAAATCCATCAGGTTCATTTTGAAAAGCAAATCCTATTCCTGTAATCAAAAATACCAAAACAATTACCAATAAGATTTTTCTTATCATCTTATTCTCTCCTTATACTTTTCCTTTAAAATTTTCGCTTTTTCCAATCTTTTTCTGTAATTATCAACCGGGTAAGGGCTAGATATGACTCTTCCTTTTGTATCACGAATCTGTTTAAATGATTTAGCTTTCTCAATTAACTCTTTAGGATAATTTTTTGGACAATGCTCGAGAAAATGATGAAGTCTTTCTTGATTAATTTTTTCAAAAATTGATATTTTTCTTTTTAAGATTCTTATTTCATTGTCAGATTGCTTTCTTTTTCGATAAATTATAGCCAATCTATCATACGGATATGTTCCAAAAAATTCATCAGCCACATTTTGTTCATATAATTTTATAGCACTTTCTATATCCCTTTTTTTCTCCAACTCAATTCCTTTATTGTTTCTATCTACCATGATGCTCAAAATTTCACCTAATCTACGATTATGTAATCTTATTTCTTCAACAGGATTTGGCTCATATTGTGGATTCTCGAAGAACTCTTTTAATCGGTTTATTTCTTCTTTCGTATTATATCGTTTCTTCTCAAATTCGCTGGATAGCCGCTTATATTTTCTCCCCAAAGGTTCCTTGTTCATTCTCTGTTCCTCATTTTTAATAATTCTGTCACCTTCAATTCTTTTATAAATATCCCTATTTTGCAAGCTGAGAGCCTAAAGTAATCCTTAGAATAGTGGTTATCAAATGTAGAATTAATTTACCTTAGTTACAACACATTGAATTTCCATCGTTTTATTTCTTTTACCTAAACCCTATTTTCTTTTGTTTACTTTCTTCCTCTCTCTTCTTATCTTCTTCTTGTCTTAGGTTATTGTATCGTTCACATTTTTTTACCCCTTCTTGAGTAAGATGTATTTCTCCGTCTTCTGTAAAATACTTTATTAAACCATCCCCTACTAAATATTCAACCCCTCGCTCAATTTCCTCTTCTCTTACTCCCCATTCTTTACTTACTTCGTATATATTAAATGCACCCAGTAAGAGAGATCCTGCTTTTTTATATTTTTCATAAGCAACTTTCAAAATCCTGTTTCTAATTTCCTCATCAGTCATTTGCCCTCTCCTTTCTAAATGTGTTGTAACTTGGGTTATGTATTGTATCGTCTAACTTTAACACTATCTTCTTTTTCACTCCAGGTAAATCCTTCTTTTTCTAACTGCTTCCTGGCTTGATATACTTCCCGATAATTACCTTCTAACTTTCGATCATTTAGTTTTTAGAAATTATTTAATTAAAAATCTTCTTTAGCTTTTTCTAGTTCTTTTTGTTTATTATCTTCAGGGTTTTCTGGACGAAATTTTATACTTTTAAATTTAACAAACCCTTCACATTGCTTAGAATTATAACTTAATTTGATTTCCGTTTTCTCTCCAGTCCACTGTAAAACGTGAGAACCATATTCCTCATATGATTTTGTCGGCTTACCGAATCTTCCTTCAAAAATTACTTTCAAAATATTATAATTATCCGTACTAAAAAAGTGTGAACCTGCTTCATAAAATTGACAATTATAATAATTGAATTTATACCATATCTCATCAAGTATTGCACTACCAATGCCTAACTTATCCCCTTTTCTCTCATATGTGCTTTGGAAAATTAAACTTTTACCAAAACAAACCATATCCTCTGTCGGTGCATCTCCCCACTTTAACCCTCTAAATCCATCAGGTTCATTCTGAAAAGTAGATTTGATTTCTTCTGCAAATAGAATTGGAGTGAAAATAGCTAAAATAAGTAATACAATTAATAATAAAGAGCTTTGGGGTCAGGTCTTGCAATGACACATTCTTTATCAATGCTTGCTTGTTGTTTAGAAAATGTGTCATTGCAAGACCTGACCCTATTTTTCTTAAGCATTTGAAGAATTTTTTTTAATTTCCTTAATTAATTCGTTAAATTCAAAATACTTATTTGCTAATAAAATATTATTCTTTAAATCTTTAAAGCTTTTTTCTTGATTAATATGTAAAAATTCTAAACTTTTTTTATAATTATCAGGACTCTCTCCAATCCGGGGATTCATATTGATAAACTGCTCTATTATACGTCTGTTGAAATTTATCGCACACTTCATCGCTAGTAGCAATCGTGTTTGTTCTTGATTAAAAACATTAGAACAAATTGCTTGCTCAAAGATAATATCCGGGAAAATAGTGGTATAGAAATCTAATTTCTTTCAGTCACTAAATATAACCTTCAATGGATTTTTTAAATTAGATAAACTCTTCCAGATGTCTACTAATAGCATCTCGATTAATGGAATAAACTTATTCTGTGTCTCTTTTTCAACTAAGTTTATTTGATAATAGAAAATATATATTGCAATTATTAAAGCTAATGATACAGAAATTAATGTTGACATTAATGTATTCAACCAATTAACAAGGTCATCATTTTCATAAATATATATATAAAGCGAATAGGAAATCATTAATGTACTCACTATTAACAAAATAACTTTTATAAATTCAAGTTTTTTCATTGTCTTAACCCTCCGCTAATTCTTTATCTTTCTTTTTTTATCTGCAAATAGTTTATATTCAAAAAGAATAATACCGATTAAAGAAAGGAACCATATATACCAAGTTTTTTCCCAGTCAAAAGGATTATGACTATACTTGGGAACCCCGGTTCTCGCCATCCTTTCCAAATTGGTCCATCCTGGAACTATAGTAACGGCAGTATAATAGGCAATGGTAAAAGCAATAAAGAAAATAATAACCGGAACAAAAATTGCTAAAATTATCTTTTGGTTTTTATTCATTTTCCCCCTACGATATACTTGTAATGTTTGTATTGTTTGTAATACTTATTATTTATTTTCTTATCGTCATCATATACTAAATAACATATACTATATCTATTTATTCTATTTCAATCCCCAAGAAGAAACGCGATGAATACATAAGCAGCAATTGCAAAGATAATCAAGAGTGGAATTAAGCAGCCAAGCGATGTTAACGCACAACCAACCTTCTGCATTACATATGCGCCTGAGAGCTTTGGCTTCCCGTCTTTCCAGACGATTTCTGCCTTGCAATTTCCGCATAGCTTCAAGCCTTCTTCGATGGTAGCATTACATTTTGGACATTTATATACATAATTGAGCCTTTTATATTCTTCCTCTTCTATTTCAGCCTTTTCAGCTTGAAACGTCCTGATTTCTGCTTGCATTTTTTCTTCTTTAATGTTTTTTTTAGTGTAAGGATTATCCTCATCATAATCTTGTTTAGAAAGAGGTAAATTGCAATTTTTACAAAACTTATTACCTTCTTCATTTTCAAAATCACATTGTGGGCATTTTTCTTTCATAATTTAATCTTCTTTACTTAACTTTAAATTTAATATTATATTACTCTATTTAAAAAAAATAAAAAACAAGTTTCTCTTTAATATGTAGAAATAGAGTTATTTATTACACATTTATAATAATAAAACTATTTTAATTTAAGGACTTAAGACCGTTTTTAGATTTCTTAATTTTAGTATTCGGGTCCGTTCCTAAAATATATTCGGCTGCATTTCTAACTATTGTGCTCTCTGTCTTATCATTATATATATTATTGAGTAATTCTATTGTTTCTTTTTCTACTGGGTGAGGCGCAAGCAACAGGTTTTTAAAAGTATAAATTGCCTTCTTACGAAGATTATCATTTTTTGATTTATTCTTTATCATTTTTATAAGGGAGACAGTAATATTATTTTTTATAGAAGTTTGTTTTGCCCCATTTACTACCATATACATATCAAACTTTCTAAGAAAGTTAAGAATAGCAATTTTATAGTTTTCTTTTTCTTGATTACTTTCTAAAACCTCTAAAAGTTTTATAGTTGTTTCAACAGGTTTTAACGCCCAAAACAACTCAATTATTTTAACCGAAGTATCTGATTCTATGTTCTCCTCCAAGATTCCCTTAATAATTTTCATAATATTAAGGGTTTTTTCATTAACCAATTTTTTTAGGTTTTCTATTTTTGTTTCTTCTTTTTCATAAGGCAATGATTTTAGATATTCATCAAAATTATAAAAACCATTATGATAATCTCCATCAACTAAATAAAATATAGCTAATTTAAATTTAGAGTGCATTCTTTTTCCTCCAATAAAATATTTTTGTATTTTTCTATACTAAAGCTAATCCTTTGTTCTTAACCTTATTTCTTTTATAATGAACTATCCCTTTATGAAGAGGATTCTCTAAGATATATTTAATTGTTCTTAGGTGTCTGTCCTATTTTCTTCCTTACCGATGATTTCCTCTTTGGGGAATATAGTGCGAACATCCCGTTGCAATGACTCGTGCTATTCTTGGTATGTGTCTATTATTTGTCTTTGCAGAAATGATGTTAACGAAAATAAGCTTCCTTCCCTATTAACACTTTTTAATAATTTTAGGTAATTTTTTCAAGTTCTTTTATTATTCTTTGCCTTCTCTTGTGCCTTTTTTAAAATATTCCTCCAACAATTTTTTATTCAGTATATCTTTTTTGCTAGAGAAAACCGGTTCCCATCTCTTTTTGTTTTCCAAACTCTCAAAACAAAGGTTTATAAGCGCTTTTGTTATATCCTTTTTCTTCCCTCCCGAGAGCTTAGGGGCTTTTTCTAAAAAGACACCACCCATATTTTGAATAGAGGAATCTGGATTTGTTAAACACCTTAAAACCAAGTCGCTAAACTTATTCAAAGCGTCAAGATCCCATTTCTTCTGGAATTCAACAGTTTTTAAGATTGGTTGTTGAAAAGCATTAATATCATTTACCGATTTGTTGCATAACTCTTTCACACTACTACTTAAATAAAGTCCAAAGTCCTTATCCAAAATATCTTGTGTTACTGGAAGGGATTCGACGCCTATATTCTGTAATACTGATTCTGATCTCAAGAGCAAACTCAACAGTTGTTTTCCAATATTAATTCTTAGCGATTTATTTCCTGAAGTTTTAGTTAATGTACTTAGTACAATAAGATATGCCTTTCTACGAATATCTGAAATAGGAGGCGAGATGGAAAAATTTGTTATTTGAGTATATAAATCACTACAAAACTCTGCAAGAAACCCATCTTCTTTCTTATTTATTCTCGGAGCAAAAGTTATGATTGTATCTTGCCAGTGTGAAAAAGCACCATCATTGACCGTTAAATGGTTGAGAAGAGCCTTAAATAGAGTTGCAACTTTATTTATGTTTAAAAATTTAATCCCTTTTTCCCAAACAAACTCAATCTGGGAAATTGCAAGGAGTGGATTATTTAGGTTTTTATTTGCTAAATTAAATTCAGCAATAATAAAATCTTTTTCTAAATTTCCCCACCATTTATTGGATTTTGAGTGTTCTTCAATAAAATTAAAGATATTCTTATACTGGTCGGGATTAAGTGTGTGAAGTTGACCTAAGAACTGCTCTCTTAAAGAGTTTTTTTGACTTTCATCTTGAATACTGTAAGTTAATAATAAAATAGCTTTTAAAGGCATAATCTTATCATATGGGTCTGGACATTTATTGTAAAAATTCCATATTTGTTGCGCAATTGGAAATGCAGTTTTCTTATCCAAGTATGCAGGTAAACCAATAATAGTGTCCAGTGTAAATTTTATTTCGGGGGTAAGGTTATTGACTTGTGGGACTCTATCCGTCAGGATGGAATTAAGCTTTTCTCCTATTGGTTCGAGATAGTCCTCCTGCCAGAATCTAAACACAATTTTTCTAATTCTTTCCCACAAAAAAACCTCTTCTTCTTTGATGATTATCCTATCGATTAGCGGTTTTATTACATCGGAATTAGGTATAAGATTCCCCTTTTTCGATCTTTCATTTAGATCAGTCTTAGACATTTCAATATTCTCTAATACATCAATAAGCTGCTCAGGGCTTTCTATCCAGCTTTTTAGTGTAGTATTGATTCTCGTAGAAGTCTTGGCTTCAACCAACTGTTTCAAATAAAGGTAGTTAATAAATTTTGAAATATTGAGGAGTTGCTCTTTTTTTAGCTTTTGAGGCTCTTTCATATCCTCTAAGACCTTTAAACCCATATTTTTTAGATTTTCGTTCCATCGTTTTCGGCGTGTCAATAAATTAACGCATTTAAAAAGCAACTCGGTATCAGGCAAATTGAAAATGTTTACCCTTTCTTTAATGTAATCCTGTGCTATTGCACGACATAGCTCTTTGCGAAAACTCTCATTAAGCTCTAGATTTTCAAAAATGTAAAGTGCAGAAGCTGTTATATTTTCAAGGAAAAGTTCAGTCGCAGGTTCTAATTCCTCTTTAATAACGTCAACAAGTGCCTTCTGTGATTTCTCAGATTGTATAAGTTTAATAAATTCACTTAATTTATCCGGTATAAACCCTTGTATTGCAGATGTAAGTTCTTCTATTTTAACTCCATCTTTTTTAAGAACGTTTGCAGACTGTGAAAGTTTCAAATAAATAAGCGCCTCTGGGTTATCAATCGTAATAGACCTTGTGGCCCATAGGAATTTATAGAGGTATGGGTCACTTGAATTTTTAGAATCTTCAGTTACTTCTTCTTTTCTATAATTATCTTTCTCTGAATCTTCTTGTAATTTCTCAATTAAACCTGAATCTTCTATAATCTTTTCGTAACTTCGTGGAAACTTTGTTTCAATAACTAATAGTTTAGACAACTGATTTAAATCGGGTTTTTCGCTTAAAAATCCCTCCTCAAATCTTTTTTCTGCAACATCAAACCTAACTAAAAAAGTATTTAAAAAATGTTTAATTTTTCTTGGTGTATCAAAACCACCATATACAGCAATCTGTATCACACTTTCAGGTAGTTTTGATTGTTCTGCTACTCTGTTTGCAAAGGAAACTAAATCGTGCTTCTTGAGCGGATTCATTCTAACTGTTACATCAAAGAATTTTAACAACTCTTCATTACTATAATTTTCATTTCTTTTCTTAAGTATAGTAACAGCTACTTTATAATCCAATGCCAAGACAAAAAAGCACTTTAAATTTTCAGGAGTTAAAAAAGTTTTTACTGAATCAAGGATAGTAGTTATCATATCGGGGGGACAACGGTCTATATCGTCTATGATAAACAAAAAGTTTTTATTGTTTATTATTTCAGCAGTTTTTGGATACCCTTTTTTCTTCAAATTTTGAGGATTAATTATATTTTTAAATTCTTCCTCAAACTGTTCGGGTAAAACAAGTTTTGGATCTGTTTCTAACATTGGAAAAGAAAACGATACTCCCCCAATATTAATCGGTGGAAGCCTTTTTTGTATCTGTGAATATATTTTTTTGAACCAATCTCCAGTTATAGGGATTTCTCGATGAAAATGAATCTTAACTTCTCGCAAGGCTTTCTCTCTCTCTTCTTTACAAAATAATTTTTCAATTGCATTTAAAAGAAATTGCCTTCGGAATGAATCTCCGGCAAACTTCCAAGCATTGAAATACACACAGATAAAATCTTTATTTTCAAGGAAAATGCATACTATGTTCAATATAGTTGATTTTCCAGTCCCCCAAGGACCGAATAGTCCAATAGATAAAGGAGGTTTATTAGATTCTATCAATTTAACAAGTGTTTCTGCGTAAGTTTTGTGATGAAATGAATCCAACTTTTCATTATATTCTTTCTCAAATAGAGACAGATCTTTTATAACAAATAAATCTTTGTTATTATTTTCACTCTTTGGATAATTTGTGTTAGGTTTCATAGTTCCCCTTTCTTCATTATATTTATTTATTTTACCCTACCCTTTGGCAATTAATAATCTTTATTTCTAGAGCATAGCATTGTACTTAATGTAATCAGTTTAAAAGAAGTTCGCCAAATATTTAGAGAGAGGCTTCACAAGTTCACAAAAAAGCTATTTCTTTTTTGTAAAGCGATTTTCAACATAAATAAAAAAAGACAGAATAAAAAAATAAGGGCATTACTTTCTTACTCTGTCTTTCTACCTGAAAGATTCTTCCTAAAGCATTAGGAAATAATTCTTTTTAGTAAACTCTGTAAGGGTTTTCCTAAAGATTAGGAATTGCCCCGTTGGTGCTTTTTATTATAAAGCTGGCCAGAGTTCTGTCCGGTAACAGTCCTTTTGTTTAAAAAGTTTGGATACTTATGGTATCTTGCCTCTTCAGCTCCCTTTCTTTCTTGTTCTGCTAAAAGAAAAGGTAACTCCTGTTACCTTCATACAGGTTACAATATTAAATTTTATTTAAAGGTTATATATACTATATTTACTACATAAGTTTTAAAAATCCTTCTTTTTTATTTAAAAAGATTGAAATTCATTTATTCCCGTAATGTCTACAAACAAACTTCGTCCTCAATCTTATTGATCTCATCCTGATTTATACCAATATATCTTTTAGTTAATATACTGCTCCGATGGCCTAGTTTTTCAGAAATCTGCTCAATGGTAATTCCTTAATCAGTTTTGTTGCTATCTAATCTTACCGTATTAATCTCTGATATAATAGAAATAAATAGGGCCAGGTCTTGAAATATCACATTTTATCTCCCCATTCGATTCTTTTCAAATTTTTCTTCACCCTAATACTAATACGACAAAGGTTCTAAAAAAACCTTCTTTTTTTA
>SDBS01006283.1_pt1 | contig 11554 bp, 10 predicted proteins | sample 2277091 | NCBI WGS metagenome assembly SDBS01 (sample SAMN10404972, study PRJNA504765) | marine sediment metagenome | isolation source: marine sediment core GS10_PC15, 163 cmbsf | place: Arctic Ocean: Southern Knipovich Ridge | collected 2010 | reverse complement strand
TATTCTTCGAGCCCATGATGCTCTCCTCATTCGGTACTACCCCCGGAAAGTCCTTACTGGGAATAAAGATACGTGCTCTATCCGGAAAAAAGATTTCCTATGCCACAGGAATGAGAAGAGGATCCCTTCTCTGGTTAAATGGCATGGGGATAGGAATTCCCTTTATTGCATTTTTCACCATGATAATTGCTTACAACAAATTAAAGAAAAATGGGATAACCAGCTGGGATGAGAAATGCGGAATCAACGTAATACACGGCCAACTAAGTATTTTCAGAGTTATTTTATTTATAACCATATTTATTTTTTTTACATCTATATGGGCTGGATTTATGAGTAATTTTTAGGAAAACCCTTACAGAGTTTACCAAAAGAACTATTTCCTAATTTCTTGGGAAGAATTTTTCAAGTAAAAGGGCAGAGCAAGAAAGTAATATAATTGTTTTCTTGCTCTGCCCTTTTTTATTACATTTTTATTCCTATTCAATTTCCCCCGTATAAATATAAATCATTTAACGGGGCGAACCCAACTCTACCTTCATCCTGGAGAGTTCTTTCTGCACTTCCGTAAAGCGCAGGGAATAATACTCCCGATTCTGCTGATTAAGATTGGTAATAGTATTATGTATCTCTTTGGTGTTTTCCAGGACCTGCCGATATCCCTCTTTCTGGGCAATTACAATTTCCTGCATAAACCTGTCGATGCGAAAGATTAAGAGTATCGATAAGGCGATAGGGAAGCCCTGATTGGCAACAATGTCTAATATAGTTTTTATCTCCACATAATTTCCTCCTTTCTTATTTCTTTTTAATATACCCGAATCCTCTTCCTAAATCTCCTCCCCCTTGAGGGGGGAGGATTAAGGTGGGGGTGGTATGCTAAGTTAGTGTAAACTTTAGTGGGGTAGTTAGAGGAAAAAATGTTATTTATTATTTGACTAATTCAATTTAAAGTGTTATCCTATGTATAGTTGTATACACATCTATACTAAAATCTTTATCGGGGAATAATATGGATTTTTCAAAAGTAAATAAATTTAATCCAATTCCAATTTATTATCAAGTAAAAGAAATAATAAAAGAAAAAATAGACTCAGGAGATCTTAAGTTCGGAGACAAAATACCATCTGAATATGAAATAAGTAATGTTGTTAAAGTAAGCAGGATGACTGTGAGACATGCAATAAAGGAATTAATTACAGAAGATTTACTTTTTACAAAAAGAGGAAAAGGAACTTTTGTTGGAAGACCTAAATTAAAAAGGGATTTATCAGTCTTAAATAGTTTAACAAAAGAGATGCAATCAAGCGGTTTTAAGGCTTTTAACAAATTGCTTGGAATTGATATAATAATGCCTTCTGAAGGTTTATCGATTAAATTAGAGATAGAGAGAAAAGACCGTGTATTCCAAATAAAAAGGGTGAGATATTTAGAAGATGAGCCCATTTTTATTGAAACCTCTTTTGTTCCCTATAATGCATGTCCACAATTAATTCAAGAAGATTTGGGGACAAATTCTCTTTATTACCTTTTCGAAAAAAAATATGGAATTCTGTTGGATAGTGCGGTTATGTCAATTGAAACAATTCCTGCAGATGAATATCAAAGTAAAATTTTTAATATAGAAAAGGGTATACCTATTTTACTATTTGAACAGATTACTTATTCAAAAGATGGAAGAATTATCCAATTTATGCAATTAGTTTCAAAAGGAGATAAATATAAATTTTTTATCAATAGAAAAAAAACGTGAGTGCCTATTTATTACTAAAGAATTTTATTTTAAGGCAAGATAGGGGGTGATTTTAAAATTATATTTCTTAATTGAAAAAGCAATTTCTTAGATATTTATTTAAAAGGAGATAAAAAATGTTTAGAAAATTTATAAATTTAACTATTATTTTGATATTAGTTTGTCTAATTACACAAGTTGGTTTTTCGAAAACCATCGAAATTAAATTTCAAACCCTAATGCCAGGTAGTTTGCCAAGAGAAGCAGCCGAAAAATTTTTTGAGTTACTTGATGAAAAAACCGAACATGAAATAAAAGTAAAATATTATTTGCAAGGAGAAATTGCAGGTGCAGCTGAAGTTATTGAAGCGATTAAGGTTGGTATGTTAGATATGGCTAATACTTCACCTAGCTATGCTACCTCTTGGAGTAAGAGTTTGGGTTTATTTGAGTTGCCTTTTTTATGGAAAAATGGTGAGCATTTTCAAAATTATGTAATTGAAGAAGGTGGCGGAGAAAAACTCGGTAAAATATTAATCGAAAAAACCGGAATAAGACCTTTGATTTGGTATTCAACTGGTTTTCGTTGGATGTATTTTAAGGATAAAATAAATAGCTTGGAACACCTAAAAAAAATTAAAATGAGAACCCCTGGCTCTAAGGTATTTCTAGATTTGATGAAAATAATTGGTATTAATGCTATAACTGTTCCCTGGTCTGAAGTATTTACGGCATTGCATACTGGACTAGTTGATGCAGTGGAATGTCCTCCTGCATTAGCATATCCACAAAGGTTCCATGAAGTAGTTAAATACGCTTGGCCTTCTAATCACATGATGGGGCTACAATTTATTACTATCAATGAAGAATTATGGCAATCTTTCCCAGATGATTTAAAAGAAGCAATGAGAGAAGCGGCATATGAAACATCGTATTACATGTATGGTTTAACCCCTATGTTAACACGAATGGCTGTCCGATCTATGAAAGAAGAAACAGGTCTTCAGGTTATTTACGATGTAGACCCTTCTCCATTGGCTGATTTATTTGTTGATTATCAAACGAGTTACGCAAAAGATAGTGGTACATTAGATATATTGAAAGAAATATTGGAAATGAAATAAAAATTTAAATTACTAAATAATCTTGGAAAGTATAAAAACTTTCCAAGATTATTTTATTTTGAGGTAAAATTATGTTTAAAAACATCCGAAAATTCGAAAGTATCAAAGTAAAAAAAGATTTTGTTGTTATCGGAGGAGGATTATCAGGGATTGTTTCCGCTGTTCAAGCTGCAAGATTTGGATTGAAAGTTGCTTTAATAAATAATCGTGGTTATTTGGGAGGTAATTCAAGTGCAGAAATACAGAAATGGTCTGATGGTGCTAGTTCAGCAAGTGAATTTAATTTCTATGTTTTAGAGGGTGGAATATATCTCGAAATGTTACTAGAAAATTTGCATTATAATCCCCAAGGCAATCCTTTTATTTGGGAAGCTGATTTAAGAGATTTCATTTACAAAGAAAAGAATATTGAATTATTCTTAAATACCAATATTGATGAAGTTAAAATGAAAGAAAAGAGCATAATAGACTGTGTTGTAGGTTCACAACAAGGAAGTGAGATTAGATACGAGTTTTATGGTAATTTCTTTTTAGACGACACAGGAGATGGAACTATAGGCTATTTGTCTGGTGCTGAATATAGAATTGGTCGTGAAGCAAAGGAAGAGTTTGATGAAAAAATTGCACTTGAAAAAGCTGATAATCGCGTTATTCCCAGTACGCTTACCTTTTTCGCAAGTAATAAAAATAAAGCAATCAAATTCAAACCTCCAAAATTTGCATTAGATATCACAAAAACTGACATATTAAAATATCGGACTTTACCTAAAAAGGAGTTTTTCAACTACCAATGGTATTATGAACTTGGCGGAGAATTAAATCAAATAAAAGATAGTCAGGAAATCATAAAAAAACATTATGAATTAGTGTTTGGAATATGGGATTATATCAAAAATAGTGGGAAATTCGATTCTGAAAATTATGATTTTTCTTATATAGCCAGTGTTCCCGGAAAAAGAGAATCAAGAAGATTAGTAGGCGATTATATATTAAAAGAAAATGATATAGTTCAGCAAAAAAAATTTAAAGATGCAGTTGGATATGGTGGAAGAGCAATAGATTTACATGCTGTTGATGGAATTTTTTCCAAAGAGCTTGAAAATTATTATTATTTACTAAAGGGTATATACCAAATACCTTTCCGATGTGGTTATTCAAAAAACATTGATAATTTATTTTTTGCAGGAAGAGATATGTCCGTGACACATGTTGCATTTGGTTCAACAAGAGTAAATGGAACTCTCTGTACCTTGGCTCAAGCATTGGGTTTAGCCGCTTACCTATGTATTCATAAAAGAATAAAACCAAGAGATATATATAATAAATATATACAAGAATTACAGCAATTATTGTTAAAAGAAGATCACTTTATTCCTGGAATAAAGAATCTAGATAACAAAGATAAAGCGAAAGATGCAAAAATTTTGGCCACATCGACTAAAAGTTTTGAAAATATTAAGAGAAAAAAAGAAGTAAGTTTAGAAAAGGATTATGCTTTAATAATTCCTACAATTAACAAGATTGATAACATTTCTGTTTTAGTGAAAAACAGCCGTTCTAGTAAGTTATATTATAGTATTTTTAAACCTTCTAGAGTGGAAAATTGGTCACCTGATGAAAAAATTTATGGAAATTATATTGAATTAAAACCTTCAAAAGTTTTTCGATGGGTTAAATTATCTATCAAATCTCCCTGTTCATCAGGGAAATTATTTATGCAAATTTTTAAAAATAAGGATATTTCTCTCGGAGTATCTGATGAAAAAATTCCTGGAGCAATCACTTTAAAAAGAGAAAAATGTGGAATTAACAGGATTTATGATGCTATTACACTAAAAAAGAAAGATTATATTTGGCAACAAACTATCTTTTCCATATGCTTCAAAGTTGCACCAAATCAAAATATCTATATACCTGAAAATATTATCAATGGATTTCAACGAACTCAAAACCTTCCTAACCTATGGATGTCTAATGATTTAAAAGAAAAAGAAACATTACAAATAAAGTTTCGAAAGATAAAAGAAATCTCACAAATAATTTTATATTTTGATGCAGATTTTAATACTGATTATTTACCTTTACCTCAGACTGGTCCAGGATTTAAAGCTGCAAATGTATTGGATGTTTCTGCTGAAAATCTTTTATATTCTAAAGTAATGCAATTAGGATATGACGGTAAAAAGAATGCGATTCCTACGTTAGTTAAAGACTATTCTATATTTTGTGAAATCAATCAAGAAAATAAATTAATTGCCAAGATTCGAAACAACTATCAAAGAAGGAATTTCATAAAGTTTAAACCTATCAAAACGAAAAGGGTACGGATCGATTTTATAAAAACTAATGGAGTTAAAAATATCAGGGTTTTTGAAATAAGAATCTACTAGAAAAAAAGGAGAATTAATTGGAGAGAAATATTAATTCGATTAGGGGAAAGAGTTTTATTAAAAAAATAGAGGTGTATGAAAAAAAATTAGAAAAAATAATTCAGGCTTCTCTAATTATACTTATTTCAACCATATTTACTATTACTTTTATTCAGATTATCAATAGATATATTTTTCATCACTCAATCATATGGATTGAAGAGATTACATTATATTTATTCATTTGGATGATATTTTTAGGAATGAGTTTAGGTATTAAGAAGTCTGAACATCTTAGAATGATTGAAATTTTAATGAGATTACCTTTGAAACTTCAACTTTTAGTTCATTGGATTACATCTCTCTTCATGTTATTTTTACTAATTATTATGCTTATAAGTAGCATTGGATTAATTCAAAATACTATGGGGCAAGTTGCATTAGTAAGTGGAATTCCCCGCATTTATTTTTACCTAAGCATAACAATTGGAGCATTTTTCGGAATATTTTTTATCCTGACTAAATTATTTAAAGGAGAATTGAAGAATATTTAATCATTTTCTTAATAATTAGCAAATAGAAGTAGGTGTTTTATAATTTTAATTTTAATTTTATTTATTTTTTTTCTTGTTTGTTTAGTATTAGGGGTACCAGTGGCATTTGGTCTTGGTTTTACTTCAGTTATTGGCATTATTGTCTCAAAAGCTCCCATTATCGCCGTTGCTTTAAGAATGTTTTTTGGAGTTAATAAATATCCTTTTCTTGCTATACCTTTTTATATTTGTGCTGGTAATATAATGAACTCATGCGGCATTACTAATAGATTAATTAATTTATCAAGTGCTTTAATCGGGTTTATTAGATCATATCTAGCCCAAGTAAATATTTTAGCAAGTATTTTTTTTGCTGGAGTTTCTGGAAGTGATGTTGCAGATGCAACTGCCATTGGTTCAACTCTAATCCCCATTATGAAGCAGAAAAATTATACAAGTGAAGAAGCAGCAATTATTACAGGGACATCTTCAATAATTGGACCAATCATTCCTCCGAGCATAAGAATGATTATATATGGTGCTCTTACAGGTTGTTCAATAATAGGATTATTTTTAGCGGGTATTCTTCCAGGTTTACTTCTGGGATTTTCATTAATGATTATAACTCATATATTATCATTGAAAAGAACTAAATCGATGGGTAACAAAGGAGAAGAAAGATTAAAATTTTCTTTAAGTAGAGCTTTTATTGCCCTTAAAGAAAATATCTATACTGTTCCTATACCAATAATTGTTGTTGGAGGAATTTACAGTGGAATTTTTACCGTAACTGAAGCCGGAGTAGTTTTACTATTTTATACTTTAATGATAGGCTCTTTTATATATAAGGCAATAACTTATGAAAAATTAAAAAAAATATTTTTTGATAGTGCAATGACTACATCTTTGGTTGGGTTTATTATTGCGGCAGCAACGACTTTCTCATACTTGCTTTCGGTTGGAGGTTTTGCACCATGGTTTATAAATGTGATTCAGCCGTTTCAGGAAACCCCAATGGTATTTATGTTATTAATTACTCTTACTTTTTTCATATTAGGTTGTTTTGTTCCTATAACTGTAATTTTGATAATTTTCGCTCCTTTTTTTCCTATGATGCAAAGCGTTACTGGGTTGCAACCTTTGCACTTTGGTTTGATAATTGTACTAGTTCTTGGATTGGGGGCAATTACCCCACCTTATGGTACTATTCTTTACATTGTTGCACATATTGCTAAGACTACAGTAATTAGATGCATACCTACATTGATACCGTATATAATCACTATGACTATTGTTGTATTAATGGTAATCTTTTTCCCTTGGTTAACTTTGTATATTCCTCAATTATTAGGATTTTAGATAATTAATTATAAATTTATTAAAATAAAAAAATAGAAAGGGTTAAAATTAACATGATTAATGAAAGAAAGATGACTGAAATGATTGATTTTTGTCATCGATTGTATCGTAAAAATTTAGTTAGCTCTACTGGTGGTAATGTTAGCACAAAGGTGGGTAACAATATTTTAGTTACCGCAACCGGTATTTGCTTGGGTGATGTCGCAACTCAATATTTAGTAGAATTAGATCTTGAGGGGAATGTTATTGGAAAAGGTATCCCTTCAAAAGAATCTGACCTACATTTAAAAATCCATAAGAATTTTCAAAGTTGTAAAATCGTTGCACATATTCATTCTCCTTATATAGTTGCAGCTTCTTTAATGATCGATGATTCAATAAGTAAAATGCCAATATTTACTCCAGGCTATGCAATAAGAGTAGGATTCATTCCAATTATTCCATATTATATGCCTGGTTCAAAAGAATTGAGCAATGCAGTAATTCAAAAGATAAACGATAACTGTGCGGTAATTTTACAAAATCATGGATTAGTTTGTTGGGGAGAGAACATAAAAGAAATAATAAACATTGTAGATGAAATCGAAGAGAATGCAAAAATACTTATTTTCACTAATAATAAAGGAAGAAGTTTAAATAAGCAAGAAGTAAACGAAGTTAGAAGTCTTTATAGTAAAAAGCAAATATTGTAAGGGGGCGAGGATGGAAGCTTTAGTATATGAAGGAATAAAAAAAATTTCCTATAAAGTTGTTGAAAAGCCTACAATTAGCCAAAATGAAGTTTTAATAAAAGTTAAATATGCTGCAGTTTGTGCAACTGATTTAAGAATATTTAAGGGTGAAAAAATAGTACCTTTTCCAAGAATATTGGGACATGAATTTTCCGGTATTATAGTTGAAATCGGATATAATGTTAAAGAATGGAAAATTGGAGATCGCATAACAGTGTATCCAACGATTGCCTGCGGTACTTGTTATTCATGCAAAGAAAATAGAAAAAATATTTGCGTTAACCGAGAGACAATCGGATATGAATATGATGGAGGATTTTCTCAATTTGTTAGAATTCCTTTAAAAGCAATACAAGCCGGAAATTTAATAAAGTTACCAGAAAAAGTATCTTTAATAGAAGCAGCAATTTCTGAACCCCTTGCTGCCGCTTATAATGGTCTGTTAAGGGCTAATATAAAGGAAAAGGAAAAAGTATTGATAATTGGAGGCGGTCCTATTGGGTTATTTCATATTCAACTTGTTAAAATAAAGAAACCGGCTTTAATTATTGTTTCAGAACCAATAGAGGAAAAAAGAAAATTAGCAAAAAAATTAGGGGCGGATATAGTTGTTAATCCTTTAGAAGGTAATCTTAGTGAATTGATAATGGCAAATACCAGCAATGAAGGAGTTGATAAGGTCTTTTTAGATGTAAGCCTACCAAAGGTTATAGAAAATACCTTAGATGCAGTAAAAAAGGGTGGTTCATATATTATTTTTGCAGGTAGCTCTAAAGGAAGTAAAATATCAATTGATCCAAATATAATCCATTATAAAGAAATAAATTTAACAGGTGCTTCCTCTTCAACTCCCGAGAATCATAAAATAGTTCTTAACTTAATTGCGGATAAAAAAATTAATTTATCTCCCTTTATTAATAATGTTTTTAAACTAAATGAATGGGAGAAAGCTTTCTCGGAAAAGGAGAATTATAAAATATTTAAACCGATTATTAAGATGGATGAATAAAAATGAATGAGTATATTATTGGGATAGATATTGGAACTTCAATATGTAAAATAGCCCTATTTAACCTACAAGGTAAAAGGATTTCTCAATCATTAAATAGGGTTCATTTGCGTACTGATAGAAATAGATTTGAAATTAATCCGGAAGAATGGTGGAATCTTGTAAAATCTGGAATTAGGCATTGTATTGACAGCAGTAAAATTATTACAAAACAAATAAAAGGGATAGGAGTCAGCGGAACTAATGCTCTAATTGCTGTAGATAAATTTGGTCAACCAATGTCTAACGCTATTTTACAAATCGATCAACGCGGAATACAACAGTTAAATAGAATTAATAGTCAGATTTTGTCTAGTATTAGTCAAATAACTGGAAATAGAATTGATTCAGGGATGTTTTTTGCCCCCAAGATTTTATGGATGAAGAATTATCAGAGGAAAAAATATGATAAAGTTTATAAATTTTTAGTTCCTACAGCATATATAAATTATAGACTTACTGGGAAATTCACAATGGATTATACTAGAGCATCTACAAGTATGTTATTTAATATTCGGGAAAAAGTCTGGTCTCAAGAAATTTTAGATTATTTGGGAATTCCGTTAGAAAAGTTACCAACATTATTTGAAACTTCACAGATAATTGGTGAAGTAAATCCTTTTGCTGCATCCGAAACATCTTTAAGAAAGGGAATTCCAGTAATTGCTGGGTGCATGGATACAGTAGCAGCAGCACTCGGTTTGGGTATATATCAAGAAAAAAGACCTTTTGCTATTTTAGGTACTTTTGGAAAGTTGGGATTTTGTAGCAAGGAAAATAATTTTGATTACAACCTCATGAATTCGCCTTTTATCGAAACAGAGCTTTACTTTTCTCAAGCAGTGATTAGCGGCGTTGGTTCTTCTCTCAACTGGTATAGTGATAATTTTCTTTCAGGAGATTCAATATTTAAACAGGCAATAAAATCTAAATTAGGGAGTAATGGACTTTTTTTTGTTCCTCATATCTTAGGGGAAAAATCTCCTTCTTGGCATAAAGATGCAAAAGGGCTTTTTTATGGAATTACTTTCAATAGTACTAAATCAGATTTTGCCCATTCAATTTTAGAAGGAATTGCGTACATGTTTAGGATAAATATTGAATATATTGAGAAAAATTTCTTTAAAATAAATGAAATAATTATTGGAGGCGGAGGGGTGAATATTTATTGGATTCAGATATTAGCAGATATTACTCGTAAAAATATTAATTTACCTTATTCTACGGAAACTGAAACCATAGGTGCCGCAATTTTGGCTGGTAAAGGATTGAATATTTTTAAAAATATAGGACATTTTTGTAAAAAATTTAACCCTATTTTAAAGACTATTTATCCTAATAAAAATAATGCGAGTAAATATACATGTCTTTATAAAAATTTTAAACAATTAGAGCAATTATCTCTAAAAAAAATCGTCAATAATAATTTTATTTAAGTTTTTATGATTATTTATAAATTGAGCTGAAATTTTGTTTAAGGTAAAAGTCGCGCAAATGGTTTGAAAACTTCCATCATAATTAAGTAAAGTTAAATCAGAAGATATTACATACAATACTTAAGAGACTATATTGGTAAATATGTTGATAAAATAAAAACAGAGTAGGATAAAGAGATTAATTTTCTTTATATCTTAGTCTGTTTTTATTTTATTATTTTATACCTATTCAATTTTCCCCAACTCTACCTTCATCCCGGAGAGTTCTTTCTGCACTTCCGAAAAGCGAAGAGAGTAATACTCTCTATTTTGCTGGTTTAAGCTGGTTAACGTACTGTGTATTTCTTTAGTATTTTCCAGGACCTGCCGATATCCCTCTTTCTGGGCAACTACTATCTCCTGCATAAATCTATCAATACGAAAAATCAATAGTATCGATAAGGCAATAGGGAACCCTTGGTTGGCGATCACTTCAGATAATGTTTTAACATCCATTCTTCACTCCTTTCTTATAATTTTCCAATTGACTAATTATATATTAGTTACCCTGTTAGCCGGTTGACCAGTTTACCGGTTAAAAACTGGAAAACAGGGTAACCGGTTAACCGAATCAGTCCTATCGGACTGATTCCCTCCATCTTGCCCTCCTGGTAGGCCTTACATCCAAGTGCAAAAAAATCTTCTTCTCGTAAAACCCGATTCCGTTAAAATCTATATTCTCGCATATCTCCAAAAGTTCAATTAGATTGATATCTTTTACTTTAATATCTGCCGCCAGCCCGATACAGTGATAGCTGCTTAATATTCCTCCAATTTTATGATTATATTCAAAGCAACGGTATCCGGAGTTAATATACACCGGCCTTTCTAAAATATTTCTTAATTCCACCAATTTGGCAAGCAGTTTGGGATGCAGCATTACCAGATTACAGCAGGGACAGGAAAATTCGGATAAGTTAAAATGTTTGGCTACTTTTACATTATTGATACTATTTAGCATTTGCATGAGTATTTTCTCCTTTCGTCGGAAATAGTTGCAAGTAGGAAAAAAGGGACTGGCTACTTTTTTGATTTACAAAGGTGCTTGTCCCTTCTTTCTATTTTGTATTTCTCATCTTTAACCGGCAAACTGGTAAACCGGGTAACCGGCTAACGACTATTCACTATTCACTAACGACTAGTCAAGAGTGACTGTTGAACGATCTTCTTATCTTTTATTAAT
>SDBS01006282.1_pt1 | contig 11554 bp, 14 predicted proteins | sample 2277091 | NCBI WGS metagenome assembly SDBS01 (sample SAMN10404972, study PRJNA504765) | marine sediment metagenome | isolation source: marine sediment core GS10_PC15, 163 cmbsf | place: Arctic Ocean: Southern Knipovich Ridge | collected 2010 | reverse complement strand
GGTGGTAGTGGGAAACGGCAGGGGCAGGGTGGGCGTCGGTTACGGAAAGGCGCGAGAGGTTCCCCTGGCCATCGAAAAAGGTGTCCAGAGGGCAAAGAACAGCCTGTTTGAGATACCCATGGTCGAGAGCACGATACCTCACCAGGTATTAGGCAAGTTCGGTGCGGCACGGGTCATGCTGAAGCCCGCGGCCCCTGGTACAGGTCTCATCGCCGGCGGCGCGGTGCGGCCGGTCCTGGAACTTGCCGGAGTGAAGGATATACTCACAAAGAGCCTCGGGTCCAATAACTCCCTGAACGTCATAAAGGCGACGGTCAACGGGCTCAAATCCCTCCGTAGCGCCCGCGAGGTGGCATGGGTCCGGGGAAAGCGAGTAGACGAGGTCACGGGGAGGAGCATCTTCGATGAGCTCGAAACTTAAGGTTACCCTTAAAAAGGGAATGATCGGGTGTCCGCCGGATCAAAAAGGGACCATAAGAGCGCTGGGGCTGAGAAGGATCGGGCAGTCAGTGGAAAAAAAGGACGTTCCCGAGATCAGGGGAATGGTGTTTAAGGTCAAACACCTGGTGGATGTTGATGAGATAGCCGATTCCGGTGGGCAGGGCAAGGAATCCGGAGAACAGGGAAAACAGTAGATGGAAAGCAAAGAGGAGATCAGGCTACATAACCTGAAACCCGCCCCGGACTCCCGAAAGGCGCGCAAGCGGGTGGGCAGGGGACACGGCGCTGGCGGGGGCGGGACCTCCGGCCGCGGACATAAGGGACAGAGGGCTCGCTCGGGATCCCGCAGGAAACCGGGTTTCGAGGGCGGGCAGATGCCCCTGGTGCGACGGATCCCCAAACTGGGGGGGTTCACACCGAGAAAGCGCACCGTCTACGCGCTGGTGAACGTGCACCAATTGGAGCGGTTCACCGCTGACGATGTAGTGGATCCCGTCGCCCTGGCTGAAGCGGGCCTCGTCAAGAAGGAGCGCGGCAGGGTGAAGATACTGGGGAGCGGAGAACTGAACACCAGCCTAACCGTCAAGGCGCATGCGTTTTCCCGGAGCGCGCGCGAGAAGATAGAAGCCGCCGGCGGAAAGGCAGAGGTGATATAGCTTGCGGATTCTCTCCGGGTTTCGCGACGCGTTCAAAATTCCGGACCTGAGGAACAAGATACTCTTCACATTCTTGATCCTGGCGATTTACCGTGTCGGCTGTTTTATCCCGTCGCCGGGGGTTAACCTGCAAGCCCTAGGGCAACAGATGTCGGGCAGCGGGATGCTCAAGTTCCTCAACATATTCACCGGTGGAGGGCTTTCGAGGATGGCGGTATTCGGGCTGGGGATAATGCCGTACATCACCGCCGAGATTATCATGGAACTGCTCTCGGCGGTGCTTCCGAAGATAAAGGAGTGGCACGAGCAGGGCGAGGATGGGCGCCGCAAGATCACCATGGTGGCGCGCTATATGACCCTGGCGCTGGCCCTGATGGAATCGACCGGTCTCCTGATATCTTTCAGCGCCAACAAGGAACTGAACATCTTTCCGGATCTGACCGTGTGGTCCGGGGGGCTGGTGATAATGACCATGGTCGCCGGTATGGCCCTCCTGATGTGGTTGGGAGAGCTTATCACCGACCGGGGGGTCGGGAACGGGATGTCAATCCTGATATTCGTGAGCATCATTGCAACGATGCCCACCGAGGGGGCCAACCTGGTAAGGGCTGCGTACTACCAGAATCCAATATGGGTGGTGGTCCTTGCGGCACTGGGCCTGGCTATAGTCGCGGGAGTAGTGTATATCGAGCAGGGTGAAAGAAGGATTCCGGTGCAGTATGCCAAGCAGGTCAGGGGACGCAAGATGTATGCCGGAGCCAGCACCTACATCCCTGTGAAGGTGAACACCGCCGGCGTCATTCCAATAATATTCGCCGCTTCGGTCATCTTCTTCCCGATGATACTGGCGAACTTCTTTCCCTCGTTGGAAGGATTCGCCAGCAATTTCTCCCAGGGGTCGATACTGTACTTCGTGGTTTACACCGGACTTATCATATTCTTCGCCTACTTCTATACAGCGATAATCTTCGACCCGTTCGAACTGGCGGACAACCTGAAGAAGTATGGAGGGTTCATACCTGGCATCAGACCGGGCATGCCTACCACCAACTACATAGCCAAGGTGGTTAACCGCATAAACCTGCCGGGTTCCATATACCTGGCTGTCATCGCCCTGATACCGGCGATTATGTTCGTCCAGTTCGGCACCGCGCAGGTGCCGATAGGCGGCGCTGCCATCCTGATTATCGTCGGTGTAGCCCTGGAGACGATGACCCAGATCGAGGCACAGATGCAGATGAGGCATTACGAGGGATTCTTGAGCAAGTAAGGGGAACCACTAAGATGAATATCGTGCTTCTCGGCCCCCCCGGGGCCGGAAAAGGAACTCAGGCCGAAAGAATATCGGCGAAGTTCGACCTTCCCCAGGTTGCCACCGGGGACATCTTCAGGGCCGCCCTGGCCGAAGGGACCCCCCTGGGCCTGAAGGCGAAGCGGTTCATGGACACCGGAGAGCTGGTGCCGGACGAGATCGTGGAAGGCATTGTCACCAGTAGGCTCGGCGACGCTGACTGCGGGGGCGGTTTCATCCTGGACGGGTTCCCTCGCAACAACCACCAGGCCAGGGCACTGGACCGATACCTGGCGTCGGGCGGCGACGAGATCGACGTGGTCGTAAACATCGCGGTCGACCCCGAGGAACTCATCCGGCGACTCACCGGAAGGCGGGTGTGCAGGAGTTGCGGGGCCAACTACCACGTGAGCTTCAACCCTCCGTCCAGGCGGGGGGCATGTGACGCCTGCGAGGGAGAGCTTTACCAGCGCGATGACGACAATGAGAAAACAGTTCGAAACCGGTTGGAGGTCTACACCAGCAGCACCGAGCCGTTGATAGAGTTTTACCGGTCGTCGGGAAAGCTGGCCTCGGTGGATGGGTCGAGGAGTCCCGACGAGGTCTTGGCCGAGATAATGAGCGCGATCGACGCGGCAACGGGGCGGGAGGGCGAATGATCGTCTTGAAATCCCGCCGGGAGATAGAGAAGATGCGTGTGGCGGGCCGACTGGTGGCTGATGCCCTGGCGATGGTGGCCGCCGCCGCCGCGGTCGGGGTAACCACAGAAGAGCTGGATGAGCGCGCGGAGGAGATAATAAGGAATGGTGGCGGTATCCCGGCGTTCAAGCACTACCAACCGGATTTCATTAAGTGTGGCCCTTTCCCCGCCACGCTGTGCACTTCGGTGAACTCTGAGGTCGTACATGGCATTCCTGACGGGCGGCCGCTGGAGGAAGGGGACCTGCTGAGCGTGGACACCGGGGCCCGGGTCGACGGATACTTCGGGGACGCGGCGATAACCGTCGTCATCGGGAATGGAAACGTCGAGGCGAGGTTGCTTACCGATGTAACGAGGCGTGCCCTGGAGGCGGCGATACGGATGTGCAGGCCGGAAAACCACCTCTCCGATGTATCGCACGCGATTCAGGAGTTGGTCGAGTCGGAGGGATATTCGGTCGTAAGGAGGTTCGTCGGACACGGTATCGGGACCAGCATGCACGAGGATCCGCCGATTCCCAACTACGGTGAGCTTGGGAAAGGGCCGGTGTTGAAGCCGGGGATGGTGCTGGCGATTGAGCCGATGGTGAACGTGGGAACATGCGATGTAGACGCTTCGCCCGACTACTGGCGGGTGTGTACCAGGGACGGGAACCTTTCCGCCCACTTCGAGCACACAATCGCAATCACCGAGAACAGCCCGGATATTCTGACCGCCGCGGGAGGGTCAAGCGGCTCGCTTTGATAAAAGGGCCCGTCTGAGGTATGATTCTCATTTGTGCGTCATCAAGGAGGAACGTGGAAGTTTGGTAGCAAAAGAGGAAGCCATAGAGGTTGAGGGCACGGTGTTAGAGCCGTTGCCAAACGCCATGTTCAGGGTGGAACTTGAAAACGGCCACAGGGTCCTGGCGCACATATCCGGGAAGATGCGCATGCATTACATACGGATTCTTCCCGGCGACAAGGTTACGGTAGAACTCTCCCCTTACGACCTGTCGCGGGGGAGGATAACTTACCGGTATAAGTAGAGGAGTAATCGGTCCGGAGGAGCAGGGATGAAAGTAAGGCCGTCGGTAAAGAAAATGTGTGATAAGTGCAAGTTGATCCGCAGGAAAGGCAGGGTCATGGTCATATGCAGCAACCCCCGCCACAAGCAGCGGCAGGGTAAATAGAAAGGAACCGGCGTGGCAAGAATCGCAGGTGTTGATCTCGCCAGGGAGAAGCACGTTGATATAGCGCTGACCAGTATTTACGGCATCGGCCGGTCTCGCGCCCGTAAGACCTGTGAGGGCGCGGGGGTAGACACGGAGACGAAGGTGCGCGACCTCACCGATGAGGAGATCGTAAAGCTGCGGGAGTTTATCGAACAAAACTACCAGATAGAGGGAGACTTGCACAGGGAACGTTCGCAGAACATCAAGCGGCTGATGGAGATTGGCTGTTACCGGGGCCTGAGGCATCGCCGGGGCCTCCCGGTGAGAGGCCAGAGAACGCACACTAACGCGCGCACCCGGAAAGGACCTCGGCCGCAGGTCGGGATCAAGAAGAAAAAGAGGCAGGCGCAGTAAGAAACTCGAGAAAGGAGTAGGTATTGCCTAAACCAGGAAAGGGCCGGCCGAGAGGGCGCAAGAAGGTTAAGAGGAACGTCCCTCAGGGGATAGCGCATATAAGGGCCACGTTTAACAACACCATCATAACCATCACCGACCTGGACGGGAATACCATAGTCTGGTCGAGCTCGGGGTCAATCGGCTTCAAGGGCTCTCGCAAGAGTACCCCGTTCGCGGCGCAAATGGCCGCCGAGGCAGCGGCCAAGCGGGCCCAGGAGTACGGGATGCGCAAGGTCGACGTCAGGGTCAAGGGCCCGGGTTCAGGGAGAGAGACGGCGATTCGGACTCTTCAGGCCAGGGGGCTCGAGGTGGGTTCGATAAAGGATGTTACGCCTGTTCCCCATAACGGGTGTCGGCAGAAGAAGAAAAGGAGAGTGTAGGGCTTGGGCAGGTATACTGGATCGGTTTGCAAGCAGTGTCGCAGGGAGAAGACCAAGCTCTTTCTCAAGGGCGAACGATGTGACTCGGATCGTTGCTCGATGGATCGGCGCGGCTACCCGCCCGGTGAGCACGGCCGGCGAAGGGTAAGGGAGTCCGACTACTTACTCCAGATAAGGGAGAAGCAGAAGGCTCGCCGTGTCTACGGGGTGAGGGAGCGGCAATTCCGCACCTATTACCAGCAAGCGTTGAAGCAGAAGGGGCGCACCGGTGAGAACCTGTTGCGGTTGCTGGAAAGCCGACTGGACAACATGGTGTACAGGGCGGGCCTGGCGGCGAGCCGGAAGCAGGCGCGGCAACTGGTTTCACACGGGCACGTAATAGTGAACGAGAGAAAGGTGGATATCGGGTCGTACCAGGTGAAGGAGGGCGACGTCATCGGTGTCGCTTCTGGAAGCAGAAAGCTCGATGTGTTTAAGGAGGCGACCCAGGGATTCCGGCGCGAGCAGGTGCCCTGGCTCCAGGTGGACCTGAAGAACCTGGCCGCGACGGTAATCGAGAAACCCGGTGGTTATAATCCGGACGTTGAGATACGGGACGAAATGATTGTGGAGCTCTACTCGCGGTAGGGCCTGACGACTTTGCGGAGGGTAGTCTATTGCTAGGAATCCAGAAACCACAGATCAAGGTGCTTGACTTGAACGACACCGAGGGCGTGTTCTCCATAGAGCCATTGGAGAGAGGGCTCGGGCACACCCTGGGAAACTCCATGAGGAGGATTCTCCTTTCCTCGATCCCCGGTGCAGCGGTGACCTCGGTCAAGATAGCGGGGGTGCAGCACGAGTACTCGGCGATCGAAGGAGTCCGTGAGGACACCATCGAGATACTGCTTAATATCAAGGAATTGGTGTTGAGCCTGGACGACGACGAGCCGGCCACTATCAAGCTCAAAGGTGTCAAGGCGGGGGAGTTGACCGCGGAGGACATCGAGTTGCCTTCCACCGTGGAGGTGTTGAACCCGGAGCACCATATCGTAACGCTTACCAAGAAGTGCAAGTTCGAGATGGAGATGGTGGTGGAAACGGGGCGAGGGTACGACGCGGCGGATGAAAACGAGAAGGAAGGCGACGCCATCGGGGTCATACCGGTTGACTCGATTTACTCCCCGGTGAGCAACGTCACGTTCAAGGTCGGCTACACTCGTGTGGGCCAGCGAACCGACTTTGACAAACTTACACTCTTCGTCAGGACCAACGGCAGCATCAAGCCTGATGAGGCGGTAAGCATCGGTGCCAAGATCCTTATCGAGCACATCAACCTGCTGAAAAACCTCGCGGAGGAGGCCGGGCTGGAAGAGGTGTTCGAGCCCACTGAGGTCAGCCCCGTGGCCGGGCTTGACACCAACATCAGCGATCTGGAACTCAACGTAAGGGCCTATAACTGCTTGCAGAGAGCGAAGATCGAGACGTTGGCGGACCTGGTAAGCCACACCGAGGAAGAGATGATGGGAATAAGGAACCTTGGTGCCAAGACGGTGGAGCTTATCAAGGAGAAGTTGGAGGCCAGAGGCCTGTCGCTGAAGCAGTTGGAATAAGGTTGGTGATCAGTAATGCCTAAGCCGAAGAAAGGCCCAAGACTGGGGGGCGGCCCGTCTCATCAGAAGGCGATGCTTGCCAACCTGGCTCGGGAACTCATAATCCACGGGAGGATCAAGACCACCGAAACCCGCGCCAAGATGGCCCAGCCGGTGGTTGAACGGTTGATTACCTACGGAAAGGCCGGGGACTTGAACTCGCGCCGCAAGGCGTTAAGGGTAATAGGCGACAGCGACACCATCCACCAGCTATTCGACGAGGTGGCGCCCCGCTACAGCGATCGGGCCGGGGGTTACACCAGGATCCTCAAGCTCGGGCAACGTCAGGGTGACAACGCCTCGATGGTTTTGATGGAGTTCGTCTAATCCGCCGCCCGATAAACACATCGCCTTCCCAAACCGCCACCTGGTGGGGACTGCGCCTTTAAGCAGTGGCCTGCTATATACGTAACGGCGAGAAGGCCTGTCCCCACGCGTCACACAAGCGGCGGTCACACAAAGTACGCCATCCCAGGGATGTTGCCGTTGCAACACCCACCAAAACCGACGTCTATTATGCAACATCCCCAGGGCGGGACCCCTCCCCCGTACACAATCATCGGTGAGACAGACTTGCTATCCCAGGGATGTTGCCGTTGGACTCTCCGCTTAAAGCCCTGCCCAATTATGCAACTGCCCGGGGCGTTCCCCTCCCGCGCCAAGAAAGAAATGACCCAATGGTGCCAGGCACTATTGTGTCATTAGAGAACATCTACCCAAGCCGACGTCTGTTACGCAACAGCCCCGGGGCGTTTCCCTCTTTTCGTCGCGGCCAGCGCTGCGAGCAGGGCGAGCACCTTCCAGCGCAGTGGGATTCGCAAGAGCCTCAAGTCTCCGGTGTTGAGCGCCCAAAGGATAGCGCCGGCGGGGAAACGGCTACGCGAGACGCGAAGGAGCGCCTCCCGCTGGATCGCCACCACCCGCACCGTTCCCCCGTACTTCGATTGCAGCAGGCGGGCGGCCGCTTCCAGAGCACCGTTTGAGAGATCACCCTCCTCGAGGGCGACCGTGTCCAACGAGGTCAGGAGCCAGAAGTCGCCGCCTGAGAATCCCAGGACGGTGGATGTCCAAGCCTTCCATTTCTCGGTTATCGCGAACAGGAACACCGTATCGTCCGGCACGAGAACCCGTAATGCCCACTCAAGGGCCCGGTGGGGCGGAAGGCGAGGGCGACCCCGGGGCGGATAGGTGAAGATGGTTCGTCCCCATTCGCGCGCGATACCCCGGGCGAAGCCCCCCAACTGCTTTAGGTAGTCATCCTGGTACTCCAGTTCCCGCTGGGCGTGCCCAACGACCCTCGCGACCGCGTTCTCCTCCAGGGCCAGTACGCGGGGGTAACCGGACTCGCGTGAGAGCATGTCAAGCCGGGAGGTGCCATAAAACTCCACGCTTACCGGCCTGGCGCGCCCCAGGTCGATGGCTCTGAGGAGCTTGAGCCCCCGGTAGATGACCAGTAGGGGGCCGGGGCCGTCCTCGGGCTCCAGTGCCTTCAGGAACCCTCCTGCCAGGCCTAGAAGCCTGTTCCAGTTGTCGGCACCGAGATCGACCACAAGTATGTCTTTATCGAGCATGGCTACACCTTTCCCAAGGCCTTGATCGTATAAGGCTCGAGCGAAACAGTTATGCCCCCCTCAACGCCCGCCACCTCGCCGGTGCGAAGGTCCCGGTAACTCCCACCCGTGGCGTGGCTCAACTCGGTCTCGATTGCCTCGTCAGTGGGGTTTGCCACCAGGAGCACCTCGCGTCCGTTCCCCCTAAGCACGGATACGTCGATTCTACTGTCGGAGGGGACGAACGAGGGGTCGACCCCGCCCATGCGCAACAACGTGTCCACCAGCGGCCCGAACGGCTCCGCGTCCGACACGCCGCAGATATCTCCGGGGACGATGCCCAGGTGGATCAGCCAGCCGTTCCCCACCGGGTTCCGGTAGAGGGGGGTGGTCCCCCGGTCGCTGTCGGCCTCATCCCCGAAGAGAGATACTTCCAGGGTGGGGACGCCGAACGCTTCCCCCCCGGGGCGGATCTCCTTCGGTTCGCGCATGTGACACCCGAGCACGTCGCACGGCTTCATCGTCTCGTCTAAAACCGGGGCCCGCGGGCCGACTACCAGGGCTCCGCCGCCGCGAGCGTACTCAACCATTCGCTCCTGCAACCCGCGGCTTAGAAACTCAAACGTTGGCACGATGACCAGGGGGTGCTCTCCTGAGAGGTCCTCCGCGCGGCAGGTGTCGCCGATGGCGAAGTGGACTCCGGCGGCTGTGAGGGCCCAGTACCAGAATGCACGGACCCGCAGGTACCTTGAGGCCACCGGTTCGTGCAGGCCGAACGTTTCGTCCGATACGAGAAGGCCGTCGGGTGCGTCCGTGATACCGGCGAACTCGGTGATAAGGCTCGAGTTGGGACACAGGAGCGTGGCCGCGCTGACGAGGCGCTCATACTCCCGGTTGACGAGAAGAAGGATCGGCCGGTGGGGGGACATCTCCTCCAGCCCCCACTGGCGCACCTCCGCCAGGAAGCGTCGATAGAACTCATAATGCCGCGGCCTGGGCGACCCGTCCCGCTTGAGTGGGGAGCCGAACCACCGTTCCCGTTCCACGATCATGTAGAAGTTGATGCCCTTTATACCGTGCATGATGGTAGACCAGGTTGTGAACTCCTGGTCCGCCAGGTCGACCGGGCGTGAGTCGTAGGCACCCCCGGAAGAGAACTCCATCAATACCGGGAGCCGGCTCACCGTGGAGGTGAGCTTGATACCCCTTCGTACCTGGTGGTAGTGGCTCTTCAAGGGGTAGGCGTCAATACCCTGGAAATCGAGGAACTCCTCCGCTTCGGTGACGTTGAAAGGCGGGACCGGCATGGTGGTGGGGTAGTTATGGAACAGGGGGACGTCCTCCCCGAAGCAATCACGGAGGATTCCCGCGATGCTCCTCAGTGACTCGTTGATATAATGCTCCCCGAACTGGACCCAGTCCAGGTAATACGGGAGATCCTCGGGCCTCCCCGGCCTGAAGGCGCGGGGTGGGTCCACCAGCTCGAAAGCGCCGTGGCGGGTGCCGTACACACGGTTCAGTTCCTCCAGGTCACCGTACTTCGCTTCGAGGAACTTCCGGTAGAGCCGAACCGAGTACTCGGAGTAGTCGTGGTCGAACGGGTGAACCCGGAAGAACTTGGAGCACTCGTTGTCCGCCTGAATGGCGATCACCGGCCCCTCCGGGTGGACCATGCCGCTTATCGCACCGGAGAGGGCTTCGAAGTAACGGCGAACCTCCGACAGGAATCGGGGGTGATGGTAGCATGGCGCGGGAAACATGCGGGGCGGCACCGGGAGCACCACAGGGGTGCCATCGGCGCACCGGGAGAGGATCTCCTCGTCGGCGAAGATGCGTTCGGGGTAGCCGAAGTAGGTCAGCTCCGCGTTGATATGCGGGCCGGGCCGGGCCAGGACCTTGACACCGGCGGCAGCGCAAAGATTGAGGAAGCGCCTGATGTCGAGACCGGGGTCTCCCTTTCCGAAGTCGAACCGCCCCGGGGAGGTCTCGTGCACCGACCACGGTATGTATGTCTCGACAATGCCAAAGCCCATGCCCTTGACCCGCTGGAGCAGATCCTCCCACAGCCCCGGCTTCACTCGCCAGTAGTGAAAACTACCGGAGAAAAGGCTGACCGGCGAGCCGTCGATGTATAACCTCTTGTTATCGATGTGGTAGTCCATTGGGTAATATCTTATCAAAGGGCGCCCCGGACTGTTGCATAATGACGCACTGGTACCTGGTACCAGTGCGTCATTCTCGCCCTGGGCTGTTGCCTCGGGCTGTTGCATAACGGACATTGTTTGGGTGGATGTTGCAACGGCAACAGCCCGGGGATGGCGAGTCTGTCTCACCAATGATTGTGTAGGGGGAGGTCAGGCCTTCTAGCCGTAACGTGGGATCTCAGGCCATCGTTCAAAGGCACCCCACCTGGTGGCGGTTACAGCCCGGGGATGGCGTGTCTTGTCTCACGTTATTGCGTGTAATGGTGGTGCCAGGCACCTGCGTTGCATTATGGCAAGCGACTTGGGTGGAGAGTCGAACGCAACACCTGTGCCAGGCACCGGTGGGGTGGCGTGTTTCATCCGGCTGTTGTGCGGTGCTATTATGATTTCAACGGCGCAAGGGTTACTGTGTTTCCAGCCGGCGGGAGCGATGCGAGGAGGATATGCTATGGCTATCTCATATCAGTGGACCCCGGAGGAGCAGAGAGAGTACTCCCTCGCAAAGACGTTCAAGTACATCAAGGAGTACGTCTATCCCTACCATCCCTACTATCGGAAACTGTTCCGCGAGAACAACATCGACCCCGACAGGCTGAACTCTTACGATGACTTCAGGAAGATACCGATTACCGGGAAAAAGGACATCATGGAGGACCAGAGGGCGTTTGTCCTGCAGCCCGGGACCGGGGATTCAGCGTACGATGTCGAGGAGATCAGCAGGAAGAAGAAGCTGTGGTACACCTGGAAGACCCTGAACACCAGGTACCTGAGAGACCTTTACGGGAAGCCGCGCTCGTTCGAGGAACGCGTCAGGCAAACCGGGGCCGGGGAGTGGCTGCCGATACACTTTCACGCCAGCGGGGGTACCACCGGCGATCCGGTTCTGTCTTCTTACACCAACTATGACCTCAAGAACGTGGTCCCCTATATCGCCGGGATGATGTATCTGTTCGGCTGGGAGCCGACGATGAGGGCGCTTAACATGTACCCCGCCCTTCCCCACCTGGCTTTCTTCCAGGTGATATTCGCGGAGTTCACGGTGGATAACGGCGGGGCGATATTCCACACCTGCGGGGGAAAGGCGATACCAAC
>SDBS01006281.1_pt1 | contig 11555 bp, 4 predicted proteins | sample 2277091 | NCBI WGS metagenome assembly SDBS01 (sample SAMN10404972, study PRJNA504765) | marine sediment metagenome | isolation source: marine sediment core GS10_PC15, 163 cmbsf | place: Arctic Ocean: Southern Knipovich Ridge | collected 2010 | reverse complement strand
CGGCGGTGACTTCGTAATCGGTCCTCAACCGGCTTATGTCTTTCTGACCGGGGTGATGTTCGCCCTGTTTGGAAGCAGCAATTTTTTGGCTCGCTTCTGGCCTGCCCTGGCTGGCACAGTACTTATTTTGCTGCCGGTATTTTTACGGTCCAGGTTGGGGCGTTATGCAGCAATAATCATGGCGTTCGGCTTGGCGATTGACCCGGGTTTGGTGACGGTATCACGCCAGGCAGGAGGCCCGATGATGGCGGTGTCCTTCGGGTTAATGGCGCTGGGTCTATGGATTGCTAGAAATGCCGTCTTATCCGGTTCATTTGCAGGACTGACCTCCATGTCCGGTCCTGTTGTGTTCACCGGCGGTATCAGTTTCGCGCTCGCATGGGCTGCTGCTAAATTAACACCAAAACGGAGGTTGGAATTGAATCCTTCACATTCCACTTCCCAGGAAGTAACACTTGAGGATGATATTGGGGGTTCAGCACCTGGTCAGGAGCGTGTTTTCCCAACTCGGGCGGACAAACGATGGTTTCTCATCTCAGCCGGTGGGGTCATATTGCTCCTTGGGACCCTTTTCTTCCGTTATCCGCAGGGACTGGTCGCCCTGTTCAGCACACTGCCAATCTACCTGCAAGGTTGGGTAGTACCTTCCGGTGTTCCCGCATTGCGTTTGCCGGCAGCCTTATTAGTATTCCAGCCATTTGCCCTTTTCTTTGGTATCGTGGGAGCTGCACGCTGTTTGGCGGACCGTTTCGAAGAGAACAACCGCTTCTGTGTGTCGCTGCTGATACCTGTATTTTGGACCGTCATCCTCCTTGTGATGCTGCTTTTGTATCCCGCCAGACAGGTTTCAGATTTAGCATGGGCGCTGGTACCTTTATGGGCGCTCGCCGCATGGGAGCTGCAGAGGTACCTGCCGGAAAAAGGAACCAGCCCCATTTCAATCATCCTGGCAAGCTTCGTGCTTATTCTGTTTGCCCTTTTCTGGAACACTCTAATTGCATTCGATCAGCCGCTTTTTACCGTAGGCGCAGTCACTGTTAATTTTCGAGCGGCGGTGGCAGTGGGCATCTTAGCTATGACTGCGCTTACCATCATTCTCGTCTCGTTAGGTTGGTCGTGGCGCGTAGCTCGTTTGGGTCTGGTTTGGGGAACAACCGCAGCCTTCACACTGTACCTGCTGTCATTAACCTGGGGAGCGTCCCAACTGCGTCCTAATGCACCGCAAGAGTTATGGAACCTTGGTCCTGGGGGCGGTCAGGCTGCGCTCTTCGAAACAACCCTGAATGATTTATCGGCTAGGAATGTCGGATATAGACACCAAATTGATATCCTCACAACGGTAGACACGCCATCCATGCGCTGGGTTTTACGAAATTATCCCCAGGCTCAATTCACCGCCGATCTCGAGATAGGTGAACTGCCATCTGTGATCATCACCAGGCAGGAAGGCGAGGCGCCCCAGCTCAATACAGCATACCGCGGCCAGGATTTTGTCTGGTGGCAGCAGCCAGGCTGGAGCGGCGTACTCCCCACCCCCATTCTTCGCTGGTTCACTTTCAGGGAAGCGGAAATCAAAAACGAGATCGTGATTTTGTGGGCTCGCAGTGACCTTTTCCCGGACGGCACTCTCGATCTGGAAGAGGATTTATCTGAAGACATACAATAAGATCATATCAACTACCGGTTTGGAAATCTTATTCAACTGAGAGAAATGACACTCGACAGCATGGCAAATAAACCTTTCCCCAAAATCATAACAATCGACGGACCCGCTGCATCCGGCAAATCAACCCTCGGAAAGCGGTTGGCTGATGAATTGGAGTACTTATTCTTCGATACCGGCGTCATGTACCGGGCTGTGACCTGGCTGGCACTGCAGGGTGGCTTAGAAGTCGAGGATGAAGACCGGATCACACTTCTGGCTGAGGGGACTGACATCGACGTGCGCGCCCCTTCCCTGGATGATGGGCGGCAGAATGACATCCTTGCTGATGGTCGTGACATCACCTGGCAGATACGCCTCCCCGAAGTGGATGCTAATGTATCTCTGGTGTCTTCTTACGGGGGTGTTCGAGATGCTTTGACAATCCAGCAGCGTCGTATCGGGCAGCGCGGCGAGGTGGTCATGGTTGGACGCGATATCGGAACTGTTGTACTTCCAGACGCAGATTTGAAGATCTATCTGGACGCTTCGGCGGAAGAGCGCGCCCGGCGCCGCTACTATGAGCAGTGTGAACGCGGTGAAGAATCGGACCAGGCTCTAATTTTAGAAGCTATGCGTAAGCGTGACAAATTCGATTCCACCCGTGAAGTAGCCCCACTGCGAACCGCACCGGATGCAGTGATCATCTTCTCGGATAACATGGACGCCGATCAAGTGCTCCAAACAGCTTTACAGTTCGTTCACCAGCGGTCTCTTTAATAAAACAAATTAAGAGGGCGTATAATTTCAGAGATGACGACCCTCACACCAAAAAAACCGCGCAGCGCCACAATCAAGGGCGATAAAACACGTCTACCTCGCCTCACAAGGAGCAGAAGACCCTTCCGATCCTTGACTCGCGTCGTTTGCCGTTTATTGCTCTGGCTGCTCGCCGATGTTGGTGCAACCGGCATCGAAAACATCCCTCGACATGGACCCGCCCTGATCATCACAAATCACTTAGGAGACGCCGACGGGCTGCTGGTAATCGCATATTCGCGATACCATTTCGATTGGCTGGTAAAATCCGAGCTGTATGACATTCCAATTCTTGGTAAAATTATCGACGCATATGGTGTGATATGGATTCGCCGCTGCCAGCCGGATCGCGCAGCACTTAGGGCGACACTTGAGGGACTCGCTGAAGATCGCTGCATCGGAATAGCTCCAGAAGGACGCGAAAGTCTGACGGGTTCACTGGAGGCAGGTACTTTTGGGGCGGCGTACCTGGCTCTGAAAGCAGACGTTACACTGAATCTGGTTATCTTTACAGGTACAATGAATAAAACCGCCAACAGAAATATGAAGCGGTTGCACCGCACAAAGATTTCCGTGATATTTGGATTGCCATTTCGACTGGGTACCCACGGAAACCGGCGTACCTCAATGCAGCGCGGCACGCGTACCATTATGGAAACGTTAGCAAGACAGCTTCCGCCCAAATACCGGGGCGAATACAAATTTGTTACGGAGATCGGAAATGACGGTTGATGGTCTGGGACGTCAGCTAGTACCTGCAGGTCATTATGACCATGCCCGCCTGGAGGGCAGGCGCAGGTTCTTACGATTCCTGTTGAGATATATTGGGTTTACACTCCTGGCAAAAATTGACCGTGCTGAGGGTTTGGAAAACGTTCCAGCGGAAGGACCTGCGATTTTAATGATCAACCACATCGCATATGTCGATCCTATGATAGTCATGAACGTGATGCCCCGCAATATTGTTCCCCTGGCGAAAATCGAAGTATATAATTATCCTCTGGTCGGGATTTTACCTAGGCTGTGGGAGGTTATCCCCGTTCGTCGAGAAGAAGTAGACCGGCGGTCGGTAAAAATGGTCCTGGAGGTGCTGGATGCCGGTGAAATCGTACTGGTCGCGCCAGAAGGCACACGCAGCCCTCAACTGCAGCGAGGCAAAGAGGGTGTGGCGTACCTCGCCACCAGGAGCGGCGCCCCGGTTGTGCCTGTGGCAATCATCGGATCAGAAGGTTTCCCCGCCTTGCGCTTCTCATCACCCTGGTCGGGACCAGGCGCCTACGTGCGGTTCGGAAAACCGTTCGTATACCGGGGTGAATTCCAGCGCGCAAAGCTGGATAAACTGCGCAAGCTGACCGATGAAGCGATGTACCAATTAGCGTCATTGCTGCCTGCGGAGAGACGAGGGGTTTACTCAGATTTATCCCTAGCCACCAAGGATACGATCGAGTGGTATTGATTTTTCTAAAGATTATTACAGATCAAACTTACCATGATGTTGTTAATGATGCTATAATTTAAACATAAATTCCAGCACCGTCGAAACAAAGAGCCTTCGAATGACAGTTCTGATCTCAATCTTTTCATCCACGCCTCATTTAGATCTGCCTCAAGGTCTATTTGGATGGTCAGGCTGGCTTCTCCTGTTAGGGATCAATATCGTCCTGCTGCACATATGGAGAAGGTTCAACAAACCGTGGGGGGAACAGCAGAAAAAAATATTCGCTCTCCTGATCGTGAGCGTCCCCTTCACAAGCCTGCTATTTGGTATCCAATTAAACACAATGGGGGCTGAAGTGATGGTGCTGGCCAACATCCCATGGATGTTGGCTGCTGGACTATTGGGACCCACACCTGCTGGGGTCATTGCACTTCTGGGTGGGATTTTACAAGCCTTCTGGATCAGCCATAACCTCTTTTCACCACTAGAAGTAGCATTGTTGGCTGTATTGTTCAGCGCCGCAATGGCTCAGCGATACCGAACCGTACCTTTCAGGCTGCTCAGCCACCCATCCATCGCAGCAATTGCGCTGGCTCTTTTATACCCATTTCTGCACCTGATCGCATCCGTGTTTTCGGCTACTGGAACGCTGTTGGAACGCCTGGATTTCGCTCTCATCAGTCTATGGGGCGATTCTTTAACTATGGCTATTGGATTAATTGCCGCGGGATTGGTCGCAGAAGCTGCTGCCAGGATCTGGCCGGCGCTTTGGGGTGGCAGCGGTCCAGTAATCGCATCTCCAGCCGAGAAAAGCCTGCTGTCTCGGCTGATTTATTACATGCTGCCGCTTTCGTTTCTGCTTATCTTTGCCCTCATGATGGGGAACTGGATTGTAGCTGGTAATGCAGCCCGCGATATGGTCAGAGCCCGCATGTCGAGCTCCGCTGAAGTAGCATCAAAATACATTTCACATTTCATGGAGACAGGACGCAACACGATCTCCATAATTGCCGCAGATCCACGCCTGCAATCGACAGACTCCAGCGATGTGTCTCTTGCACTGGCAGAAAGAATCCGGATTGTACCTTTCTTCCAACAGCTGATCGTTCTAAACGCCTCCGGAGAATTGATTGCATCTTATGGGATGGGAGATTTCACCGATACGCAAACATCTGCCGATGAAGAATCGGGTATCCAATCAGCTTTGAGTGACTTCACACCTCAATCCTTCACAATTGCACCGGGACCGGGAATGCAGACCGCCCAGATATCGTTCATCGTTCCCATAATTGACGAAACCCAGAATGTGACTGGAGTGCTGATTGGCAGGAGCGATTTCTATACAAATCCATCTGCACAGCCGATTTGGTCCGGTCTGCACAACCTTGCGGACATAGAAGGACAAGGTCTGTTGATCGATCAAGATGGAAATTTCTTGATCCACCCTGACACATCTAAATTATTGACGTCCTATACTGGACCGGCGTCAACAGATGCGGCATTTTTTGAGTATACGGCTCCTGACGGCACCCGGCACCTGCTTTATTACCAACCAGCGAATCAGCATCCATGGGCTGTAATTATGGCTGTACCATTTCACCAAACCCAGCTCCTGGCCTTGGAAATCGCGGCTCCCTTGCTGGTGATGATCGTATTGATTTCCCTTATTGCCGTCCTTGCATTAGTGTTAGGTGTGCGCGTTGTAACCGGGTCCTTGCAGAACCTGGCTCGTGTCGCCAGTCGAATCTCGGAGGGCAGGCTGAATTACCCCTTGTCCACAAAAGGCGCAGACGAGATAGGTCAATTACGACGCTCGTTCGAACAGATGCGTTCAAGCTTGAGAGACCGGCTGGACGAATTAAATCGACTGCTTGCAGTAAGCCAGGGGGTTGCATCCAGCCTGGAATTCTCAACGTCTGTGAAACCTGTGCTGGAAGCCGCCTTATCCATGGGAGCGAGTTCTGCACGCGTTGTACTTAGACCTTCTGTCCTGCCCGAGTTGGAAGATACACCTTCGGAACCAATTACCTATGGAATGGGACCAGCTCGCAATATGTATAAGGAGCTGGACGAACAAATTCTATACTTCATCGGGCAGCAAGAACAGTTAGAGCGTTTGGTCCTACCCGATTTGAAACGCCCGCGTTTGTTCAACTTATCATCTGACTCTCCCAATCCCGCTTCGTTATTGGTCGTTGCGCTGCGCTATGAAAGCCTTTATTACGGAGTCTTGTGGATTGCTTACGATGAATTTCATGATTTCTCCGAGGAAGAAGTGCGTTTTATGGTGACCCTTGGAGGACAAGCTGCACTGGCAGCAGCCAATGCCCGGCTGTTCCAGCAATCGGAGATCGAAAGGCAGCGGCTTGAAGCGATCTTGACCTCCAGTCCTGACCCAGTATTGGTTACCGACCAGCATAACTGTCTGCTGCTGGCGAACCCTGAGGCATGGCAGGTCCTTGGTCTTGGCACACAAACCAATGAAGGTCAGCCCATCGAGGAAGTTATCTCAGAAAAGGAACTCATAAACCTGATGCGCTCATCATCCACCGAAGCGCAATCGAAGGAGATTGTAATGCCCGATGGACGGGTCTATCTGGCCACAGCCACTTCAGTGCTAGCCAAAGACCAGCGTGTCGGGCGAGTTTGCATCTTGCGTGACGTCACGGCTTTTAAAGAATTGGATGCATTAAAATCTGAATTCGTCAATACGGTGAGCCATGACCTTCGATCCCCTCTGACTTTAATGCGCGGCTATGCTACTATGCTGGAAATGGTCGGAGAGCTGAACGAACAACAGAACAGTTACGTTGAGAAAATTGTAAGCGGCGTTGAAAGCATGTCGCGCCTGGTCAACAACCTGCTGGACTTAGGTCGGATTGAAGCCGGAATTTCCCTGCAGTTAGAATTGGTATCTGCAAACGAAATTATCGAGCATGTAGTTGCTGCATTGAGACTGCAAGCTGTACAAAAAAGGATAGATCTAACAACAGAAATTCCCGAAGACTTACTCCCACAGATCGAAGCCGATCAAGCGCTCCTCCAGCAGGCTCTTCATAACCTGGTTGAGAACGGCATTAAATTTACGCGTCCGGATGGAAAAGTAGCAGTCAGTGTGAGAGCTGACCGGCACGATGTGGTTTTTAAAGTTAGTGATGATGGTATCGGGATTTCGCCAATGGACCAGCAGCACTTATTCGAAAAATTCCACCGTGTAACACAAACGGGCAGCGAAGACCGCAGGGGGAGCGGTTTGGGTTTAGCCATTACAAAGTCCATCGCAGATCGCCACCGGGGTCGAGTTTGGGCAGAAAGCCAGCTAGGAAAGGGGAGTACGTTCTATCTGGAAATCCCTCTTCGACAACCTGCCAGCGATTCTCGAAAAGTGAGATGATTCTTAACATTACACACGCGACCTTGACCAAACTGGACATATTTTGATATAATTTACCTAAATATTAAAATACTTGGGATGAAACGGAAAGCGCCAGAAGGAGGATTTCTCGCGCTTGTCTTTATTTGTCTATTAATAGTGCGTCTATTCTGTTTAATTCCCCCGGAAATCTTGGGCTACACTCATAACCATTTCAAAATAAGCAGCGTGTTTACCCATCCTACAAACAATCAGGGATAACAATCCTGTGATAGGGAAAAACACGTTCCGCTTTAGGAGGCTTCTACGTGGAAACCAAAGGATTAACAACCCTGCGTATCAGTTTAGCTTCACCAAAGACAATTCGCAACTGGTCATATGGCGAGGTGCTTAAACCTGAGACGATTAACTACCGTCGTCTTCGTCCCGAAAAAGATGGGTTATTCTGCGAAGCGATTTTTGGACCTACGCGAGATTGGCAGTGCTACTGCGGCAAGTATAAAAACATCCGCTACAAAGGAATCGTTTGTGACAAATGCGGGGTAGAAGTAACCCGTTCATCTGTCCGCCGAGAGCGAATGGGACATATTGACTTATCCGCACCAGTCGCCCATGTCTGGTACACACGCCGTATTCCCTCTTACCTCGGTTTATTGTTGGACATATCTCGCCGTAATCTGGATCGCGTTCTTTATTTTGCACAATATGTGGTAACCCATGTTGATGAAGAGGCGCGCGAAAAAGCGCTTAAACGACAAGAAGACAAGATTGCGCTGACGGAACATGAACAAGCCGCCAAGCTCAACGCCCGGATTGCCGAGGCCAGGGCTATCAGCGAAAAAAGGTTGGAAGAATTATCCCAAAGTGACAAAGAAATTACGACTCTTTACGACGAGATGATAGCCGAAAGACTCGAACCTACCATCAAAGCCGGTCAGCGGCTCGAGGGTATGCTTAGCGAATCGTTAGGAGAGGAATCCCGCACCCCGATCCAATTCCCAGATTCGGATCAATTTATCGCCAAAGCTGGTGAAACCATAACAAACCAACATCTCAGCGAAGTCCAAGAGTTTGTAAAGCTGCGGCTTGAGGAGATAGAAGACGAACTTAAAGAAGAAAAGGAAAAGAAACACGAGGAAATCCGAATTGAAATTGAAGAAATTCGCGCAGAAACAGATCTCAATATAGAAGACCTGCGCAACCAGCACGAGGATCAATCCAGCGCCGATAGAGAGGAGAATATCCGCCTGCGCGACGAATTGGTAGATCTACAACCACTCATATTCATAGGTGAGAGCCGCTACCGGGACCTGAGAGCTCGCTGGGGGCAGGTATTTCAGGCTGACATGGGTGCGGAGGCTTTTTTCAACATCCTAAAACGGTTGGACCTTGACAAACTGTCTGAAGAATTGTGGCACGAAGTACGTACATCACGCAGCAAACAGAAACGCAGTAAAGCGACTAAACGTCTGAAAGTCGTCGAAGCATTCCGGCGCTCGGGCAATCGTCCCGAGTGGATGATCTTAACGGTTTTGCCGGTTATTCCACCCGACCTCCGTCCTATGGTTCAGCTAGATGGCGGTCGCTTCGCTACGTCCGATCTGAACGACCTATACCGGCGCGTGATCAACCGCAACAACAGACTTAAACGGCTATTAGAATTGGGCGCACCGGACGTTATTGTCCGCAATGAAAAGCGCATGCTCCAAGAAGCTGTTGACTCGTTGATCGATAATTCCCAGCGGGGTAAGGCAATCTCGAGGCGAGGCCGCCGAGAACTTAAATCTTTAAGCGATATGCTCAAGGGCAAGAAAGGGCGTTTCCGCCGCAATCTCCTGGGTAAACGCGTCGATTATTCAGGACGGTCTGTGATCGTTGTTGGTCCTACCCTGAAACTGTACCAGTGCGGGCTGCCCAAAGAGATGGCTCTCGAACTATTTCGACCGTTCGTTATTTCCCGCCTGGTGGCGCACAATTATGCAGCTAATGTGAAAGGTGCAAAACGGTTTATCGAGCGAAATCGCCCAGAGGTGTGGGAGGTGCTCGAAGAGGTCATTAAGGAACGACCGGTTTTACTCAATCGAGCCCCTACCCTCCACCGTCTCGGCATACAGGCATTTGAGCCCGTCCTGATTGAGGGAAGTGCCATCCAGCTTCATCCTCTGGTAACAACAGCATTCAACGCAGACTTCGATGGCGACCAAATGGCTGTACACATACCTCTCTCCCAAAAAGCTGTATTGGAAGCGAGATCGTTAATGCTCTCCTCCAAGAACCTGTTGAAACCGGCTGACGGAGAGCCCATCATCAGCCCCTCCAAGGATATGGTTTTGGGTGTGTATTACCTCACAAAAACCGATAACGTGGAACCGACGGGAAATGGGCGTGTATACGGCACAATGGATGAAGTTGATCTGGCGTACAGTTTGAAGATTGTTAAATTACACACCAGAATTCAATTGCTGACCTCCACCTGGTATGACGGACAGGGTAGTCGAATGTCCGAACCAGAAGAACGACTGATTGATACGACTGTTGGACGAGTGATTTTTAACCGCATCCTCCCTACAGAAATCCGCTTCGTCAATTTGACTTTAGAAAAAGGAGCACTGAAGGACCTGGTGGCTGATCTGTACGAAACTTGTGGTGGAGAAACAACGACCGATACCGTGGATGCGATAAAAGATATCGGCTTTCAATATGCCACCAAATCCGGCTACTCCCTGTCTGTCTCCGATATCACCATTCCTGAAACAAAGTCGGACATTATCGACGCCTCGCTCAAATCGGCTGAAGAAGTGATGCGCGACTTCCGCCGCGGGTTGTTAACCGAACAAGAACAGAATGAGCGGGTGATAGAAATTTGGCAGGACACTACCGCCGAGGTCGCTCAGGCAGTAAAAGAGGCCATGGATCCGGACGGCAACCTGTCTGCCCAGGCTCTGTCAGGCGCCACAAAGGGTGGTTTCGGACCAATCTCACAGTTGGCAGGGATGCGCGGTTTGATGGCTGACCCTTCAGGTCGAATTATTCCCCTGCCCATCCGCTCCAACTTCCGTGAAGGCTTGACCGCCCTAGAATATTTCATCTCAACCCATGGCGCCCGTAAGGGTCTTGCGGACACGGCTTTGCGTACCGCGGATGCTGGATATCTAACACGCCGGTTGGTAGATGTTGCCCAAGACCTCATCATAAACGAAGAAGATTGTGGAACAATAGACAGCATCGTAATCCGGCGTTCTGATGATATCGCCGGACAGTCAATAGGCAGCCGGATTTTCGGTCGTATGACAGCCGAAAAGGTGATTGATCCGGAAACCGGAGAAATTCTGGTAGAACGGAACGAGATGATAGATCAAAAACTGGTGCGTCAAATATCCGCTTCAAACGTCGAGGAGATCAGAGTACGTTCACCTCTCACATGCGAGCTGACGCATGGGATCTGCGCCAGGTGCTACGGCATGGACCTGGGTCGGGGGGAGATGGTTGAAATCGGCACCGCAGTCGGGATTGTAGCTGCCCAGTCGATTGGAGAGCCGGGAACTCAGTTAACGCTGCGCACATTCCATACCGGTGGCGTGGCATCAGTTGGAGATATCACGACCGGTCTACCCCGGGTAGAGGAGCTGTTCGAAGCTAGAAAAACCCCCAAAGGTGAGGCAGTTGTAGCGGAGATCGGAGGAATAGTATATATCGAACAATCCGACCGTTACAGCGACCTGCGTATTGCCCGTATCGAACACAGCGAGATGATCAACGATGAGTACGATTTACCTTCTGGTTGGACAATCGCAGTGGAAGACGGCGATGAGGTTGAAAAGGACGAAATGATCGCCTTTCTGGGCGAGGAGGCGTCTATTACAGCTCAAAATGCGGGCCGCGCTCGTATTGAGACCAGTGACAGCAATGGAGACGGAGACGACAACGGCGATAAAGTGATCGTTTCTTACGAGCTGCGCGAAGAAGTTGAATATGACCTCCCAACCAGTGCTCGCCTGCTGTATAAGGATGGGGAACGGGTGGAAGCAGGAGAACCAATCACTGAAGGATCATTAAATCCCCACACCATTCTGCGGATCCAGGGACGCAACCCTTGCCAGGTGTACTTAATGTCAGAAGTTCAGAAGGTTTACCGGTCCCAAGGTCAGAACATTAACGACAAACACTATGAGGTCATTATCCGAAAAATGTTGTCGAAGGTGCACATCATCCGACCAGGCGATTCCAGTTACCTGCCCGGAGATGAGGTGGACTATCTTGAATTAAGGCGGGTCAATGATGAG
>SDBS01006280.1_pt1 | contig 11557 bp, 7 predicted proteins | sample 2277091 | NCBI WGS metagenome assembly SDBS01 (sample SAMN10404972, study PRJNA504765) | marine sediment metagenome | isolation source: marine sediment core GS10_PC15, 163 cmbsf | place: Arctic Ocean: Southern Knipovich Ridge | collected 2010 | reverse complement strand
TATAAAATGGTTCGAATACTCTCCTTAGATTTGCATCTTTTATTCCCTTTCCTGTATCAGTGAACCTTACTTCCACATTTTCGCCGGCCAGCTTAACACCTACTTCCAAATTCCCTCCCATGGGTAGCATTGCATCCCGGGCATTCGTAACCATATTCAAAAATACTCTCTGCATCTCTACTTTATTTACCTCTACTGCAGAAGTTATTTCATATTTCCTTACTACTTCGATATTGTGCTTCTTGAATTGCTCCTCTGTCAGCGAGAGCACTGATTCTAACGGCTCAGTAATATCGCACAGTACTTTTTCAAATGATTCCTTTCTTGAGAACGCTAATAGATCTTTAATAAGATTTTCGATTTTATCGGAAGCTTTTAAAACTATATCTAGAGCTTCTTCCATGTCTTCTGCTTTCTTTGTTCTTTGAGCAAATTCAGCATGCCCCTTCATTATTTGAAGCAGGTTATTGAATTCATGCGCTATGCCGCTGGCCAGATTCTCGACTCCTGCCATTTTCACTGATTGAATAAGTTGGACAAGAACTTTTTCTTTATCTTCTTTCTCTCGCTTGAGCTTTACTTCGGAAATTTCCAATTCAGAAATTTCCTGGACCAGTTCTACTAATTCTTCCTCGAACTTCTTATTTGTCCTATCATGGTCTTTCATTCGGTTTACCTCTTTAAAAAGGCGTGAGTTTCAGGGTAAATACTTCCAGCTTCTCTTGAGGTTCCGGATTAGCAGCTTGAATGTAGCTATTGAATTGGGAGGGCGACAGTTTTTTAGACCGATATGTGGTTACGTCTGTATTATTCATAGTAATTATAGCTTTCCTTTTCTATAAGATTGGGGAGCCTGTTCCCAGCAAGTGAGGAATCTCCTTTTACCCTTCGTTAAAGCAAATATAACTGACCCTATTTTTCTCTATATATATAATGCAAGTCCTGCATAAAGTCAATTAATTTGGAAAATTGGGAGTAAATTAGGGTCAGACCTTTAAAACTTTTATGGTTTAGATTGTTTTTCGTTTAATAAATGGGGACAGGTTCCATTAATTATAAGGAAAATTAAAACCGTTCAGTTTATTGATATATTTCAAAAGGTGGGCTTGATAAATCAAGCCCCTACAATATAAACCGGTGGGATTTGTGAATCAAACTGCAAAAATCCTTAAAAGTGGGTTTGATGAATCAAGCCCCTACATAATATAAAGAAAATATCTACAAAACAAAGCGGTTGCTTAGATAAATCAGCCCCCTACAATCTCCTCCCCTTGATAGATCTCATTATGTCTTCTATCGTGAAAGGCTTTTGGAGAAAACCCGAAGCGCCTTTTTGTTTCAGCTCATTCAATAAATCCTTGCCCATTAATTTCCCGCTCATCATTATGACCTTAGTTTTTTGAGAAATATTCTTTATTGTTTCAAGCACCTCAATTGATGGAATCCCTGGCATGATGATATCCAAAAAGACAAAGTCAAATTTCTCTTTCTTAGACAAGTGAATGGCCTTCTTCCCTGTTGTTGCAGATTCCACTCTAAACCCTTTTAAAGATAACCATTTGGCTAACATCTTGCATATCTCTTCCTCATCATCCACTGCCAAAATATTTAGAGGCGTACTCTCTCTGTCTTCTTTGCGCTTTTTGTCCTTAGGTAATCTTTCCTCTGCCTTTTCCCCCTTTGCCGGTATCTTGATAGTGAAAATACTCCCTTTTCCTGGTTTGCTTATAACCTCAATCATTCCCCCATGCCTCTTTACAATTCCATAAGAAATTGATAAACCAAGTCCTATACCCTGGAAATTACCAGTGTCTCCAGTAGGTCCTTTGGTCGTGTAGAAAGGTTCAAATAACTTGCCCAAATCCTCTTTTTCTATCCCTTTGCCTGTATCAGCAAAACCTACTTCCGCATTTTCGCCGACCTGCTTAACACTTATCTCCAATTTCCCTCCTTCGGGCAGCATCGCATCCCGGGCATTCGTAACCATATTCAGAAACACTTGCTGCATCTCTGCTTTATTTACCTCTACTGTGGGAGTTTTTTTATATTTCCTAACTATATTGATATTGTGCCTCTTAAAGTGCTCCTCTGTCAGTAAGAGCACCGATTCTATCGGTTCTACAATATCACACAATACTTTTTCAGATGGGTTCTCTCTTGTGAAAGACAGCAAATCTTTAATAATCTTCGCACCTCTTTCAGTATTGTGGATTACTATGTCTGAAGCTTCTTCTATATCCTCTGATCTTCTTGTCTTCTGGGCAAATTCTATATGCCCCTTTATTATCTGAAAGAGGTTATTGAATTCATGGGCGATACCACTTGCCAGAGTCCCGATCCCTGCCATTTTTTCCGAATGAATAAGCTGAGCATGAAGCCTCTCTTTGTCTTGCTCTGCCTTCTTTCGTTCGGTTATGTCGCGGATGCTTCCCTGATTGCCCAATATGCTTCCATCATGATCCCGCCGCACTGCCGCTGTGATCAAACAGTCCATCTCCTTCGCATCCTTTGTAAGGAGCTTCACTTCATAGTCTCTAACAAATCCTTTCTTTTCTATCTGCTCCTGGAAATCAATCCGGTCAGCATGATTAACATATTTCTTCTGAATATCCATGCCCAGCATTTCTTCTCTGGTATATCCAAAGAGATCCAGCATTGATTGGTTTACTTCAACAATCTTGCCCTTTCGAGCAGTAATATAGAGAGCGTCTCTTGAATCCTCGAAAAGATTCCTGTACCTCTCCTCGCTCTCTTTTAACTTCCTCTCCATCTTATGTCTGTAAAGAGCCACCTCGATAGTAGTGTGCAATTCCTTTTCTTCAATAGGCTTGTGTATATAGCCAAAGGGCTCGGTCATTTTTGCTCGCTGTAATGAGTCGTTGTCTGACAGAGCGGTGATATAGATAATCGGAATATTAAAACGGGAACGAATCTGTTCAGATGCTTCCACTCCGTCGATATCCCCTTTTAATTTAATATCCATCAATATTAAATCAGGCCTCTTCTCTTCTATCTCTTTAATGGCCTTCCTTCCTGAAGACACCATTGAGGAGACTGCATAGCCTAAGTTGTTCAAAGTTATCCGCAGGTCTTCTGCTGCAATGAGTTCATCTTCGACAATCAAAATTTGTGGTTTAGCTTTCATTTAGCAGTCCGATCCTTTAATAATTATTGAAGCTAACTATTATATTGGTGACATGGACATGATTGCATCACCTTTAGAGAGGATTTTCACGATGATTTTTTCCATTCATTGCCCCATCGTGAAGTTAGGAAGGAATAATATTAGAATAATATTATCAGAGTGATATGTTTACGCATACCCGGGCAGGCTTGGTAAAGAGGGTGAAAAGTTATAGAGGAAGAAGAGTTACGAAGCAAAATAAAGATCCCTTCTATTATTTATTTTTATCTTGGCTCTTCCTTCTTTTTTCTTTCAGCGGTAATTTAAGAGTAAAAGTTGTCCCTTTATTTATTTTACTTTTAACTTCAATCGTTCCGCCGTGTCTCTTCACAATTCCATAAGATACGGACAAACCAAGTCCTGTGCCCGGAATATCGCTATCATCTTCTTCTGTTCTCTTAGTCGTGAAGAAAGGCTCAAATAACTTGCCTAAGTTCTCTTTCTCAATCCCTTTTCCTGTATCACTGATGCTTACTTCAATATTTCCATTATGCTGTTTGGTTTCTATTTCCAGTTTTCCACCCTTGGGTAACATTGCATCCCTGGCATTATTAACTATATTCAGAAATACTTGCTGTATCTCTCCCCTGTTCATCTCTATCTGAGGAGTCCTTCCGTATTTCCTTATGACTTTAATATTTTGCTTTCTAAGGTGCTCCTCAGTCAGTGAGAGCACTAGTTCTATCGAATCAGCAATATCACCCGATTCTTTTTCTTCTTCAGATGGTTTCTTTCTGGCGAAAGTTAATAAATCACCGACAATCTTGGCGACATCATCAGAAGTTTTTAATACCATATCTAAAGCTTCTTCCATATCTTTTGCCTTCTTTGTACTTTGAGCAAATTCTGCATGCCCCCTCATTATATGAAGCAGGTTATTGAATTCATGGGCGATCCCGCTTGCCAGAGTCCCAATTCCTGCCATTTTTTCCGACTGAATTAGTTGCGCCTGAAGCCTTTCTCTCTCTTTCTCGGCTCGCTTCTGCTCGGTGATGTCCTGGGATGTTATGATGGCCCCCTTGGGAAAGGAAGCTATCGATATGTTTAGAAACTTATCATCATATTTTAGTTCAGGGAACATTTTTGTCTTGTCTTGTCTCATACATTCCATCAATTCAGAGTGCATATCGATCTCATGACTTCGGGCATAATCCTTATACATTACATCTCCAATGTTAGGCATCCTATCTCCTGATTTCCTCTTGGCCATGTTGATTTTTATCACTCTTCCTTCGCGGTCCACGACAATAATTTGGATAGGGTTATGCTGGAATAAGGCAAAATTAAACTCCTCCTTCTCCCGAAGCTCCTCTTCTGCCTTCTTGCGCTCGGTGATGTCTCTGGCCGTGGCATGAACAATTCCTTCTTTGGCATATGTTGCCTGCCACTCAAGTGATTTATAAGAACCATCTTTACATTTAAATCTATTGGAAAAATTTACTACAGGACCGCCTTTTAACTGTTTTTCAACTTCTTTGTTTGTTCGTGCAACATCATCCGGATGAACGAGTTTAGCCCAGCCCAGATCAAGAATCTCTTTTGTTGTATAACCCAGAACTTTTTCCCAAGAGGGATTAACTTTCAGGAATTTGCCTTCGGTAGTGCAAACAGCAATCATATCGGGAGAAAGGTTAAAGATGTCTTCTAACTCTTCTTCTGCCTTCTTGCGCTCGGTGATGTCTCGTTGCGCCTGTTTATACAGGCGGGCGTTCTCGATGGCAGCGGCAATCTGAGTACTTAAGGTCTCCATAGTATTTATGTCGATCTCATCAAAAGCCTCGAGTTTGTCACTCTGTATGTCAAGCACACCAACAACCTTCTTACCTCTTTTAATAGGTACCGCGAGCTCCGATTTTGTTTCTTCCATATCGCATATGTAATGGGGATCTTGACTGACATCACCGCTTACCTGAGTTTTGCCTGTCGCTGCCGCATACCCTGTCATCCCTTCCCCTAGGGGTATCATGAGTTTGTCCTTTGGAAAAAAATCGACATAGGCACCTGCGATAGACTGCACAACCATGTGCCCAGCCTCCTTATCAACCATATCCAGCATTACATTATGGTAATCAAAGGCATCACGCACAGCAGACACGATTTCAGATAACGCTGCCTCCAATTCCAACTCACTACTCACACGCTGACCTACCTTATAGATCAAAGCATTCTGATCCTCCCGTCGTTGTGCTTCCTTTTCAACCCACTTGCGCTCGGTGATATTATCAAAGACAGCGACAAAATATCCTCTTTTGGGACAATAGATAGAAATAGAAAGCCATATTTTTAAAGGCTCAAAGTATATTTCAAAATTAGTTGCCTTTCCAGTCAAGGCAACTTTGCCGTATATTTTGAATAATTCAGGATGTGCTTTTTTGATACCTGGTATTGCCTTCGTAGCTCTTTTCCCTGTAACGTGTTCTTTTTTTAAACCTGTTAACGCTTCAAAAGCATCGTTAACCTCGATGTATTCAAAATCCACAGGCTTATTGTTCTTATCAACAATAATTTTGCAATAAGCAAAGCCTTCAAGCATATTATTGAACAAGAAACGGTATTTCCCCTCGCTAGCACGCAGCGCCTCCTCTGCCTCCAGCTTCTCTATAGCTCTGCGGATGGTCACAAGCAATTGCTCCATATCATAGGGCTTCTGCAAATAGCTGTAAGCCCCCAGGTTGACCGCTTCGATGGCCGATGACTGCGAGGCATACCCGGTGAGTACGATGCATTGGATGTCAGAGCAATATTCCTTGATCCCTTTCATCACCTTCAGACCAGATATATCCTCCAGCCTAAGGTCGATCAGAGCTACAGCAGGTGCCTCTTCCTTGATCTTGCTCAGTGCTTCCTTTCCTGTAGAAACGGTTATAGGCGCATAATCCTCGTCCTTGAGGATGTCGAAAAAGGTCTTTCTGAGTTTAGGATCGTCATCTACGATGAGAATTTTTCTTTTCGCTCCCATGGCCTAATTACCTCCCCATCCTGGTAGGCTGGCCCAGAACTCGGCCCAGCTCCTGATGATGGATTTCAGTCATTACCTGGAGAAGCTCTTCTATCTCGAAGGGCTTGTACAGGCAAGTGTAAGCCTTGATCTTCAATGCAGCCTCTATTGCTTGCTCCATCTCTGCCCTGTAGCCGGTCACCAGGATAACTGGCAGGGCAGGATGCTGCTTCCTGAGCTGCTTGAGAACATCCAACCCGCTGATCTTGTTCAATTTCATGTCCAGCAGCACTACCTGTCCATCTGGTTTCATTTTTCCCATTACGTCATGAGGATCTGTGACTTGAATCACCTTGAAGCCTCGGGCCTTTAATATATCTCCCAGCGTCCTGCAGAACTTTTGATCATCGTCCACTATGACTATGGATCGTTCCTTTCGCAGAAAAGAGAAAAAACTGAGCAAAAGGTTGATGTCCAAGGGCTTGGTGAGGGAGGCTATGGCCCCATCTTCCAATCCCTCCTCGACCAGCTGATCAGTGAAATAGGCAGTCATCAACACTACCGGCAAGTCAGGCTGAGTGGCCTCGATGGCCCTATACAGCTCCACGCCATTCATCTGCGGCATCTTAATGTCGGCAAGGACACAGTCAAAGTTTCTCTTTGCCAGCTTTTCTTGGGCTTCATAACCGGAGTTAGCTCCCTCGGCCTCGTGGCCCTTAACCTTTAATATATCCACCAGGGTCTTGACCATCCGGCGGTCGTCGTCCACAACCAGGATGCGAATCTTCTTGCTCATCTCGTGACCTCCTTTCTCGGCAGGATGACAGTGAATGTGCTGCCCTTGCCTTCCTCGCTCTTTACCTTTATTTTTCCTCCATTGGCTTCCAAAAGGTTCTTAGAGACCGATAAACCAAGACCGATGCCCCGTGCCTTTGCAGTGAACAATGGCTCAAAAAGCTTCTTCATGTTCTCCTTGGGGATACCGCAGCCTGTGTCAGTTATGGAAATATAGACCTTATCCTTAACGGCTTTGGTCTTGATGGACACTTCACCTCCCTCGAGCATGGCCTGGTAGGCGTTTAAAACCAGATTGTCGAACACTTGCCCCATCTGCCTGTTGTCTACGAACACAGAGGGTAGCTTGGGGGCCATCTCGGTGGTCACTTTTATCTTCTCGGGTGGAGCGTGCCTGTCTAAGACCTGTGTTACCAACTCGGATACTGCTGTCACCTTTTTCGCTGAAGGTTTGATGCGCGAGAAATCTAAAAGGTCTGATATTATCTTCTCTGAATTGTGGACTTCTAAGGAGATCATCTCCAAGTATTCTGTGGTGGTCTTACTCGCATCTGGTAAGAGGGTTTTGAGGTAGTAGACAGCGTTGGAGATCACTCCCAGCGGATTGCGCAGCTCATGACTCACTCCTCCGGCAAGTTGACCGAGGATAGAGAGTTTCTCCTTGCGCACTAACTCCTCCTGGGCACCTTTCAGGTCCTTAGAAGTTTTATTTAAGTCCTCAACCATAAGGAGCATGGCCTTTTTGCTTTTATTTAATTTCTGGACTTTTTCATTTAATTCTTTAGTCCTGGCTGAGACTTTTTCCTCTAAATTGCGCTGTAGTCTTAGAAGCTGCCTGTTGGTTTTTTCTAGCTCTATCGTTCGTTCCTTAATTTTCTCCTCAAGCGTTTCATGCGAGGCAGAAAGCTGGCTGGCCATGGAGTTAAAATTTTTGGCCATCTGACTCAATTCATCCCTGCCCGTGATCTCAAGGACCTGTTTTAAATCTCCTCCCTCCATTTTTGTTGCCGCCCTGCTTATTGTTGACAGCCGCTTGGTGATAGAGAATGATAAAAAAAATGCAACGGAGATTCCGAGGAAGCCACTCAAGATAAGTGCTGATACAGTAACAGTCCTGGCGCGAATAGCGATATCAGCAGATTCTTCATTAAAGTGCAAAGACTTGTCGGCAGCATATTCTGCCAACTTATCCAGTTCGGTCAGGGTGAAGTCAACATAATCATCACCCTCAGTCCTTGTTATCTCCTGAGCTTGCGTGTGCTTTCCTGATTCCGCTAGAGCAATGACTCTCTGGCGGATAGGCCTCCACTTTATAAAAATCTGGCGGGCATTTGAAGCCAGCGCCGGGCCCTCATCGCCGAGGATCTGCTTTTGAACAATATCAAACTGGCGCAGCGCTTCTTCCTCGTCGCTGCTTACAAAAGCTATGTATCTGCCTCTTTCTTCTTTATCATAAGAAAGTGAGACATCTTTCATAGAGCGGTGCATAGAAGCGACCATGACCTCAATTTTTGTGGAAGCACGGGTTACCGCCAGGGGATGATCATGTGTCTTAATGACATTATCATACAGAGAATGGATGCTTCGGATTGCAAATATTATAGTACCAGTAAAAAGTATAAGAATAATTATAAACCCGCTTAGCAGCTTTTCTCTTATTCCAAACTTCATTTTTTCTTCTCACCTACCAAGTGCGAAGTTTTTTATTTTCATTCTTGAAAGTGTGGACATTTCATCTTTTTGCTCTTTCTGCATATTCGATAATTCTCTCTCTATCTTCAGTTTTTATTTCGATGAATTCTAAGCCTATTTGATATTTATTACTTCCCAGCTCCTTGCCTACATTTTCCTTTCTATTTACCCAAACAACCTTTGCTTTAGTAGGAGTTGAATATATTGTATCTTCGGTTGGATTTGATTGGAGATATATTTCAAGATATAAGACAGTTCCTGCCTGAAAAGAATTTTCCTTTTTAAACATCAGCCCTCCTCCACTTATATTTTCGCCAATTGCTTTGGAGTCTCCAAAGCTATGATCACCTTCTAATCGATATGAGATAAAAAATAGATTTTCTATGCGCCGGAATTTCCTTCTCTCTTGGCCTGCATGTTCGATAGCCATTGTTATCTCCTCAAGACAAAGAATAATTAACTAAAGCCCTACTTTTTTTCTAACAAATATTCTCTGGTTAAATATCATATGGTTAAGTATTTCTTATAAACATTTATCTATACTTAACCAATATCTCAAAAAAATTTATTTAGGTTCCAGTTATCACGTCTCTATATCGTCAATCTCGATAAATTCTACTCCTGTTTCATGTCTATTTGTCCTTTCACATTTTCTCCAAATATCTGTATTCTTTTCCCGTGTTACTTTTATCATCAGAACCATCTCCGTAGCTACTCTTCTCAATCTAGTATTCCTTGCTTATGCTGATGGAGTCCGCAGTACCCACAGGACAATAGCTTCTTCATTACCAACGTTCGACATCTTGCTGCAGGAGGCATCACATTTACAATAAATACTGTCTCCTTCTTCTAAAATAAAATTTCCTTTTAAACAAGCGAGTTCTATTTTGCCCTCTAAAACATATATAAATCTTTCTTCCTTAAAGGCCTCAAGTTGTGATTGGCTAAGTTTCCCTCCGAGCTTTAAAGTAAAAAGAACTGGGGATATAGTAGGACTAAATATATTTGGGACAAGTATTTCATAAAATGCCTTTAAGTCTTCAGCTACAAATTTATTCTCTTTCTTCTTTTTTACAATTGAGATTCTTTTGGGAAATTCACCTTCAAAGAAACGGCCCACGGGTGTATTTAAGGCCTCAGCTATTTTTTCTAATGAAGAAATAGAAGGGCTGGTTTTTCCATGTTCCACTTGAGAAAGAAAACTTCTGGATAGGCCCGTATGTTTAGCTAAATCTCTTAAGGACACCTTCCCGGTGAGTCGTATATCAAGTATTTTCTTTCCTAATTCTTTCATTAAATTGTATTTCATTCGACTGGTTGTCATCAGTTTCCTATTATTGCCCAGTTTCTTCTTTTCTATCGCTTCAACGGCTCGGGTCTCCTTTCCCTCTTTGGGTTTAGATTTCTGCATAAGTTCCCAATTGGCTTCCCGCTTCCTAAGCGCAAATTGATGAGTGCTGACCACATCTATGACTTCGGAGGCTCCACATTTATCGAGAGAATAGGTGCAAATGGCGATCATTCTGTATTTGTCAATAACATTGTTTACCTTTTCTTCATATTCAATGAAATTTCTCCAATCTTTCTTCTCAAGCCAAGCTATATTACCTGTCATCCTTAGGCCATCATAACCTTGCTCTAAGGCTTTATTGTGCTTATCAACCCCGCCCTTAAGAACTCTTTGGATGTTGAAAATTCCCTCTTTCAGATACCATTCCTCATGGGGAACAATCTCTATTTGCTCTTTTTTTAAATATCGATCAAAATTAGGCACAGCCATTTTCATTACTTTTTTAACTTCTTTTTCGGAAAAAGGCTCTGAGGTGATCCACATACAGAATTCGTTATTTTCTAATCCAGCTTTGAAATAAGGTACAAGAATGTCAATTAGATCTTCTTTGGTTTGGTAAAACTGGCAGAAGTGTGTACCCCAGGGGACATCACTTAGAATATCAATTCCCGTTTTTCTTAAATTTACTCTAATTTTAATTACCCCTAATTTCCAATAAAAGCCAATTTTTTTATACCGAATAATTTTTCCCTCTTCTGGCGAAAAGGAAGCTTTTTCATAACTGTCAAATATATTCTCTCTTTTGCCATACAAGCTTGCAGTTTTTCTTCTGCTTGTCTTTCATCTTGTGTGGCTCATAAACGGGCAACCGCTTCACCTGGAGGGCTGCGCGTATCTGAAGTTGTCAGAAACAGTTAATGTGAAAGAATTTTCTTTTTCTGCTGACTTTCAATTCATATCCCTCTTCTATGGCGTCTGTTTCCAGAAGATGGATATCTTTAATGCCTTACTGACCAAATTACTTATATCACAGGAAAAAGTCTTATGTCAACTAATATTGATGGTGTTGATAAGGGTCGCATCTCAACATTTGACATTTCATCCTCAAATTTTATTTCAGAAAAGAATTAGTTCTTTACTCCTACAAAAACCTTTTTAAGCCAATTTATAAATGAGAATTGTCAAATAATTATTTCGCCTCTTATTCCCAAGAAATTTTAATTGATAGCTAGACAATTAGATAAATGGGGATTAAACGGTATTAAATGGAGACAGGCCCCATTTTTTCTCATGAATGTTGAAAATATGGCCAATTTTAGATTGCGTAATACGACAGTTTAGCTACCTGAACGGCATCCAGATAGTAACTGTGTTCTGAAATGTGTAGGTCTTTGTTCGCTTGATACCAAGAACTAAACACCAGTAATTGACAGCTTTTTTGCTCAGATTCTTGTTTCTCATTAATACTTCTTCAAACTTCGTCAGGCCATGTTTTTTCTGAACTTCTTCTATAAACTCAAAGCCTCCAAAATTGATCGCCCTTTCAATCTCAATTTCAGGAGAAAGCATCTGTTCCTCCCTGTCCCAAAAGAGTTCTTCTCTCATCGGCAAAACCTCAAAAAGAAATTTTTTATCTCTTTCCATTCTTTTGGTGAAA
>SDBS01006279.1_pt1 | contig 11558 bp, 7 predicted proteins | sample 2277091 | NCBI WGS metagenome assembly SDBS01 (sample SAMN10404972, study PRJNA504765) | marine sediment metagenome | isolation source: marine sediment core GS10_PC15, 163 cmbsf | place: Arctic Ocean: Southern Knipovich Ridge | collected 2010 | reverse complement strand
TGATAGACAAGGTTTTTTACCAGGTCTATTTCCTTGTTGCTAAATCGCAATCTACCCAGAATAGCCGCTGTTATAGCTGCTCCTTCCTTAGCATGGCCATAGAAGTGCGCTCTGCCTGCATCGTCAACAAATTTTGTCTCAGGCTTAGCAATATCATGGAATAGCGCGCCTAACTTAAGCAAAGCTTTGTGATTACTGCCTCTGGAAACTTCTCTGGATAGGCGTTGAACTATGTTGTCTGACCAGGGGACAGTAGCCAACATATGCTCACTCCCATACTTCCAGCCATTTTCTCCGATCAAAAACTCCACCGCAGCCACTGTCTGAAGAGAATGTTCGAAAACATCCCAGTAATGCGTCGTTGGTTGGTCTATCCCCTTAGCCGCTGCTAGTTCGGGAATTAGAACTAGAAGCAAGCCAAGATCATCCAAATGCCTCAAATAGTGGGCAGTTCCGGGCAGATTGAGCAACCGCAGCAGTTCCTCTCTAACCCTCTCCCCTGGAACTTTAACGATAGATTGAGAATAGCGACGAATCAAATTTTCCGTCTTTTGCTCTATGGTGAAATCGAGTTCAGCAGCTAGTCGCACAGCTCGCAATAGCCTGACAGCATCAGCCTCAAATATTTGCTCATTTATGGCTCGTACTGTTCCATTTCTCAAATCTTCCCTTCCAGAAAAGGGATCAATTAGCTTTAATGCAGCTTGCTTCGCTTGTGGTTCGTAGTTAACAAATCGGTGCAGTTCTACAGCCATGGCATTTATGGTGAAATCGCGGTGGGCAAGGTCAGATTCAATATTTCCGCGGAGTGAGGAAAAATCGACATGCCACTCTACCCCGCAAAATCTGCGATTTTGTGGGGAACCCCTTTGCTGCCCTTTCCCGAGTACTACCACTCTAGCTATCCTGTTTATCTCGTCAAGCAGGACAAATTTGCCACCAAGGCCTTTAGCTACCTCTCTAGCTATGTCTAGCGCATTCCCATCCACAGCAATATCCACATCGTTAGTTTGCCTCTCCAGAAGCCAATCACGGATGAAGCCACCAACAATGTAGGCTTGGTGTCCTTGCTCAGCTAACAATCGGGAGGCCCTGTCCAAAATAGCAGTCATACTGATTTGTTTGAGGGAAGGCATTGTCGCCAATTATAGTTTGAAACAGAGCCCATTGTAAAGGTTACGCCATCTACCTCTTATTATTAACTTACTCTACCAAACTCCTTTTCCAATTGATGTGAGCTGAGATGAATCATGGTTGGCCTGCCATGGGGGCAGGTGCGCGGTTGCTTGGCTTGCTCCAACTGTCTTATTAGTTCTCTCATTTCCTCGTCTCGTAGCTGCTGCCCTGCCCTGATGCCACTATGACAAGCCAGGGATTGAGCTATCTTTTCTTCCCACAGTGTGGGGCTATCTCTACTAGTAAGGCTGCCAAGCAGCGTGCTTACCACTTCAATGACATTCGTTTTTGCTACTAGTACTGGCACTGCACGTATTAAATAGCTTCTATCACCAAAAGGTTCAATAGTAAAGCCAAATTGGGTCAAAAGCTCCTTATTCATTCCCAATGCTTCCTCTTCTCTCGGGCTGAGCTCTATAGTTATCGTTTGGAGTAACCCTTGAACTTCAATTTCTCTTTTCAACCACTGCGCTAAAATCCTCTCGTACAGTATGCACTCATGCGCCGCATGCTGGTCAATAATATAAAGCCCGTCAGGCCCCTCAGCAACAATATAGGTGTTGGCTATTTGCCCTACTACGCGCAAAACAGGCAAACCAGGAGCAGGTAAAGCGGTAATGGAAATCGGCTCTTTTTCCTTTATCATCCAGGAGTCCTGTTGCGCCCACGAAGTAGCTGGGAAGGGCATAGCTCTAGGCTTAGCTATGGGCGCCTTGTCCAATGCTCTTTTCACTGCCTCTTGCGCAATAGCAAAGACAGCTTGTTCATGGCGGAACTTCACTTGAGCTTTAGTGGGATGAATGTTTACATCGACTTCCTCTGCTGGCAGTGAGATGTTAATTACAGCCATAGGGTGTTTGCCATCCATGAGTAAGCCGCGGTAAGCCTCTTCGGTTGCCCGCATTAGCAAGGGACAGTGTACCCATCTCCGATTGACGAAAAGGCTGATACGGCTGCGATTAGAGCGATTCAAGGAGGGTGGGCTCACCAAGCCGCTAACTCCACCAAATGTATCCTCGGCTTTCACCTCTAGCATCCTTTGGGCTACCTCTAAACCATATATTTGGTTTACCACATCACGCAGATCGCCATTGCCTGCAGTTTGCAAGCTAGGGCGTTTATCAAGAAGCAAATTGAACTTGGCCTCAGGGAAACCCAGTGCATATTGACTTAATATGTTAGCAATATGACTATTCTCCCTGTTCACTGATTTGAGGAACTTAAGTCGAACGGGAAAATACTGGAACAGTCGATGCACAGTCACAGTAGTCCCTTGAGACCTACTACGGCTCTCGCTGCGAACTACATTACCTTTCTTTAAATACATGTAGGTGCCAACTACATCTGAAGATGCTTTGGTAAGAATTTCTACCTCGGCAACAGCAATTATGCTGGATAAAGCTTCGCCTCGAAAACCCAGGCTGGAAATACTTTCTAAATCGACCAAGCTGCTAATCTTGCTGGTGGCATATCTACGGAAGGAAAGCTCTACCTCCGATGCCGGGATACCTGCTCCGTTATCAGCCACCTTGACTAAGTCTATCCCACCGCCATGCACTTCAACGTTAATTTGGCTAGCTCCGGCATCAAGGGAATTTTCCACCAGCTCCTTTACTACCGAGGCTGGTCTCTCAATTACTTCTCCAGCGGCTATCTTGGAAACTATCTCTGGGGCTAAGACTTTGATAGGCATTTGAGGTAATTCTACACGCTTGCGTGTATTTTGTCAATAGTCTAGGGAGGAAAATTCAAATCTTTTTCAATTTTCTCCAATTTTGCCATGCTGAACAGTAGTTTCTTAACCCCAGTCTCTCTAAAGGCTACGGTTAAGACCTGGTCCCCTTTGTCAGGGAGGCAATCCATCACTATGCCATCGCCAAATTTGCTGTGGCGAACACAGTCACCCACTCTTAAATCCAGCGTATTGGAGCGAGACAGCAATGTGGAGCCTGCATTAACCAGCGCACCAAGGCTTTCCTCCTCTCCTAGCCCTTTAGGGTTTACCAGATGTGGTGAAATATCCTGCAGAAAGCGAGATGGTAAGTTTGCCGAGCCACCGAACAAGCTGCGTCGGTAACTACGCAACAGGTAGAGTCTCTTCTCAGCCCTGGTTATTCCCACGTAGCAAAGGCGACGCTCTTCCTCCAACTCGCCTGGGTCGCCAAGAGATTTCCTATGCGGTAAAATCCCTTCCTCCATGCCAACGATAAAGACCACAGCGAATTCCAAGCCCTTAGCTTGATGCAAGGTGATTAGAGTTACAGCATCAACTTCTTCATCTAGCTTATCCACGTCTGCTACCAGGCTGACTTTCTCCAGAAAAATAGCTAAAGCTTCTTCAGGGTTAAGTCCATCATATTCCCTAGCAACGCTTTTTAACTCCATTATATTCTCCCACTTCTCTTCCCCATCCTCCTTCGCCAGAATATATCCCCTGTATCCCGCACACCCCAATACCTCATCTACCAGCTCAGAAGGGCTTAGTTCATGGCCTTTAGCAATAAGCTCATCGATAAGAGTGACAAATCCAGCTAAAGCCTGGGTGATACGTGAAGGGAGGGTTTGCTCCCCTGCCATTTGCTTCGAGGCATCGTACAGAGAGGCATTATTCGGTCTTGCCCAAGCCTGAAGTCGACCGAGGGTGCCTTGTCCAATACCTCGCCCGGGAACGCTTATAATGCGCGCCAGGCTAACGTTATCATGAGGATTATGAATAACCCTGAGATAAGCAATGATATCCTTAACCTCCCGTCTCTGATAGAAACGTATGCCACCGACAAGCTTATAAGACATTCCGTACCTGATGAATGTCTCCTCCAAAACCCGTGATTGAGCATTGACACGATACATTACAGCACAATCTCTGAGCGATATCTGGTCCTGGCTAACTAGCTTTTCTATCTCACTGACCACCGACTGAGCTTCTTCTTCCTCACCATAGCTCTCGATAATAGTCACAGGGGGGCCAACTTCATTCTCTGTCCACAAGGTTTTTTGCTTACGCTGCACATTCGCCGAAATAACATCTGAAGCGACCTGCAAAATAGTCTTAGTAGAGCGGTAGCTTTGCTCTAAAAACACTATTTTAGCTTCGGGATAATCCTTTTCAAAGCTTAAGATGTTGCGCAAATCAGCAAATCTCCAGGAATAGATGGACTGGTCGGGGTCACCAACCACACAAATGTTGCGGTATTTTCCTGCTAGATGTTTCACCAGCACATACTGGGCGATATTAGTGTCCTGAAATTCATCGACTAAGATATGAACATATCTTGACTGGTACCGACTCAGAATATCAGGGTGATTATCGAATAGCTGTGTCGTCTTCATTAAAAGATCATCAAAATCCAGCGCCTCACTTTGAGTGAGCAATTGCTGATAGCGTTCATAAACCCTGGAGGTCACCTCCTCAAAATGGCTGCGAATCTGGTGAGAATAAGCCTGGGGGCCAACAAGGCGGCTTTTGGCGGAGGTAATGGCTGATTGTAAAGCGCGAGGAGCATACTGTTTAGGGTCAAGATTTATTTCCCGAAGGCTTTGTTTTATCAAATTCAATTGATCTTCATCATCATAAATAACAAACCTTGAGTTAACACCTATGGCTTCGCCATCACGGCGCAGAATTCGACTGCAGCTACCGTGGAAAGTGCCTAGGGTTAAAGCACGGGCCTCATAACCCAGAATCTGCTCTAACCTCTGCTGCATTTCCCGGGCAGCTTTGTTGGTAAAAGTAACCGCCATAATGTGGTAGGGATTAATGCCACAAACTTTGATCAGATAAGCAACTCGGTGGGTGACTACCTTAGTCTTGCCACTCCCGGGGCCAGCTAAGATAAGCACGGGGCCTTCAATTGCTTCTACGGCTTCTCTCTGGGCAGGATTGAGCGTAGCCAGGATATCCATTAAATCTGAGCTTATTATAGCAGATGTTCACTGCGCCCCCTTCTTCTATCAACACTCGGTCATAAATTTCTGCTAGAATATCAACCTTGAAGCTTATGTCCGTAAGAGAACAATTGGTCACTATTTGTACCGCCAGACAGGTGGAGGCACAGATAATCCAGGGGCGCTTGGAGAGCGAAGGTATCCCTACCCTTCTAAGCTATGAGAGCGCTAGTTTAGTTTTCGGGTTCACTATTGATGGCTTAGGTGAGGTGAAGATAATGGTGCCAGAGCACCTGGTGAAAGAAGCTAAGGAGACTTTGAGAATTTAAGCTATGACTTCAAGGTTAGAACACGTAACTCAGCAGAAGTTGGACAGCCTGCATAGGATTCGAGCTCACGGCATAAATCCCTATCCTCACTCTTATCATCCCAGTCATACCATCAAAGAAGCAATAACTCTCTTTGCACAACAAGAGGAGGAGTTGCGAGCTATGTCCCTCGCTGGCCGTGTTATGTCCGAGCGCCCCATGGGCAAGATAGCTTTCCTTGATATCCGCGATGGCTCAGGGAAAATACAGCTCTGTTTCCGTCGTGACCTTCTGGGCAAGGAGAAGTATGAATTTCTTCGGGAAGTCGATATCGGCGACATTGTGGGGGCAGAAGGCAAGCTTTTCCGAACGAAAACAGGTCAGACCACACTCGAAGTATCAAATTTCACCATGCTATGCAAGTCACTCCAGCCGTTACCGGAGAAGTGGCATGGGCTAGCTAATGTGGAAAAACGCTATCGACAAAGATACCTTGATCTTCTTTCCAACGCAAACACCAGAACCATCTTTATGCTACGTAGTCAGATTATCACTGCATTGAGAAGTTTTCTAAATAGCCACGGCTTTATGGAGGTAGAGACACCTGTGCTCCAGTCTATGGCTGGAGGAGCCTTAGCTCATCCCTTCATCACTCATCACCATGCACTTGACAGAGACCTTTACCTGCGCGTCGCTCTGGAACTTCACCTTAAGCGGCTAATAGTAGGCGGCTTTGACAGGGTTTATGAAATAGGACGTGTCTTCCGCAACGAAGGCATTTCTGTCCAGCATAATCCCGAATTCACCTTGCTGGAGTGTTATCAAGCTTATGCTGATTACAATGACATTATGAATCTAGTTGAGGAGGCAGTGTCTCATATTGCTCGTGAAACGCTGGGCGATGCCAAAATCACCTGTAACGGCAAAACCATTGACCTTGCCCCTCCCTGGCAAAGACTCTATTTACGTGAGGCAACCAAAAACTACTGTGCCATCGATTTCGAAGATTACCCTGACGCCAATTCCCTGCGAGAGGCGATAGCACAAAATCTGGCAGCGGGAGGGCTTGAAGGCAATATTCCATCCAGGGAATGGGAAGGCTTTGACACCATGTCCCGGGGCAAGCTCATCGACAAGCTAATTTCAACCTTTATTGAGCCGAATCTCATCCAGCCAACCTTCCTTCTCGACTACCCTGTAGAAATATCACCCCTGGCTAAAAGAAAGAAAGACAACGACCGCTTGGTAGAGAAATTTGAGGCCTTTATTAATGGGGTTGAGATCGCCAATGCCTTCACCGAGCTCAATGACCCCTTAGAGCAAAGGGACAGGTTCCAGCAGCAATCAAAGGAGCGAGTTGGAGACGAGGAGATTGAGATTGCCGACGAGGATTTCCTGCAGGCTTTGGAGTACGGCATGCCGCCTGCTGGCGGGCTAGGGATAGGCATTGACCGCCTAGTGATGCTGCTGACCGGGCAAAACTCTATTCGTGAAGTTATACTCTTCCCACAATTAAAGACAAAATCGGAGCCCTGAGCGAAGACAAGAAGCAAATGCTCGACCTTAAACTTATTCGCGAGAACCCCAAACTTGTTCGCCAGGCATTGGAGCAAAGAGGCGATACTCTTGCTCTGCAGAACGTCCTTGAGGTTGATGAGCATTACCGCCGCCTGCTTCGCCAGGTAGAACTGCTCCGGGCTAAGCATAATGAAACAAGCAAACAGCTAGGAAAAGCAAAGGAGAAATCACCCGAGCTTATCGCTGAGATGCGCAAGCTGGGAGATCAAATATCTGCTTTGCAGCAGGAGACCGGACAGACTAAAAGCAACCTTGAATCCTTATTGCTGGAGATACCGAACATCCCTCACTCTAGCGTGATTTTAGGAAAAGGCGATAGCGACAATGTCGTAATACGCACCTGGGGTGAACCACAAAAGTTTTCCTTCAAGCCATTACCCCACTGGGAGTTAGGTGAAAAACTGGACATAATAGATTTCCGCAGGGGTGTTAAGCTCTCAGGAAGCCGCTTTTATGTTCTCACAGGCCTGGGAGCATGTCTGCAGCGAGCACTCACCGCCTTTATGCTTGATCTGCATGTAACTGAGCATGATTACAAAGAAATCTACCCTCCGTTTATGGTCAGACAAGAATGCATGATAGGCTCAGGAAATCTACCTAAATTCAGGGATAACTTATACCATGATGATGAGGATGATTTTTGGTTTATACCCACGGCAGAGGTGCCATTAACCAATCTGCATCGTGACGAGATACTGGATGCCAAGGTTCTGCCTCTGCATTATGTGGCTTACACCGCTTGTTTCCGCCGCGAGAAGATGGCTGCCGGTAAAGATACCAGAGGCATCAAGAGGGGGCATCAGTTCGACAAAGTGGAGCTTTATAAGCTCACCGAGCCAGAAAAATCTGGTGAGGAATTGGAAAAGCTGGTTGCTGATGCGGAGGATGTGTGCCGCAGACTGGCTATACCTTACCGCGTGATGCAACTATGCACTGGCGCCCTTGGTTTTGCTGCCTGCAAAACATATGATATTGAAATGTGGGCTCCAGGTTGTGCCGAGTGGCTCGAGGTCAGTTCCTGTAGCAGTTGCAGTGATTTTCAGGCCAGGCGAGCCAATATTCGATACCGCCCTGAACCCGGCGCCAAATTACACTTTGTTCACACACTTAATGGCTCCGGCTTGGCTTTACCGCGAGTCCTTATCGCTGTGCTTGAGAATTACCAGCAACCCGATGGCACAATACTAATACCCGAAGCACTTCAGCCATACGTGAGAATATAGTCCTCGGAGCATTGACAACCTTTTTCTCTCAATAGTAGAATGGCTTCTGGCAAAATCAACGGTTGGTGTTGGGATTTCCACAGCATGTGGTGGCACCTCCTGAAAGAAGCAGAAGAATGGTGATGACGCTGTACAAGAAAGAAGGCCATTACAGTAGGTTGAGCAGGTCGGCTAAGCTGCTTAGGGGGGCCGTCCCTCTATTTCTGGTTGTATATTAGGACTGGCAAGAAGAGAGTGGCAGTTATTCCAAATAACGAGGAGAATAGATGATATATTGTTGTCACGTAGACGAGTGCAACTTGAAATACAAACGAAACAAAGAAAAAGAGGTGTTATCATGAAGAAAGTCTTAGTAATAGGAGCTGGCGCACAGGGCGGTCCCTGTGCCTCGATTCTATCCAGGCAGGAAGATGTTTCGGAGATCGTGCTGGGGGACATAGATGTAGGCTTAGCCACCAAGGTAAAAGACAAGATCAAGAGCAACAAAGTCACTGCTATGAAGCTCGATGCCAGCAGAACCGAGGAGATTGAGAAAGCTGCCAGGGGAGCGGATGTCATCATCAACCTGGTCCCGCTGGACTTCAACGTGAACATAATGCAGGTTGCATTAAGCAGCGGAATACCTTATGTTGATGCAGCCAGTTGGAACGATGTGTTCGAGGTTGACAGTAAGTTTGAGAAGACCGACAGTGAATTCAAACAGGCTGGCCTCACGGCGTTTACCAATTGCGGAGCCACGCCCGGGATTACCAACGTGATGGCGCGGTATGCCTGCGACAAGCTGGATAGTGTAACCGAGATACGAATCAGGGTTGGCGGCAAAGCCTTGCAAAAACCAAAGGAGGTGGTGAGGGGCTGGGAGCCAACATGGTCCCCCGAAACAGCGCTTACCGATTTTGGCCTTGAGCCAACGGTATTCGAGAACGGCAAATATAACTATCCGCCCCCTTTCAGCGGTCCCGAGGAGTACAAGTTCCCTGAGCCGGTTGGCCCCGTTTTAGTTACCCATCACACACATGAAGAACCTGCGACATTGCCGCGTTTCATCGGTAAGGGCATCAAATACTGCGACTTCAAGTACCCCATAGACCCCATAGCAGGTTCTCTGGTGAAGATGGGGTTCGCCAGCTACGAGCCGATAGAGGTAAAGGGAGTCAAGGTAGCGCCGATACACGTAGTTCTGAAGCTGGTACGCCACCCAGTGAATACATTCCTCAACGAGACGGAAGAAACGGTCAAGCGCCCTGCAGGAGCTTTCTTCCTTGTGGCGGAAGTGGCAGGAGCCAAATCAGGGGATCCAGTCACCTACAAGATATGGATGTCCCCTATGACTGTCGAGGAAAGGTTACAAATATTCAGGAGGCTTGGCACTGCACAGATCTTCATAGCACTGCCAGCAGCCATAGCCGCCAAGATGTGTGTCAACGGGGAGACGCCCAAAGGGCTGATTTCACCGGAGTGCGTTGACCCGGTGAGGTTCCTCGAAATCAGCGCCAGCATAGGCGCTCCGCTAAGATTCATGGAAGTAAGCTCAAAGGAGGTTAGCATTTCATAACTGGCCAACGCACAGGGATGTAGTATTAAAACAGATCGATAGCAGAAGCTTATCCCTCTCGTAAGGCCAGGCGAGCGAATCACAAGCAAAAGGAGGATAAGATCATGAAATTCGTAGTACTAGGCGGATGTGGAACAGCAGGCACCGACATCATAAAGAACCTAATATGGGGGGGGCTCATCCCCAGTCATGACAAATGCGATGGGAAATATTCCGTGGGCCAGCTTGATAGGGTGGCAAAGGTTAATGTATACGCCGCTAAAAAATACATCGGCCCAGAAACCCCGGTTCTTAGGCCGCCAGCTCTCGCCTTTGGGCAACATTGAACGTAGGTAGAATGTCCACAAAATCAAACATCAAATTACGTTTTATTCACACACTTAATGGCTCAGGCTTAGCTTCACCGCAAGTCCTTATCACTATACTTGAGAATTACCAGCAACCCGATGGCACAATACTAATACCCGAAGCACTTCAGCCATACGTGAGAATATAGTCTGGCAACAAGCTCATAGCTGATGGCTAATTGCTAATAATTAAAGCCGTAACATCCATTATATTCGTCCCGCTGGGCCCAGTCATTACCAGATCCCCAAGTTCTTTGAAGAAATGATAAGAGTCGTTATTCTCAAGGTAAGCGCAAATATCCAAGCCAATTTCTCCCGCCCTCTGGAGTGTGAAGCCATCCGCTACCGCTCCAGCGGCATCGGTTGGGCCATCTATCCCATCCGTGCCGAAGGATACAATAGCCGCATTCTCCAAACCGGCTAAACCTAACGCTGCGCTAAGTACGAGTTCTTGATTTCGGCCTCCAGCACCTTTGCCCCTCACAGTTACCGTAGTCTCGCCTCCCGAAAGTAGAAGAGCTGGCACCGGGATTGGCTTTCCCGTCCGGCATATCTCTTTTGCCACACGAGCTAAATCCGCGCCGACCTGGCGGGCCTCACCTTGCATCGCCGTTGTCAAAACATGGATATTGAGATCATGAGCCTTTCCACCCTCCGCAGCCATTTCGAGCGCATCCACATTGCTCGCTATAATCCTATAACAGGCATTTTGGAAACATTCCTCTCCGACCTTTGGTGTTTCAGGTAGTATGCCCTTTATTCCATCTCTCAGGCGAGTCATAACGCTTGTCGGTACCTTTTCCGTGAGTTCGTATTTTTCCAGCACTGAAAAAGCATCCCGGTAAGTAGTTAAATCCCAACAAGCCGGTCCGCTTGCAATCGTATCTAATCTGTCTCCAATTACGTCAGAGATAATCAGAGTAATGACTCTTGCTGGGCAAGCTGCCCTGGCCAGTTGACCACCTTTAAAAGCAGACAAGTGTTTTCTGATTGCGTTAAACTCCTGAATGGTGGCGCCACTTTTCAACAGAAGTTGTGTAACCTCTTGCAGTTCGCTAAGCTCTATACCCTCCGCAGGGAGAGGCATGAGCGCCGAGCCACCACCGCTGATTAAACATATCACCACGTCCCGTGGGCCAAGTCCGCTAACGAGATCCAGCATCTGCCTAGCACCTTCCACACCAGATTCACTGGGAATAGGATGCCCTGCCTCCACAAATTTGATTTTATGTGCTACCTTCTTCGGTACCGTACCCTCCGGGATATTTACTATGCCCTCCGTGAGTCGGTCACCCAGGATCTGCTCAAGCGTTATCGCCATGGCTGCATCAGCTTTCCCACCACCTACCACCACAACTCTCCTAGCCTCATTAAGGCTAATCTCATAATCCCCTACCTTAAGCTTATCTGCTTCGAATTTCACCCACTTTCGCATACTAGAAGAGGGATTCCCTGCTTCAATAGCACTATTCACTAACTCAACCAG
>SDBS01006278.1_pt1 | contig 11558 bp, 14 predicted proteins | sample 2277091 | NCBI WGS metagenome assembly SDBS01 (sample SAMN10404972, study PRJNA504765) | marine sediment metagenome | isolation source: marine sediment core GS10_PC15, 163 cmbsf | place: Arctic Ocean: Southern Knipovich Ridge | collected 2010 | reverse complement strand
AGTGAGTTCAAAGGGGAGTCTATTGACCTGGCTAACATGGTAGCAGATAGGTATCGCTCATTAGCTCTAGGTCCTTCTGGTTAGCTCTCAAATAGCTATGCCATGACTTTTTAAGGACGTACATAAAAAATTCATGTCAGAAACTCAGTGCAGAGAACTCATATATAAAACAGGTATTCCAACTTTCCCTAAGCCAGCTGGTATTCCAAAAAATTTTAGAGTCAAGATTTCAGACAGAGGAGCTGGAATGATTTATATCCATCCTGAGCATACACATACCTCTATCAGGGTGATGCCAGGAAAGCCTCATAGCAAGTATCCCCATCAGCAAAAACCGTACGTTATCTGTAGGAAAAATGGAAAAACACTTGATAAATTCGGAAAAATTGTAAATTCAACGGCTCCAGAAGCCCATATTCCTATTGAAGAATTCATATTTAAGGATTGACTATGAAGATATCAGATGAAAATAAAAAACAAATATTAGAAGGATTTATTGATATTTTTACACGAATTTCTAGCAAAGAGTATCAAAAAAGAATATGGATTAAGGGAGAAGGGCCTGAAGTTGATGATTTCGACGACACTGCCTGTGATTTCTTTGTGGAATGTGATTCCATTTTAGAAAATTATAAAGATTTCGGAATTACAGATAACCAATATCAAATCTTGAAAAGATTCAGAGATAAATTCAGAACCTTTTCCGATGAAAATAATTGGCCACAAGAATTTATAAATACGCCAGAATGGGAGAAAATTACGGAAATGGCAAAAAAAATCCTAAAAGCATTCAATTACCAAAAAACTCGCAAGTAATGATAAGTGGGGCGTCATTGGAGGGGCTTTGGCTCCAGAGATCCACTAGCTAGTCACTCAGTGGGACACGATCCCTTCCGATAAAAGAGGAGAACTTGCTGGATATGCTTTGGGGAAACATGGAGCAGATATTCTTGCTCCTGGAGCTCTAGCCAAGGTTGCAAGTAAGAGCGTGAAAAGTGCGCAAAAGCTAGCCTCGGTTTTCAAAAATCTCCAAAGAGCCGAGGGAACTCTTGTTCTTGAAACAGCAGCGGGAATGGGAAACGGTGCCGAAATCAGTCTTCAAAGAATCAAAGATGCAACAGGGCGCAAAGATCAGATCGAGAAAGAAGACATTGCATTCCATCGTAAAATCCGCGAGGCCTTTCATCATATCGGCGAGCAAAATCCCGCTCGCTTTCAAATCGTCGATGGATCACAATCGAGAGAAGCCGTTTTTGAAGAAGCTCTTAAGTTGATCGATGTCCACTGTTTTGCCGCAAACACTTAAAAATCCTTGTCTCCTCATCGGTGCTAGCCGTAGCGATGCCCTTGCACTTGCCAAAGAGCTTATTGGCTCTGCAAAAATCGATTCAGGCAATCACCCCGATCTGCACATCTATATCCCTGAGGGCAAAAGCGACCTTCACCCGATGGCCAACATGCAAACGCTCATCCGTGAAATGGCGCTTCCTCCCTTTGAATCCCCCTGCAAAGTGTTTCTGATCGAAGATGCGGAGAAAATGCTTCCTTCCGCGAGCAATGCCCTTCTCAAAACCCTCGAAGAGCCGAGTCCCGATACATTCTTTATCCTCCTTACCAACCATCCCGATCGCTTGCTGCCCACTGTCCGCTCACGTCTTCATCCGATCTCTTACACCCAAATCGATCCCGAAGCGTTTGATTTAAGCCCTTATCTCTCCCTTGCCCAAAACGAGAAGTGGGATGCCCTCCTGGACGCTCTTCCCAATCTCGAAGAGGAGAATCCCACCACCTTGTTCAAAGGCTTCCTCACCTGGGTAGCAGAGCAGAAAAACCCAAACCTGTTCCAAAAAGCCTCAGCGCTGATTGTGACCTCGCAAAAAGCCCTCGATCACAATGTCAAATTGCGTACGGTTCTCTTAAATCTCTTCCTCGAAGTAAGGGCCCGTAAAGAAATAATCTGACAATCCTCGAGGGAAAAATCGATTCATCTCCCGATGATTTTTCCTTACTACAACGATTAGGCCTTCTCTAGTGCAAGGGGGACATTTCTATTTGACGCCTACATGCAGCACAAGTTCTAGAATTTAATTTTTTGTTCGGATATAGAAAAAAGAAAAGGGGAGATTAAAATGAACATTCAAGAAGCACTCAATTCAGAAAAAGATCTTAACACAGTTTTTGTCGATAAGAACCTAGAGGTTCATGATAAAAATTTCCTAAGCAAAATCGTCGTTTGGTTCAAGAATCTCTACTCAGACCAATATAAAATCGCAACTGTCGCAGAAAAAATCAAAGCTGGAGATTGCAAGGCTACTAATAAAGAACAAGCTGAAAATCTTGCTAAATTAGAAACACGTTTTCTCAAGCAAAATTCCTACAAAAAAGAAATTAAAGACGCTTTTGACAGAGCAATAGGTGATATTCAAACGATACGGACCAAAATATTTGAGTAGTGTTTTTATTTAGTTTTTTGGTAGTCTCCTGAGGTTTCAAATTCAAAAGGGGATATATGCTCATTAAATGTTTTTCCAGTGTGACTCCTTGGAAACCCCAAGCATTCACTCAATTCTATACACAGCCACATTCTTCTCGATTGTTTGAAATATTTTCAAAAACCCATTCCCCTTGTTTACCGTGGAAAAGTGTTAGAGGATTCTGCTCTACTGATGCTCTTACCACGACCATAATGACTCAAGTGAAAGTAGGAAATTACACTATTTCAGTTAGCCATGTTGTTAAAGTTGATCCTGAAACTACAAAGGGGATAAAGGTTCCCCATGGTAGCCTGGGTTCTTCCATCGAAGCTGCTCTGCAGCAATTGGGAGAAAACTTGGACCAAGAGGGGAATGTAGAAGAGGCAAGGAAGTGCTTTGAATATTCATCTGAGCTTACCAGCCCAGGCGAGCTTGGTCCGCAGAGTTGAAAAGTAATCGTGCCGTGTTAGGTTGACAAGGCGGAAAAGCTTGTCCCCACGGCTTATTTTGAGAACGTCGCCGGTGTGTAGCTCATTGTCGGTGAGACCATCGACACTCATTTCTAAAGGACCATGAGTACTTAAGTATTGGATCTGAATTTCTTCATCGCCACTGAGCACAATGGGGCGATTGGAAATGGTATGAGGACTGATGGGCGTGATGATGAAGGCATTTTGGTTGGGAGTGACAATGGGACCTCCCGAGGCTAGGGAATAGGCAGTCGAACCGTTTGGCGTGGAAATGATGATCCCATCGGCGACAAAGGTGTTGAGATAGGTTCCATTTACATGGAGGGCCATTTCAACGAGGCTTTTATTTTTTCCTCGATGAACGACAATATCGTTTACAGCAAAATGATCTTCTCCAGTAGGCAGTATTCCTTTGAGTGTGATCCTCTCGTCGATGACGTAATTGCCTAAGATCAGATCTTGAAGGCTTGGGTAGATCTCAGAAGTGGGAATGTCGGCCATAAAGCCAAGATGTCCTAAGTTGATCCCGATGATCGCTGCATTGAGATGCGCATATTTGTGAACGAGATTTAGAATGGTTCCGTCTCCTCCCATGGAGAGGAGAAACTCGATTTGATCTTCAGGGACCTTGGAAAGGGGAGTTGCGCCAATGGAAGAGGCGACATCATCTTCAGCGACAACTGTAGCTCCGCGTGTCGTGAGATATTCTTGAATCCCAATTGCTAAATGTTTGGATTCTTTTTTCTGGCTATGGGGAAAGATCGCAATAATCATATTTCCCCTCAGCATAATCTTTTAGGATTTGTGCTGCAATGGATTCGGGATCGAGTCCGATGGAGGCGAGCATTTCTTTATGCCCCCCCTGATGAAGAAATGTTTCAGGGATGCCGAAATTATGCATCTCAACATCGGAAAAACCGTTGCGCACGCAGAAGGTGTTGATGAGAACGCCTAGGCCTGAATTGACAGCGTGCTCTTCGATTGTAGCAACATATTTGTGGCTCATAAAAACATTGGTCAAGAGTTCAGTGTCAAGCGGCTTTACAAAGATCGGATCGACAACGGTGGCAGAAATTCCCTCTTGGGCAAGTAGGGCGCGTACATCGAGGGCTATCGAGCACATATGCCCAAGGGCAATCAGCGCCACATCGGTTCCCTTTTCGAGGATTTCTCCCTTACCGAGCTTCCGTTTTTGGATGGGCAAATCGGGCTCTTCTGTTCCCATATTGGGGTAGCGGATTGCAGTGGGGCGTTTCCAAGCGAAAGCACTTTCTAAAAGTTCTTTGAGGACATGGCCATTGCGTGGCTGGCAGATCACCATGTTGGGCATCGCATTGAGAAAAGAAATATCGTAGATGCCATGGTGTGTGGCGCCATCTCCCGTGGCAATACCACTGCGGTCGAGCGCAAATAGAACGGGAAGTTTTTGCAAGCAGACATCTTGGAAGAGATTGTCAAACGCTCGTTGTAAAAATGTCGAATAAATGGAACAGACTACTTTTCGATTGGGATCGGAGGCAATTCCCCCGCAGTAGGTGACCGAGTGACCTTCTGCTATCCCGACATCGATCGAGCGCTCAGGAAATTTTTCTAAAAGAGGTGCGATGCAAGATCCGTGAGGCATAGCGGGGGTGACGGTGACGATTGAAGGATCTTTTTCTGCCATTTTGAGCAGGTGTTTTCCAAAAATCTGCGGGAATTTCGGCTTTGAGGAAGCTTTTGCGACTTTTTCTCCAGTGACTTTATCGAAGGGAGCACATCCGTGCCAAGGGATCGGATTTTGTTCGGCAATTTCTAGCCCTTTGCCTTTTACGGTGAGGACGTGGAGAATGGTAGGTTTTTCGCAGTTTTTTAAGCTCTCAAACACTTTGAGAAGCTCGGGGAGGTCATGACCATCAATGGGACCGATGTATTGCAACCCATATTGCTCAAAGAAGGGAGCGCAGAGCTTGGCTTTTTGATCGAGGATTTTTGTAATGGCTCCGACATTGTTTGAAATTGACATGTTGTTGTCATTGAGGACAATGATGAAGCGCTTCAAATCTTGGGGGATATTATTGAGAGCTTCCAATGAAAGTCCGCAGGTAAAGGTGGCGTCGCCAATAATAGGAATAACGTGAAAAGCGCTCTCTTGCAGATCGCGCGCTTTTGCCACTCCAAGTCCCAAGGAAAGGGCCGTTCCCGCATGGCCTGCAAAAAAGTGATCGTGTGGGGATTCTTCGGGGTGTGCAAAACCAGATAGCCCTTTGTACTGCCGGATCGTCGGAAATTGGTCCTGGCGTCCTGTGAGAAGTTTATGGGGATATGTCTGATGGCTGACATCAAATATGAAACGATCGTCAGGGGAGTGGAAAGTCCGGTGCAAGGCGATGCTCAACTCAACTATGCCCATATTCGATCCGAGGTGTCCGCCATTAATGGCCATCACATCGATGATCTTTTGCCGGATTTCTTTCGACAATGATTTCAACTGATCAAGGGAAAGGTTTTTGAGATCTGCGGGATCTCGAATTTTGGGAAGGATACTCATGTGTTTAATGTCGATTGCCTTTCTGGAATGAATTCTTCGGTTTGAGGAGGTTGATTTTCTTCGCGATTTTTGATGAGAATTTCGATTTTTTGTTCGGCTTCATTGAGTCGTCTTTGGCAATTCACAATCAGAGAGTCCGCCTCTTCGTAGAGCGCGAGGGCATCATCGAGAGAGACCTGCTCTTCGTTCATTTTTTCTAAGATATTTTCGAGCCTTTCATAGGCTTTTTCAAACGTTTGTCCTTTCATATTTTCTCTTTGACGTTGACGAGGAGTTTCCCATCAGAAACTTGGACCCTCAAGGTTTCACCTGGATCGACATCCCTTGTAGAGAGAATAACCGAATCATTTTTTTCATGAAAGAGAATGCTATATCCCTTTTTCAAAAGATTGCGAGGATCGATCGCACGCAGGTGCTCAGTTAGCTGATAAAGGCGCTGCCTTCTTTGAGAAATGCTCCTGTGCATCGTAAAATGGAGGCTCCGCTTTTGCCTGGCAAAATTTTCTTTTAAAACTGCGATTTTTGCATCGGGCTTCAAAGCCTCTTTTTGTTTGACCAGTCCCTCTAATTTCAGTTGATAGTGGCTCAAGGTAGACTGGACGCTCGAGTTGATATCTCCTTGAAAATCGTCGAGCTTTTGAAGGTAGGGCCCGAGAATTGTATAGGGAGAGCTCAGCGGTGGCTGTTTTGCGAGATTTTCGAGCATTTTTCGATGAGAACGCAAATGCGACTGCATCGAGTGCAAAATGCTAGCTTTTGTCCGCTCGAGTGTTTGGAGTAGTTGGCTCTTTTCACCTGTGACAATTTCAGCAGCGGCAGAAGGGGTGGGAGCCCTAAGGTCAGCCACGAAATCGCTGATGGTGAAATCGGTCTCATGGCCGACTGCAGAAATGATGGGGATTTGAGAGTTGTGAATGGCAGTTGCGACGATTTCCTCGTTGAAGGGCCAAAGATCTTCTAAACTCCCTCCGCCGCGACCTACAATCAGTACATCAGCAAGGCCATAACGGTTAAAATCCTCGATTGCCTTTGCGATCTCCATTGCCGCTTCATCTCCTTGCACCCTCACTGGATTAAGAATGAGATGAAATCCTGAAAATCGACGCTTGAGTACGTTGAGAATATCCTGAATCACAGAACCGGTGGGGCTGGTCACCACCCCGATTGTCTTGGGAATTTTTGGAAGGGGCTTTTTGCATGAAGGGTCGAACCATCCCAAACCCTCTAATTTAATTTTGAGCTCGTGAAGGCGTTTGAGAAGCTCTCCCACACCAGAGAATTCCACCTCGCGCACGATGACTTGATAATTCCCTCGGGGGGCATAGACACTGAGCTGTCCCCGGACGATGATTTGATCGCCCTCCTTAGGAAGGCGGGACAGATGCATCGCATTGCCACGGAAAAGGACAGCTGAGATTTGCGCTCCCTGATCTTTCAATGTGAAGTAGACATGTCCAGACGCCTGCTTACGCAGATTACTGACTTCTCCTCGAAGCGAAATGAAAGAAAAAGCACTTTCTAATTTTTGCTTGATAGCAGCCGTGAGCTGCGAGACGGAAATAATCTCGTTTTCGTTCAAAGATTGGCCTTGATTTCCCTACTTCAAAACATTATGATAGGTGACTAATTTAAACACAAAATTATTATGACTAGACCTGTTATCATTGCCGGCAATTGGAAAATGCATAAGACCATTGGAGAAGCGACTCAGTTCATTGAAACGCTCAAAAATGGGATCAAAAATTCCACTTGTCGCATTTGTATTGCCCCTCCTTTTACGGCCATTTCTGCATGCGCAAAAGCCTCTAAAGGAACGCGTATCACAATTGGCGCGCAAAACATGAGCGACATTGACGAAGGGGCCTACACGGGGGAAATTTCTGCTTGTATGCTCAAAGAAGCGGGCGCCCAATTTGTGATTTTGGGCCATTCTGAGCGCCGCTGGCATTTTGGTGAGACTGATGAGCATATTCACCACAAACTCAAGCGGGCAATCCTCGAAGAAGTCCCTGCGATTTTATGCATTGGAGAAAATGAAAAAGACCGAGAGGATGGCAGGTCAGCAAAAGTGTTAAAGAAGCAACTCGATGGATGTCTCACGGGGCTCACCCACGAAGAGCTCGAGAACCTAGTGGTTGCCTACGAGCCAGTCTGGGCGATTGGAACAGGTAAGACCGCAACTGGGGAAATTGCACAAGAGACTCATGAAATCATTCGAGAGCACATTTCTGAAAACTGGGATGCCTCTTTAGCTGAAAACCTTCCCATCCTCTATGGGGGATCGGTCAAACCGAGCAATATTGAAAGTTTATTAAACCAGTCCGATATCGATGGAGCCCTTATTGGGGGCGCATCTCTCGATGTTGAGGCCTTTACCACAATGGTTCAACGATGACAGTTCTGTTTTATGCGGCAATTTTTGTCTTCCTCCTCATTTGCGTTCTTCTCTCTCTCGTGATTTTGATCCAGGAGAGTAAGAGCATGGGACTTGGAGCCTCTTTTGGTGGAGATCCTGGTGAATCTGTCTTTGGAACATCCACAGCTGCTGTTCTCAAGAAATTCACTGCCTATCTCGCCATTCTCTTCATGATTTCCTGTGTCCTCCTTTCGATATGGTCGGGAGGAATGAACAAAGCTAGCAAGCGCCCCTCTGTCCAGGTTGAGGAGATGGAGCGTTAAATGGCGAAATGGCGACTTCGCTATTGGGGAGACCCGGTCCTGCGTGAGCACTGTCAGCCTATCGAAGAAATCACAGATGAGATCAAAGAGCTCGCTCTTTTCATGATCGATTATGTGGACAACAATAGAGGAATCGGTCTTGCTGCACCTCAAGTGGGAGTCCCCATCCGCTTGTTTATTCTGCGCGATTACATCCTCCTTCCCGATGGAAAGTGGGTTACTTCAGAGCCCAAAGTTTTCATCAATCCCAAGATCATTTGGAAAAGCAAAGAAACCACCATCGATTCAGAAGGATGTTTATCCTTTCCGAACATGACGGTGGGACCCATCGAACGTCCCCAGGAAATCCACATTGAGGCGACTGATTTAGATGGCAACATTTTCATTGATAAGCGCGAAGGGATGAATGCCCGCGTGACCTTTCATGAAAATGACCACCTTAATGGGGTTCTCCATATCGATCGTCTGTCCCCGCGCGTCCGCAAAAAAATCGAGCCTCAGCTCCACGAAATCAAAGAAAATTACTCTCAATAAGTTACTTAATCAGCTTGAAGCTGTAAGAGATGCGGAAGGGATCGTTGGGCATGTACTCATAGGTGAGTTTCATCTGCCAGCTCCCAGTTAACATCGTGTAGAAATCGACCTTCGCCCCATGGTAAGGGGGCTCGTCTGTCCGGTCCCAACCATGGTGGGTTTGCACTTGCATGTTCCAACGAGGTGATATCCGAAAATGGAGTTTTGTCAGAAAAGTGTTGCGCCGATCCGATAGGGGAGAGGCGAGAAGCTCGTCAAGTGGTCTTGCAAAATCGACGACAAAATTGTCGTAATTCGCTTTTCTCCACCAAAATTCGCTTCGATGTCGAAACTCAAGCCCAAAGGCAAGGCGTGCACTAAGGGTCCATAATAAGCGGATATTTCCGTAATCGAGAACATTTTCTTGGATGTTCCATCCGGCGCCTCCGAAAACGGCCCAAGAGGGCTGATTGAATGTTAAATCGACAAAAACTTTAGGAATGGTTTGATCAAAAGAACGGGCTCCCCAGAATCCATAACTATAGAGGTCGAGGGAGAGGGTTGGAAGGAAAATGGGATTCGATTTCGAGTAGAAGAGCTGTCGCAATCCAAAACGGACTTGATCTAATCTGTCGTAACCATCTTGGATCTCGAAAACAAAGTAGTCGTCAACGGGTGTCGATGGGCGGGTGTATCCGAGATACTGGGCGTAAGGCTCAACGGTGTGTTTGATGTCTTGAAATTGCTTGGAAAAACGGACGTTGGCATCGCCCCCATAAGTATAGACGAATTGTCCTGTAGCGTTTCGGTTGGGGCTGTCGCTGTAGTAGATCCCCACAATCCCTGCGCGTGGCGTTGCGGTAAAACCGCCGAGAGAAAAGGGGCGATAAATCGAATTGATCGTCTCTAGACGGCCTGCTTTGCGATCTCCAATGATCTCATCGAGAACTTTGGCATAGACGTAATCGAAATAAGAACCACTGGCGTAATTTTCCATGATGACGCCCGTTCTCCCAATTTCAAAGGGGCGGACTCCAAGTGTTCCATAGGGGAGCTCTTGATTTAACGTTCCAAACTTATTGATACGAGGGCGGACGGACAGCTCGGTGAAAGTCCAGCTTTTGTAGTGAGAAAACTCTAGATAGGTGACTTTTTGTGTATTCACTTCGAAGTCGGGATCCTTAAAATCGCCGACCATCCGGTCATCACTCATCTTGTCCCACTGCATATGAAAGCGGGTATAGTCATCTTCACTATGCGTTTTGTAAATCCCTTGGAAACGATAACGAGTAGAGCCATTTTCGTCGGGGAAAATTTTGTCTAAAGCGCCGTAATTACGGGTTTGGAAAAAGGTCCGCTTGTCCTTGGAGTTGTACTCGGCCTCGAGGGCTCCTCCGGGGCCGCGGATGATCCGGTAATCAAAGCGGGCAAAAGCTGCGAATGTGTCTGTGGAAAAGAAACGATAGCGGGCGGAAAAACGGGGGCCCAGGCCTTTGTCCCATAAAATCCGATAGCGGATCGGGGAGTCTTTTAACCGTACCAAGCTGGTCTTGTAAGAGGGGAGCCAAAGGACGGGAACATGAAGGACATTGAAGGAGACACTTTTGGCAGCGAGAGCATTGCCGTCGGAGATTGTTGCGATTTTTGCCCGTATTTCCCATGGGTTCGATCGACTGACAGTCGTCGTAATGAAAGCGCCATTGATGATAAAGTTGCCATCTTCAAGTAGTTCTAAACAATCGCCTCCGAGATACCAAATCCCTACATTGGATCGCCCATCGATGAGATACCCGGTTTTTTCAAGTAGATTGAAATGGAGCTTTTCCCCCACAAAAATCCGCCCTTGATACTCCATCATCAAGTCGCCTTCAGCGCAGATTTTTTGGGTGGTTTTCGTATTGATATAGGTGATATTGCGAGCTTGTATTCTCAAATTAGGAGCGGTGATCACACCCCCCTTTTCCGTCTTGACGATACCTTGAGAATATTCGGGATCTTTCAGATTGATAACGAAATCATCCGCAAAGAGTGGAGCAGTAGCAATAAGAGAAGCCAGAAGTCGCAATTTCATGAATGGAAAATTATAGCGCAAGAGGGATAATTATTGAAGTGTTCTGAGAAGAAGTCCCGCAAGCACATAGCGATTTTTTGGATTTCCATCGCGTATGGTTCCGAGGAGGACTTCAATGCTACTATCCTGCTGCTTTTCAGAAAGAGTTTGATACGATTCAATGAGAAGGCGAGAGCTATCTTCAGGAGTCAGCTCATGCGGAGATGACGTGATCCGTTGGTCCAGTGGGACCAATGGGCGAAAGCGGATCATCTCACTATCTTTGTGGCGGGTGATCCATTCGTTTAAATGTTTTTCATAGGGGCCCTCTTGCCTCATTCGAAAGAGTGCCAGATTGCAATAGGCGCGGATCAGAGGCATCCCTGCCTGCTCAGCTTTCCGTATGAGCAGATCTACCGCCTTGGGGGTTTGTAGATTTTCTAGAAGGATGACAAGGGTTGGGATTAAATCGCTCTGCTTGCTTTCGAAAATCAGTTCAGCCATTCTGAGAAATTCATCCTCTGATAGGTGCATACAATCAAGTAGAATTTGTTGCCGAATTGCCAGTGTCGCCGCACGGATGTCAAATAGACTATTAGCTTGCTGCGCTGCCGAAAAAACCGGCTTAAGCGCGAGCATGGTCTTTCCCATGGACATTTGAGGCTGAAGTCCCAAATCACGCACATCGCGCACCAACATTTCCAAAAGAGCGTCTCGACACCTAGGGTCCCTGTGCTTCAGAAGGGCAAAAGCTGCGTTGATTCGAATAGCGAGATCGGGGTGATGGCAGAGCTGTGCGAGGAGATCTTTGCCTTCAGGGATGTCCGCAAGGGGTACTATGG
>SDBS01006276.1_pt1 | contig 11563 bp, 8 predicted proteins | sample 2277091 | NCBI WGS metagenome assembly SDBS01 (sample SAMN10404972, study PRJNA504765) | marine sediment metagenome | isolation source: marine sediment core GS10_PC15, 163 cmbsf | place: Arctic Ocean: Southern Knipovich Ridge | collected 2010 | reverse complement strand
GCCCGCTGGAATGGGGGGCTTGACAAGATATTTTGATGAATACAAATCAAAGATAGAGTTTAAACCAGGTCATGTTATAGTTGTTTGTATTCTAGTAATAATTGTTTTAATGATGCTTCATGCATGGGGAAACAGCTGGTTGGGTATTTAGATTTCTAAGCTAATAACTCTGCTTACATTATTTTCAGTCATACTCACACCATATAATTTAGATGCTTTTGAAATAATTGCATCATTATGGCTTATTAGAACATACTGTGCTTTTTTTGAATATTTATAAAATAATTCAGCTAATCTTTCAGAATTGTGTTTGTCTAGAGAAGCATCAACCTCATCTAAAATATAAAAAGAAGCTGGTTCATACTCTTGTATAGCAAATATAAAAGACAAAGCTGTTAGTGTTTTTTCACCACCACTTAAACTTCTAATATCCAGGAATTTGTTGCCAGTTAACCTAACGCGGATGTTTAAGCCACCTTCAAATACATTTTCCTCATTTTCCAGTTCCAAATCAGCTTCTCCTTTTTTTGTTAACAAATCAAAATTCTTCTTGAATGTTTCCCTTATTGCATCATAGGTTTTCATAAATAATTTTTGTTTATTTCTTTCTATTTCATTCATCATGTTTACAACATCTTCTTTTTCTTCTGATAATTTTTTCTTTTTCTCAAGTAAAATATTGTATTCTTTTTCCACGTCTGAATAAATATCCAAAGCCCTCATATTTACGCTGCCAATATTTTCTTTCATCTTTTCAAATTTAGAAATCTCTTTTTTTAGTTCTTCTTCAGGTACATTAGTTAGTATTTCAACACCATGATAGACCTCAAACTCCTGGTTTAGTTCAGCTAGTTTTGCATTTATTTCAGCAATCTTGATGCTTAAGCCATTTGCTTTTATTTCAATATCCCTTTTCTCATCTTTTTTAGTGTCAACAACTCTTTCATTTCCACTAACCTCTTCATCTATTCTTTTTTTCTTTTCAAACATTGTTTTAAATTTAGAATAGAATTTACCAGCCTTATCCTCCTTTTGTTTTAGAATTGCTTCTTTTTCAGAATTTTGCTGTTGAAGTGTTTTTATTTTATTAGAAAACCCATCTGCTTCTTTATCAATTTGATTAAGATTGTTCACTGTTTTTTGCTTTTCAGGATCATGCATATCAGAAATTTGTTCATTAATGTTTTTTATTTCTATATCAAATCTTATTATGTCTTCATTAAGATTTGTTTTCATCTCTTCAAATGTATTGAGTTCAGCTAATAATAGAGGATTTTTAAGCTGTTTTATTTTTCCGCGAAGCTCTGTTTTTTTTATTTTATCTTTGGAAATAGATTTATTAGTTGAGCTTATTTTTTGGACAATTTCTTCAAGTTCTTTATCAAACTTATCTAGTTCTTTTTTTAATCCATTAACCTGGTTTTTGCTAATATCAATATCACTATCTTCCAGATGAAGGCTTTTTTCTTTGACAATTATTTCTCCTTCAAGATTTGCTTTAAGTTTTCTTAAGTCCCCTATCTTTGCTTCATTAGTATTTCTTTTATTTTCAAGATTAGAAATTTTATTCTGAAGCTCTAAAACCCCTTCTTCATATTTTTTTATTTCCTTTGTAATGTCTGCTGCTTTAAAGCTCAAACCTTTTTTCTTATCTGTATAACCTCCTTTCATACCTCCTCTTAAATCAGCTAAATCACCGTCTAATGTTACCATTTTTGCACTGCCAATGCCTATTTCTCTAGCAGTTTCTATATCATCAACAACTAGAGTATTAGAAAAAACATATTCAAAGGCTTTTTTGAATTTCTTATCAAAATTAACTAAGTTAATGGCTAAGCCATAACAGCCTTTAGATGGTTCTTTTATATCTTTAGGTACTATGTTCAGCTTATTCAAAGGAAGAAAATTAGCAATTCCAAATCTATTTTTCTTAAGGTAATTTATACATTCTACTGCTGTTTTATCATCCTCTACAACAATACTTTTTATTCTCATACCAGCAGCTGTTTCTAAAGCCAGAGAATATTTAGGATCAACATTTCCTAAATCGGCTATAACACCATGCACTTTAGGATTTTTCAAAGCTAGAATTTTTTTAATTGCAATATCTCCATAAATGCTTTCCTGAATAGCTATATTTTTTGCAGTTAGTTTTGATAATTCCTGTTCATTATCATACAATGTTTGTTTATAATCAGCTAATTTTTTAGAGATTTCAGAATCATTATTAAGCAAATCATTTAATTCAGCTGTGGCTTTAATAAATTCTTCTCTTTGTTTTTTTAATTGGTTAACCTGATCTTTATGATCTCTCTCAATTTGAAGTACTTTTTTTATTCTTTCATCAAATGTGTTAATTTGATAGGTAATATTATCTTTTTTTCTTATGTTGTTTTGTTGTTTTTCTCTTAATTCATGAACCTTTTTTTGCAGTTCTTCAAGGTTATCATCAATTGCAACAATTTCCTGTTCAATGTCGCCAGCTGCATCTAAATTATTGTCTTGTTTGAATTTTTTTATTTTATTGGCTAGTTCTTCTCTTTCATTAAGATTATTATTTTTTTCATTTAGCAATTCTTGTTTCTTTTTTTCTAAATCAGTAAGCTTTTCATCAACATATTTTAGTTCATTTTCTAAATCCTGTTTTGTTTTTTTTATTCTATTTATTTCATCTTTATAATGATCTATCTGAGTATGATTTTTTGCAAGAATTATTTTTAGGTCTTCTATTTCTTTTGTTATCTCAATCTGGCCTTTTTCACTGCCCTGTTCAATTGTTTTATTAAGTTTTTCTAATTCGTCTCTTTTTTCTTGGTTATTTTCCTGTAATTTATCAATTATTGAATTTATGTTATTTATTTTTTCTTTTTGAGCATCTATGCTTTTTTGCAGAGAAGCTCCTTGAGTTTCTGATTTGTTAATTTGTATGTTTAAATAAGAGGCTTTATTTTGTTTAATCTTGTCGTTCATGTCTTTGTATTTAAAAGCCTCATCTCTGTCTTTTCTTAATTCTTTGATATAATGGCTTCTTTCTTTTAAAATTATAGCAGCATTTTGGAGTTTTGTTTCAACTTTTTCTAGTTCAAGCAAAGCCTTGTGCTTTTTTTCTTCATATATACTTATTCCAGATATTTCTTCTATTAATTTTCTTCTGTCAACAGAAGGCATTTGTGTAAATTTGGCAATATCATCTTGCAGGATTATGTTATAGGCATCTGGATTTATTTTTGCTATGCTTAATAAATCAAGAATTTGCTGTCTTGTTCTTGTTTTATCATTTATTTTATATTTGCTTTGGCCAGAGTGAGCAATTATCCTTGTTATTTTTATTTCATTATCTTCAGTAGGAAATGTTTTGTCTTTATTATCAAAGAATATAGATACCTCTCCTTGTTTGGCTGGATTTTTTAGTTTTCCGCCATTATAGATTAAATTAGCGGATTTTTCTGCTCTTAGGCCTTTTGAACCTGCTTTTCCAAGTACAAAGCATAATGCATCTAATACATTAGATTTACCAGATCCATTTGGACCTAACACACAGTTAAAGTCTCCTCCAAACAATAGTTCAGTCCTATTTGCAAAGCTTTTAAAGCCCTGCATTACTATTTTATTGATTCTGGTCATTTTATATTTTAAAGTTATTCGATGTATTTATAAACTTTTTTGATATATGCTGTTTTATTCTCTAGAGGGTAGTTGTTAATAAAAGAAAAACGAAAGATTTATATACAATTCTTAATAATAAACTAGTATTAAAAAGAGGTAACTATAATAAATGGTGTCAACTTTTAGAAACGCAATTGAATTTTTTGATAAAATCGGCATTTATGATGTTATACTGCCTTTCTTGCTTGTTTTTACAATAGTTTTTGCAATTCTAGAAAAAACAAAGGTTTTTGGTACAGAAGAGGTTGAAGGCCAAAAGATAACTAAAAAAAATCTCAATGCAATGGCTGCTTTTGTAATTGGTTTTCTGGTTGTTGCTTCATCTAAATTAGTAGAAATAATAACAAAGGTTTCATCACAGGTTGTTGTTTTGTTATTGCTATCAATATTATTTTTGTTGTTGGTTGGGTCATTTTTTAAAGAAGGAGAAGCAACATTCTTAGAGGGTGGTTGGAAATATTTCTTTATGATAATAATGTTTATAGGTATTGTAGGTATTTTTTTACATGCAATTGAAACAGATGATGGAACACCTTGGTTAGAGTGGGCGTGGGATGAATTAACAGATAACTGGACTTCAACGGGTGTTGCTTCGGTTATATTAATTATTGTTATTATAGCATTTATGGTTTATGTAGTTAGAGGAGAAACACCTAAAAAAACTAAAAAAGAAGAAAAAAAAGAATAATAAGGAGGATTTAAAATGGCATATTATGGACTTAACAATTTTTTACAAACATTGGAAACATGGGGATTGACAGATGTTTTACTGCCTTTTCTGTTAATTTTTACCCTAATTTTTGCTATTTTGCAAAAAACAAAAATTTTAGGGGAAGACAAAAGAAATTTTAATGTTGTAATAGCATTGGTTATGGGATTAACAGTAGTTATTCCTCATTCAACAGGAACCTATCCTATGACTTATGATCCTGTGAATATAATAAATGCTTTTTTGCCAGGAATATCTTTGGTTATTGTAGCAGTAGTTATGTTGTTTATTTTAATAGGACTATGGGGAGGAGAGGCAAAATGGGTTGGTGGTAGTCCATCAGCAATGATTGCAATATTAGCTGCAGTAGCAGTTATATGGATATTTGGTGCAGCAGCACAATGGTGGACTGGATGGGGCTGGTTTAATAGATTTTTTGGATCAGATACAGTGTCGCTAATAATTATAATACTTGTATTTGGAATAATAATATGGTTTATAACAAAATCTGAAAAACAAACCACTGGAGAAAACTTCTTAGATAAAGTAGGGAATATGTTTATGAAGAAATAAAATATGGCAACTTTTTTAGATATGGGTTTATTGTATAAATTTGAACTTATTTTTCCTTTTTTATTTGTTTTGGTAATAGTATGGGGAATTTTAAGCTATTCAAAATTTCTAGGTGATAATAAGTTTGTACATGGGATTATTGCTTTGCTGTTGGGGTTGATTGTTTTGTTTTCAGGTCCAACTAGAGAAATTATAAATTTATTTGCTCCTTGGTTTGTAATTGTTTTTATTTTTGCATTATTTGTTTTGATATCTGTAAAAATGTTTGGAGTAACAGATATTGATATAGCAGAAGGAATAAAAGGCAGATATAGCTGGATAGCATGGACTTTAGGAATTCTTCTTTTGATTATATTCATACTTTCCATTATAAATGTTAGAGTATGGGATGAGGAAACAGAAGATAGTGCTTCAGTAGTATCTGGTGGGGATGTTGGGGGGGGTAAGTTAAGTTCTTTTTTTGCTACTCTAAGGCATCCTAAGGTTTTGGGTTTGTTGTTGATATTGTTTATAGCAACATTTACAATTCAAAAATTAAGCATACAGCGTTAAGAAATCTTATTTTTTAGTGTTATTTCCTTTTACCATTCTTTTTAATTCACTAATATTTTCTGTGAATGCTGGTAATACTTTTTCAAAGACCTTTTCCATTGCTTTGACTTCTGTTCCTACATTTAGTATGTTTTTATCGTATTCATGTATTTTGCTAATTATAGAGTCATGAATCTGATTAAAATGCTCTTTTATATCTTTTATTTCTTGTTCTATTTTATGGATTGTTGCTTCCATTTTTTCTTTCCATTCAATAATCTTGTTTATGCTTTTTACAAGCTCTTCCCATTTTTCATCAATTATGGCTTCTGCCATCTCTTCAATTTTTTCTCTGTTAACATCAAAATCAACAGAAGGTTCTTCAGTAGGCATACCTTCTGGAGCTTCTATTGGAGGAGGCATACCTTGTGGTGGAGCACCTGCTGGTTCTGCTGGCGGTCCTTGAATAGGACCAGCAGGAGCATTTGTAGGTTCAGTTACGTTGATTGCATCAAATATTTGTTGAGAATTATAACCTTGTTTTTGTAGCTCTTGAATTATTTGATTATTGGATAGGCCTTGTTGTTTTAGATTTAGAACAGCGTCTGTAGGTACATTACTAGGCATACCTTCTGGTGGAGCAAGCTCTCCTGGTGGTTGTCCAGGTTGTCCTGGTTGTGGAGGGGCTTTTTCCTTCTTCTTAAATAATGGCATTAATACACCTCTTTTAAGTATTATTTATTATTTTGCATATAAAAAGGTTTCTTTTTTATTCTATTTTTTTAGTTTTTCATCAATTAACTTTTCAACAGTATTTTCAGTTACAAAATTAATTGGATTCCACATATCAATATATCTCTTGAAAACATCAAGATCTGTTTTTCTGGCACTGTTTTTTAGTTCACTAATAACTTCCTTGATTATTATTTTCATAGACTCAATTTCTTTTTTTAATTCTTTGAGTTCTGTTAGTGTTGTTTTTTCTTCTAGTAATATTTTTTTATATCTGCTTAAATCATTTTGTTCATTTACCAGTATTTTCTTTCTTAAATTAGATATGCCTTCTTCTAATACCTTAAGTCTTCTGCTAATTTGAATAAAATCCTGAGAATAATCGTATTGTGGAGTTTCTGGAGTATGTTGAGTGTTTTTTCCTTTTTTTGATTGTAAAAAAGGCTTAAATCCTATTTCATTCACCATAATATGGTTATAAAAACAGAATATTATAATAAACTTATGTTAGCATACAAAAGTGGTGAATTGAGAAAAAACACAAGATTTATATATGAATTATGTTATAAAATATATAAAATAATGTTATAAATATTATATATTGTAAAATATATATTATAATATAAAATGAGTAAGAAGCCTATATCGTGCCAAATTTTTAAAAAACGCTAAAAAATCGAAGATTTTTGGCGTCAGGAAATCTATATGATTTCCATGAATTTGATAAAAAGTATATGAGTTTAAAATGAGTAAGAAGCCTATATCTGCAACAATTGATGAGAAATTGATTAAATGGATTGATGAAGAATTAAAAGATTCAAATAAATACAGAAATAAGTCGCATCTAATTGAGATAGCTCTAAATAATTTGAAACAACAAAACAAGGACAAAAAAAGAGGTTAGTATGGTATTATTTGATAAAGAAAAGGAATTGTTTGATTATGATGTTATAAGGGAAGGGGAGGATATAACCTTAAAAATTAATTGTGAAACTTATAGCAGAACGCCTTCTCTTGAAGATGATCCTGTTTTAATGGCTAAAACAATAGATATATTAGCAGCTAGTGGAACAGTAACAAAAATAGTTTTTGTACAAACAAGAGAATATGAATATGATTATTCAACAGCAGATATGTTGTTGGAGATAGCCAAACTTTACAATCAGTTTGTTAAACAAAAAATATTATCATATTATGAAATAAGTGGTGGTGGAGTAGGTACTGATTCTGCAAAGAGGTACTCTGATTTACAAAATATTTTATTTAAGCTTCTTAAGGCAGATCCATTAGGGGCGTATGTTGAAACAAGAAGAATTTTAAGGCACGAAAAAATAAGGGCCCAAAGAGTAGTTGATAAAAAAGCCCTTATTGCAACTGAAAAATATATCTCAATATTAAACTATGTTCTTGGTTTGTTGGAAAAAACAAAGATAATATCAATGACAAAACAAGATCTTATTGGTTACAGAATAGGGGATAGGGCATTATATAGTAAAATAATAACATCAACTGTAAAACCTGATTTTATGTTCACAAAACTTATGGCTTCTTACCCAGATGGTGGAGAGGAAATAGGGGCATATACTATTGGAAATACTGAAATAACTGTTTTTTCACTGCCTGATTCTGTTCAAAACCTGTATCATATAATACCTCCTGAATTTAAGTTAACTGAGGAAAAATATGATATTTTAGATACAGCAAGAAAGATAATGGCAGAGCATAAACCAAAAAAATCAGAATTTGTTGATCCTGAAAGAATGAGGGATGTTTTCTATAAAGTAGGTCATGATTTAATAGAAGAGTTATGTGAGAATAAAAAAATAAGATTAAGGTCAAAAGAAATAGAAGAATTAACCAATATATTGGTGAGATATACTGTTGGTTTTGGTCTTATTGAGTTATTGTTAAATGATGAACAAATCCAGGATATAACTATTAATTCACCAATGGGTCGAACACCAATCTTCATCATACATGGTGAGTTTGGTGATTGTAAAACAAATATAATACCAACTGTTTCAGAAGCAGAATCCTGGGCATCTAAGTTAAGGATGATATCTGGAAGACCTTTAGATGAGGCGAATCCAATTCTCGATACAGAGTTAACAATTCCTGGGGCGAGAGCTAGAATTGCAGTTATTTCGCCTCCTTTGAATCCATCTGGATTAGCATATGCATTTAGAAGACACAGGGACAAGCCCTGGACATTGCCTTTGTTTATAGAAAACAGAATGATTAATTCGTTAGGGGCAGGTCTTCTTTCTTTTGTTATAGATGGATCAAAAGCATTGCTTGTTGCAGGAACAAGAAGTGCTGGAAAAACATCTTTTCTTGGTGCTTTATTAGTTGAGATAATGAGAAAATACAGGATTATAACAATTGAGGATACTTTAGAATTGCCTGTAGAACCATTAAGAAGGATGGAGTATAATATACAACAGCTGAAGGTTGCTGCAGCATTGACAAAATCAACAACAGAGGTTTCTGCTGAGGAAGGTATAAGAACAACATTAAGAATGGGCGATTCTGCCTTGATTGTAGGGGAAGTTAGAAGTACTGAAGCTAAGGCATTATATGAAGCTATGAGAATTGGTGCTTCTGCAAATGTTGTAGCAGGTACAATTCACGCAGATTCTCCTTATGGAATATATGATAGGGTTGTAAATGATTTGGGTGTTCCTAAAACAAGTTTTAAGGCAACAGATATAGCTATAATGACAAATCCAATTAGATCTGCAGATGGTCTTCATAGATTTAGGAGAGTAACTCAAATTACAGAGGTAAGAAAATTCTGGGAGTCTGATCCTTTGCTTGAAAAGGGTTTTGTGGATTTAATGAAGTATGACTCAAAATCAGATGAATTAGAACCATCATCTGATTTATTGAATGGTGATTCTGATATATTAAAAGCAATAGCAGGTAATGTAAAAGAGTGGACTGGCAACTGGGATGCTGTTTGGGATAATGTGTTGTTAAGAGCAAAGATAAAAGAAACATTAGTTAAAGTTGCTAAAAAAGCAAAAATGCCTTCTTTATTAGAAGCAGAATTTGTTATACTTTGCAATGATGAATTTCATAAAGTGTCTGATAGAGTAAAAACTGAAGTTGGTTCTTTAGATAGTAAAAGAATCTTTTTTGAATGGAATGATTGGCTTAAGAGATCTATTAAAAAGCAGAATATCAAAAAAGGAAAATAAATTATTAGAGGTAATTTTTAATTATGGTTGATATATCAAAAGACGTATTAAAACAGCTTTTTAGTAAATATAAAGGAGAACTAAATAAAGGGTTAAATAATAATACTATTAAAAAAACTCAAAAACCAATTTTTTCAAGAGAGTATCAGGAATTTAAAAAAGCGCTTATGCCAAATAGGATAACTCTCTATGAAAAGCTATGTGCTTTTAGTCAAAGTATAGTTGAAATAAAACCAAAACAAGAAGCAAAAGAAAAGCTAGAAAAATTAATAAAAATTTCTCATTTGAATATAACTCCAATTAGTGCAATATCTTTTTCTGTGTTAGGACCGATTTTTTTTATATTTATTTCTATATCGCTTAGTTTATTATTAACTGGCGGAATTTTTTTTATTGTTATTTCGTTGTTTGTTGGCTTAATTTTAATCAAGATATTATCATCGCTTCCTGAGATAATTGCAAATAGCTGGCGTATGAAATCTTCCAATCAAATGGTTTTGTGTATTTTTTATATTGTTACTTATATGAGGCATACTTCTAATTTAGAAAATGCAATTGGTTTTGCATCAGAACATTTGTCTCCTCCATTAAGTCTGGATATGAAAAAGGTTCTTTGGGATGTTGAAACAAAAGAATATAGCTCTATAAAAGATGCATTAGATAGTTATCTTGAAACATGGAGAGAATGGAATTTGGAGTTTATTGAAGCTTTTCATCTTATTGAAGGATCTTTGTATGAACCATCAGAACAAAGGCGTGTTGAGTTATTGGATAAATCATTGGATGTTATGTTAGAAGAAACTTATGAAAAAATGCTGCACTTTGCTCATGATTTACAGTCTCCAGTAACAACGCTTCATATGCTTGGTGTAGTTATGCCAATTTTAGGATTAGTTATTTTGCCTTTGGTTGTTAGTTTTATGGATAGTGTAAGATGGTATCATATTTCTGTTTTGTATAATGTTTTATTGCCTTTAGGAATTTTTTATTTGGCTAAAAATATTTTGTCAACAAGACCAACAGGCTATGGTGAGTCAAGTACAGAAGAAGGTAATCCTGAGCTTAAAGAGAAAAGCAAAATTGAAGTAGGTCCTTTGAAGCTAAAAGCAAGTCCTTTAATGATAAGTATGATTTTTATGGGTATTTTTCTCTTTATAGGTTTTTCACCACTTTGGATGCATGTAATAGCTCCTGATTATGATATGGGTTTTGGTGAAGAAAGCGAGGGTAGTGTTTGTGGTCATTCTTTTTGTTTATTAGAGTATAGGATGAGTAAAGCAACAGAAGGACCGACGTATGGTAAGATTGTTGGACCTTATGGTCTTGGTGCTACTATACTTGGTCTTATGGTTCCTTTAGGATTAGGGTTAGGATTGGGGTTGTATTTTAAGTTAAGATCAAAGAATGTTATTGAAATAAGAAATAGAGCAAAAGAACTTGAAAAAGAGTTTGCTGCTGCTTTATTTCAGTTAGGGAACAGATTAGGAGATGGAATTCCATCTGAGTTGGCTTTTGAAAGGGTCTCAGATACAATGAAAGGGACTGCTTCTGGTTCTTTTTTTGGTCTTGTTAGTATGAATATAAAAAAAATGGGAATGTCTGTTAGAGAAGCTATATTTAATAAAAAAACAGGAGCAATTCTAAGTTTTCCTTCTAGAATTATAGAAAGTTCTATGAAGGTTTTAATTGTTAGTGTTAAGAAAGGTCCGAAAGTGGCTGCTCAGGCATTAATAAATGTTGCAAGATATATAAAAGAAATCCATAGAGTTGATGAGAGATTAAAAGATTTAATGGCAGACATAGTTGGTTCGATGAGATCTCAAATTAGAATGTTAACTCCTGTTGTTTCTGGTATTGTAATTGGAATTACATCAATGATAACAACAATCCTTGGTAAATTAGGTGGTATGTTTCCAACAGGAACAGGAGGAGAAACTGCTATGGCTGGTGCTTCAAATATTGCTACTATGTTTGGGGATGGTGTTCCTGCATATTATTTCCAGATTGTTGTAGGAGTATATGTTGTTCAGGTAATTTATATTCTGAGTATAGTAATTAATGGTATAGAAAATGGTTCTGATAAACTAAGTGAAAGATATAGCTTGGGTATAAATTTAACAAAATCTATAACTCTTTATGTTATTATATCTTT
>SDBS01006273.1_pt1 | contig 11565 bp, 11 predicted proteins | sample 2277091 | NCBI WGS metagenome assembly SDBS01 (sample SAMN10404972, study PRJNA504765) | marine sediment metagenome | isolation source: marine sediment core GS10_PC15, 163 cmbsf | place: Arctic Ocean: Southern Knipovich Ridge | collected 2010 | reverse complement strand
CCAGTTGCCTGCCATTTGTTAAAATCAATTATTGCTAATACGTTGTCCAGGTGTTGACCAGCAGCAAACATGGCAGCTTCCCAAACAGAGCCTTCATTGCACTCTCCATCGCTGAGTAACGCACAGATACAATATTTTTGTTTCTGGATACGGCCCGAAAGCGCCATACCTATGCCTATGGAAAGCCCATGTCCGAGAGAACCTGTTGCCGCCTCTACGCCTGAAATGCAATTAGGACCTGGGTGTTCTTCAAGGTGACTTCCGGGCATTGCAAAAGTATCAAGAATATCCTCAGGAAAAAAACCTTTAAATGCAAGCGTCGCATAGAGCGCTGATGCAGCATGTCCTTTACTAAGAATAAACCGGTCTCGATCCGGATCAGATGGAGTATCAGGATTTATTGCGAGCACATTCCAATATAATGCAACCAAAATATCGACACAGGAAAGGGAAGAACCGAGATGAGCGGCTCCTGACCTGTGAGACATCTCGATAATTTTTCCGCGAATATGTTTAGCTATGGATCTTAATTCAGCTATATCGTAACTCATTAACTTTCAACTCCAGCAAAATGTTTCTTCATTGTTCTAACATTATAACAGCCATCTTCGTCTTTTATTTTTCCGGATTTGAATGCATCAATTATCTCTTTTATGGCATATTGGACGTTATATTTTGGTTTAAAACCGGTCCTTAAAAGTTTATCTGAATTCAGACGATAAGAACGAGGGTCATTTGAAGGTGTTACTATTATCTTGGCTGGCACAAATTCCGCAACCTTCTTTGCAATATCTAGGATCGAAATGTTCTCGAATCCTGCATTGTAAATGCCCTGGACCTTCTCTCCCTTTTTAATGAAAAAGATAATGAAGTCTGTAATATCCTGGATATGAATATTGGGTCTGACTTGATCTCCTCCAAATACTGTTATCTTCTTATTGGCCAATGCCTGCATTGTCAGCATATTAACTGATAAGTCCAGGCGCATTCTTGGAGAATAACCACATACAGTTGCTGGGCGGATGCATTGAACCATAATGGAGTCTTTATAACTCAAGAGAACCCGTTCGCTGATCATTTTAGTCTTGTTGTAATCGGAGATGGGGACAAGGGAAAGATCCTCCGTGACCTGAAGTTCTACTTTTACCCCGTAAACACTTCCTGAGCTGGCATAAATGAACTGTTTTGCTTTATGTTGAATTGCCCACTCAACAAGACGCATGGTCGCCAAAGCATTAACTTCCCATGAAAGTTTTGGATTAAGATCTGCACAGGGGTCGTTAGCAACATTGGCAAGGTGGATGATAACATCCACGTCTTCCATTGCCAGGTTGTCAATGTTACGGATGTCCTGTTTAATTATTTTTAAGTTCTTGTTTTTCTGAAGAAAATTCCCAAACCACATTATATCTATAACTGTGACTTTAAATCCCGTATTTAAAAGTTTTGGGGTTAAAACGGAACCGATATAGCCGCAACCCCCTGTTAATAAAATATGCATCAATATCTTCTATAGTGGGACACGGATTTTACAGATAAACACAGAGTATCCATCAAATCCGTGTTCATCCGTGTCCAATATTATGGTTTATGAATATAATCGAATGGCTGTTTTTTTAGCTCTTCTAGATTATCTCTTACCCATCCAATTGTCTCTTCAATCCCCTGTTCCAGGCTGATTTGATCTTTCCACTCTAATGTTTTTCTTGCTTTGGCGCTGTCGAGCAGGTAGGCTGCATCCTTACCCATTCGTTCACCCACATCTTCAACGTGTTCTTCAAATGATATATTCATCTGTTTCGCTATCATCTGAACAAGTGCTCGAATGGATATATTGCGGATAGTTGAAAGATGGTATATTTCTCCCGGACTTCCCATCTGTACCGCCCGCCAAGTGCCATCAGCGACATCGCGGATATGAATAAAAGATCGAACTGAATGCCCACCGCCATGAAGCTGCAATTTTTTGTCTAACATAAAATAGAGCATGGACCTGGGAATAATACGGTATAGCTGCTGCCCGGGACCATAGACATTGGCCGCGCGGGTGAACACAACAGGAAAATCATAGGCATCAAAAAACGTCTTCAGGCTCATATCTGCCGTAGCGCGAGACACTGCGTAGGGAGTACTTGGATTGTAGTTTGTACTTTCCCTCACAAGCCCTTCGCAACTGCCGTACACTTCGGGAGTAGAAATGTGAACATACTTTTTTAAAAATTTACATCGGCGCAACTGGTCGTGAAATTTTACCATGGCCACTACATTGGTCTGAAACCAATGCTCAGGATATTGCCAACTCTCTGCGACCATGCTTTGAGCGGCAAAATTAACAATATAGGGTGGCTCAAATTTATTAACAACACTCATGAATTGTTCTAGATCATGATTTAAGTCCAACTGAAAGAATTGAAAAGTTGCATTCTGTCTGCTTTTGTAAGGAAGAAAGACTGAATTTAGCTCGCGGGATCGGCTTATTCCGATAACTTCTGCCTCTTTCCCAAGGACATAATCAACAAAGTGAGCTCCGGAAAAGGAATTGCTGCCAATAACTACAATTTTTTCTTTCATTTATTCCTTTCTTCGGAATTTTGAATTTTAATTGGCCATAGACCTATACGGACAAACACAGATCGTATTTATGCCACACCCGGTCTATTTTAAAATGCTTGTAATGCTTTTCATCAATTTCACGCGATCTATAGCTCTCTTGTTCCCCACAATCGACACCGCATCCGCCCCAACAAGATTGCCGACAAAACTTATCACATTCGCAGAAACACTTTCGGCGGACATCACGGATGTTAGGGCCAACACCGCATCCCCCGCACCCACACGATCAACCACCTTCACTGCAAAAGCGGGACAGACGGTAAAGCCTTCTTCCTTACGATAGAAAAGGCTTCCGTACCTCCCCTGCGTTATCATTATTGAAGGGTGCCCCATCCGGCTTGCCAGATCGCAGATCAAATCTTTCAGGTCACCCTTTCGGCTGCGCCTGTCGAGTCTTAACTCTCCCTCATGTATGCATACGTAATCAGCATGCGCATACTTGGAAATTGCGTGGAAACCCATGTTTGCCGCATTAATCTGCGTATTGACCGCAAGGAACGTGGATTTGTTTGTTAAGAGATCAATAACTTTGGGTGTAAGCAGGCCGTGGTCATAATCCGCGACTATGACTACATCGTATTCCAGTAATCGCTCTTCCAGGATATTACACAGTATATTTTCTTCATCCGGATTCAACTGTTCATCATTAAGTTCATAGACTCCTAACAGTTTGGCTAAGGAGTAACTGTCCACAAAACGGCGTTTGACGATAGTGGGAGATTCAGATTTGTAAACAAACAAGGGGGCAACATTAGCCTTTAAGGAATTTCTCACAAAGTCTTCTTCGGTCTTTTCGGCGCCAAGATAACATGCCAGTGAAACACTGTCACAAAAATCAGCCAGGTGATTGGCAATGGCGAGAGAGCCTCCGGCATACCGCTCTTTCGAAAGATATTTCATAACCAGCACGGATTCCTTTCCCGATTTGCCCATAGATTCACAATAGACGTATTCGTCTATAATCGCTTCTCCGATCACCATGACTCTTAATTTTCTGAGGTTTTCAATCTGGTCTAGAATGTAATCCTGAGAATACTTGCGACGAAAATCATGCAAATACTGATTAGTTTCATCATCGAATGACGGAATGATACTGTTGATAATGTGCGAGGAACTAAAAGTAATATCTTCGGTAAAGCGAATTTCACCGCCGATGGATTTAACAGCCTCTGCTTCCTCTTTAATCTTGCCAGTTATATCATCCTTGCTGTTTTGATAGTCAGAACCCTTGACATAGAAATCCGGCTTGAGGAGCTTAATTGTTTCTACAGCTGAAGGCCATTGGTTGATCGCCACATAGTCAACACAGCTCAAGGCAGCAAGAGACTCGGCACGTAGATGTTCTGTGAATGCTGGGCGATTTGGCCCTTTGTTAACATGATGGTCTTGCGTAACCGTAACAACCAGCGTGTCTCCCAATTTTTTCGCATGTTCAAGATACCGGATATGCCCCACATGCAATAGGTCGAATACGCCATGGCAGTGCACGATTTTTTTGTCCTCACTTCGAAATGACGCTAATAGTTTAGCCAATTCAACAAGCGGTTTAATCTTGTCGTTATATCTCATAGCTATATCTTTTAAGAAAATCTTTTGGGGACACAGATTTACACAAAAAAACACAGATTATTATATCATATCAAAATCAGTGTTGATTTGTGTTCACTCGTGTCCCAATATTTTTTCTGAATTGACTTCCACCATATCCATCCAGTGGTGCAGAATTGCTGTATGGCAGGTTTCAGCATAGCCGTATGTTTGAGCAGGAACGTAGGCATTCAGAAATCCTTTAGATCTAAGTGGATTTTTTGGCGACATAGCAGAAATGGTTATAATCTGCAAGCCGATTCTTCGGGCAATTTCGGTAGCGTGTAGAATATTATTAGAGTTGCCGGAACTGCTTATAGCCACAAGCATATCTCCTTTTTTCGCTCGGCGTCGCAAAGGCTCCGCAAATACCCATTCATAGCCCATATCATTCGAGATAGCAGTGATGAGAGAAAGGTCAGAGAAGATTTCTGTGTGCAGATAAGCGTTTTTTGCAAGGTCAGCGGCGAAATGACTTGCCATGGAGGCACTGGCGCCGTTTCCAATGAGGTAGATAGATCGCTTTTTCTCTCTCACGTAAATCGTTAATTCCTGCCAAATCTTAAACCCTTCATCTGTACTATATTCAACGCCATCGCATCCGGTGAAGGAGAGCTGATATAGAATTCTTCTCAATTTATCAATTTCTTTTTTCCAGGGGGGCAATAACATTTTAAGATTTTCTATTTGGTGATTGTTTATGCATAAATTTGGAATGGATTGATTATGTTCTTTGCATACTAGGCGATAGAAAGCGATGCCGTAAGTCTTGGGGACTTAATTCCTGTCTTTGCTCGGAACAGGGAAAATAAGCATTTTTATAGGTGATTTTCTAAAAAAGGAAAAGTATGAGCCCTTGCAGTAGCTAAGCTTGTAATCTGCTTTGTCAATGTCAATACATGCCAGTTCAACCAAATAATCTGTAGCAAGCCCCACTGAATTTATAACTACTGATGAAACAAATTTATAACTATCATTTTTTATGCCGATTACATATGCGTTTTTCTGTTTTTCAATGATCAAGAGTCTTTTAAAGAGATTGCCATGTCACTTCGTTCATCACCTGACATTGAAAGGACTAACGATGATAAGAAAGCTGAAAAATGCATAAGCTACCGCTCAATATAATAAGTACTTTTTCTCAAGTTCGCCATGAAATCAGCATGTGCTTATTTTTTCAGCTGAACAGTTACTTTTTTTCAGTTGGTCCCATATAAATCAAAATTTACTATATTTATTTAGGTGAAAGATGTCAAGTGACAGGGGCTCCTGTTCAATTAGATGGTACAAAAATAACGAGGTTTTGTGGCAGAAGATAAAAGAAAAAAGTCATGAATTTCAAGCATTTTATAAGGATTATTATAAAAACCGGTCGTAACAGTCTTGATAGTCCAGATAGTCTAGATAGTCCAGATAGTCAACTTCGTCGGAGATAGTTGATGAGGCCGTGAGTGAGCTTTGCGACTTCAACTGTTTGGTTGTAGATTTCATTGAACTTTGTTTCTGAAATATAGTTTAAATCAAGTGCGGCATAAAGATGGCTTTGGATTTCTGTGGTAGAGGCTAAAGCGATATTAAGAAAATTTGCAAATTCTTTATCCGTTCTTCTGCCAAATCCTTCTGAAATATTAGCCATAACAGATAGTGAAGAACGTCTAATTTGGTCTTTTAAGATGAAATCTTTACGGAATGGATTTTCATCTGTTTCTTTATATATCCTTTTGAGTAGAGCCCTTGCTCTCTTCCAGCAGGTCAAATCTTCGAATTTATTAATTTTTGACATCCCATTCATTATTACTTGACGGTTTGACCATTTGGATTATCTCATTGTCGGACAGTTGAGATGGACAAACTAGTCTTGATAGTCCTGACAGTCAAGAAAGTCCAGATAGTCGGGACAGTCTAGATAGTCAAGGAATATAGATGTGAATTTTGTTGGCTTGCAAAAAAAAACAAAGAATTCTATGATTTACAGTCAAGACAAGGATTGTCAAGAAAGTCCAGATAGTCTGGATAGTCAAGCAAGTCAAGATAGTCCAGAAAGTCTTGATGATCGAGACAGTCTAGACTTGTTTTTGTAGGAGAGGAGTAATAATGAGAGTTTTGATAACAGGCATCACAGGATTTGCGGGAAGTCATCTGGCGGATTATATCCTGGAGAATCATCCGGATGTTGAAGTTTATGGAATTATCCGCTGGCGGAGCCGGATGGATAATATCCTCCATATTCAGGATAAAATAAAGCTTTTTGAAGCAGATTTAAAGGATATGGTTTCATTAAGAAAGTGTCTGGGCGATATTCGACCGGATTGGATTTTTCACCTGGCGGCCCAGAGTTTTGTTCTGACCTCCTGGCTCTGTCCAGCAGAGACGTTTGCCATTAATTCTATAGGTCAAATCAATCTTTTTGAAACCGTTCGCAGCCTCAACCTCGATCCCCGAATCCAGATTGCCGGTTCGAGTGAGGAATACGGTCATGTCAATTCCGATGAAATCCCCATGAAGGAGACCAATCCCTTAAGGCCTCTCAGTCCCTATGCGGTCAGCAAGGTGGCCCAGGATCTTCTGGGGTGGCAGTATTTTAAAAGTTATGGATTAAAAGTGGTGATAACACGAGGATTTAACCACACGGGACCAAGAAGGGGAGAAGTGTTTATCTGCTCGAATTTTGCCAGACAGATTGCAGCTATAGAGAAAGGAAAAAAGGATCGTGTGATCCATGTCGGGAATCTGGAAGCGAAAAGGGATTTTACCGATGTGCGTGATGTTGTACGTGCCTACTGGCTGAGTCTTGAAAGGTGTCAACCTGGAGAGGCCTACAATATCGGGCGGGGGGAGACCATTTCGATGAAAGAAGTGTTGGATAAACTGCTGTCTTTCAGTGAGGTCGATGTGGACATCAAGGTTGATCCGGAGAGACTGCGGCCGTCCGATGTCCCTATCCTTCTGTCCGATTCCTCCAAGTTTAGAGCTGAAACAGGCTGGGAGCCGATCATTCCTTTCGACCAGACACTCGAAGACCTGCTCAATTACTGGAGAGAGAGGGTTTAGGCTTGGGCCGGAAAATCTTCATAACGGGGGCGACCGGTTTTGCCGGGCGGTATCTCATTGATCTCCTTAAAGAGAAGGAGCCCGATAGTTTAGTCTACGGGACCTGCTTCCCCGAACATCCCGGAAGCTGCGGTGTTCTGGATGGAGTGGATCTCTTTCATCTTGATATGCGATCGGAAGACGATGTCTCCGATTGTATCAAACAAGTTCAGCCTGATTGGATTTTTCACTTAGCGGCCATCTCCAATGTGGGGTATTCCTGGGCAAACCGGAAAGAAACCCTTGAAGCCAACCTGATGGGGACGTTTTATTTGTTCGAAGCGGTCAGAAAATATTCTCCCCAATCCCGCGTTCTTTTTATCAGCTCCTGTGATGTTTACGGGATTTTATCTCCTGTTCATGAAGCTCTGAAAGAGGAGCATTCTACACCTCCATCCAGCCCTTATGCGTTTACAAAAATCAGCGGGGAGCTGCTGAGCCGGTTTTATGTCAATATCGAAGGCCTCGATATTGTGATTTCCCGCTCTTTTCCGCATACGGGCCCGGGACAGAGTACGGATTTTGTCTTCTCGGACTGGGCTTCTCAGATAGCTCAGATCGAGAAGGGATCCATCGACTCTTTGCTGAAGGTGGGAAATCTGGATGTCCGGAGGGATTACGCTGATGTAAAGGATGTGGTCAAGGCCTATGTTCTATTACTCGAGAGAGGGGAAAAGGGTGAGATCTATAATGTCTGCTCCGGGAGGGCGGATTCTTTAAAGGACAACCTCGATCTTCTTCTCTCTCTATCTTCAAAAGACATTCGTGTTGAAGTGGACCCTCAAAAGCTGCGCAAGGCCGACATCCCTCTAGTTCTAGGTGACCCTCAAAAAATCCATCGGACGACTGGATGGAAGCCTGATATTCCCTTAAATCAGACATTGAAGGATTTGCTGGATTATTGGAGAGAGAAAGTCTGATCCTCACGAATCTCAAGAAGAAAGATGAATATATTTTTTAGTCTTTAACTCGGATCTTTTGTTTTGCGATGTATTCCAGGAAGAAGGCGAGTATCGTAAAGATAAATAATCCAAGTATGCCCGCAATCATGACCATCTGTTTCTTTTTAGGGGCAACAGGTCCGAGTGAAGAAGTCGGTTCTTTTATGAGTTCCGCATAGTCAATCCTGGCCTTTTTTTCCTTTACAAATGAAATGTCATTCTTTACACTTTCAATCTCATTTTCTTTTATGATAATGCTGTTCTGAATGGTTTTGATTTCATTCTTTGTTTTTTCGATATCGGTCTCTATGTCATCGATTTGTGTGTTGATGTCATCGATTTGTGTGTGGACATCATCGATTTCAGTTTTGACATTGTGGATCTCTGTGTTGACATCTTCAATTTGTGTTCTGATTTGCTCGATCTGGTTATCTGTTTGCTTGATCTCTCTCTTTTTTTCTTCTATGGACAAATTGATGTTCTCCTGGGTTATCTTTTCGTTGCTGAGTTTTTCATCAAGCGCGTTGTAGTACCTGAGGTTGTTTCCGATTTCTACGGAATAGAGTAAAATGCTCATGGCATTTTTGTCGTTTCCTTTCGTGAGCACTATCTTCCATTCTTCTTCGATCTTATTTATTCTATCTTTGACTTCTTTCATCTCTTCTGTGATCGCATCGGTTCTCTCTTCAGAGATGATCAGTTTGTTTTTAAGAGTGTTGATCTCTTCCTGCATTCCTGTTTTTTCCAATTCTTTCGATTCTATATTCAGGTTTTTAATAGTTATTGAGCTCTCTTTCAACTTGATGGTGTTTTCTTTTGTGATGATTAGATTTTCCTTATCCTTAATCCGGTTCTTTTTTGTTTTGATCGTGTTTCGTTTGTTTTTGATCGTTAGGTTTATGGCTTCTATGGAATTTTTTTTATCTTCAATTTCGATATATTTTGATTTGATGCGGTTGTTATTTGACTCTACCTGCATATCAATACCGGATAGTTCAACTTTGATTTTTTCATCAAGATCGATTTTTAAAAAATTAAAAAGAGAGAGAAGTATGTCTTTTGCATTCTCGACATCCTGCGCTTTTAAGGAGATGCGCACAAGATTTGTATCACGGAGATTTTCGGCTTCGATTTTTGGCATTTTTTCTATGTCCAGATTTAATTCTGCGGCAATTAAATTGTTATAAGTAGCTTGGTTAATCTGTCCGGTTATTTGCTTGGGATTGGTAACGAGAACTTCATTAAACTGGCCATCATCAGTACGAAGAATAATTTTACTTGGAACAATTAAGGCATGGACTTCCCAAACCTTGGGGAGGGTTAAACTGTAAATCCCAACGAATAAGACTAAGAAAAAAGTGGGAATTATAATGAGCCATTTTCTTTTCCAGATGACATTGAGATAATCCATCAACTCGAATTCATTTTCATATTCTTCCATTGGTTCTCACCTCTGCTATTGCTTGAGTTTGTTAAGTTTATTTATATTCCTCTCATTTTACAAGCAGTTTAATGAAGTTTTTGGTGATCTAAGTTTAACAAGGTTCAATTTTAGATTGTTTAATCGAAAAATGTGCAGGTGAGTTTATAATCGTCGTAGCTGTCGACTGCGATCCTCCGGATCTCCAACCAGCTCCCTTCGGGAAGATAAGTCGCCTGCGCATAAGATTTCGAGCTCTCGACCGTTTCCCTCAACTCGCTCTTTAAAAAGAAATGGAGCATAAAACTGTGGTAAGTTTGCGGATGGCTGGAAATTGTTTCAGTGATAATAGCATGGGCAAGCTCCTCAGTCTTTTGCTGGCTGATTTCATTTTCCACACAGACCCAAAAAAACCTGTGGCGCGGCATGTAACCGACTGTCTGAGATTTTAGGATAATAAATTGGATTCCAGTGGAGCTTTCGATTTGTTGAATATTTATTTCTGCAGCAATAGATGGAGACATTTCTAGAGACATTTGTTCTCCAGGCTCCTTTTTGCAGGATAAGCAAGAAACAATAAGTATAAGGATAAGAAATTTTAAAAAGATCGTTGAAGCCTTCCCTTTTTCTTTCATCTTTTTCCCCCGATGAAATTTAGTTCCCAGTAAAAAGCGTCAGGTAGATATTAAATATCATTTAATTCTAGAAGAAGTCAATCAAAATAATCTCACGAAGATTGTTTTTATTAGGAACGCAGTGACATGGTGATCTTGTAAAACAGAATTCCCGCAAAAGCACCGAGACTATCTGTAGCTAGATCTATTAATCTAAATCTTCGCTCTGCTTCAAAATACTGATGAAGTTCATCAGTAAAGGCATAAAAAATACAAAAAAGGAGAGTTATCAACAATTTATGCTTCCAGTTGAAGTTAAGTTTTATCGTTCCGCTGGATAGAAATCCCAATACAAAATACACGAAGAGATGTGCCAGCAAACGAATTGGGATTTCGGTATCAATTTTGGCAGTTGTTCTTCCTGAGGAAAAATGATTGGTAGAGAGCACAAAAATGAAAACCATCCAGACAAAAGTCAGGATGAGCCACAATCTGGGATTTTCTTCCAGTTTTTTAAAAATCATGCAGTATCCTCATTTCCGTGATTTTAAGAACGAGTTCTGTAAAGTGATTAAAAATCACAGAAATAGGGAGGCAAAAATTATTATCAATTATCATAACGTGTAATTACAGATTCTCTTTATACCAGGAGATGGTCTTTTCAAGCCCTTCACTGAATGTGATGAGGGATTTGTAATTCAGCCTCTCTTGTGCTTTAGAAATATCGGCATGGCTGTGTTTGACATCTCCCGGTCTTGGATCGGTAAAATTTGAGGGGATATCTTTATCCAGAACGGTTTTGATCTCTTCAACCAGGACATTGACCGTAGTCCGGCTCCCGCAGGCGATGTTAAAAACCTCTCCCGAAACATTTTGGGCTTGACTGGCTAATAGATTTGCCTCGACAACATTGGACACAAAGGTAAAATCTCTCGACTGCTCTCCGTCTCCGTAGATTATCGGTTTCTCATTTTTGAGAATTTTGGTTATAAAATTGGGGATGGCCGCTGCATACTGGGAAAAAGGATCTTGTCTGGGGCCGAAGATATTAAAGTAACGCAGGCTGATGGTATTAAATCCGTAGAGCTGGGAAAAAATCCGGCAGTACTGTTCTCCTGTTTGCTTGCCCAGAGCATATGGAGAAAGGGGACTCCCTTCGTTACCCTCTTTTTTGGGTAGGCGCTGGTCATCTCCGTAAACAGATGAGGATGAGGCAAAGACGAAGCTTTTGATTTCTTCGTCTTTAGATGCAGTCAGCATGTTTAAAGTGCCTGTTATATTGATTTCATTCGAAGTGATG
>SDBS01006272.1_pt1 | contig 11565 bp, 10 predicted proteins | sample 2277091 | NCBI WGS metagenome assembly SDBS01 (sample SAMN10404972, study PRJNA504765) | marine sediment metagenome | isolation source: marine sediment core GS10_PC15, 163 cmbsf | place: Arctic Ocean: Southern Knipovich Ridge | collected 2010 | reverse complement strand
ATCGGTAATGTCTGTGATCTCCCGTTCCAGTGGAACCAGGGCTGCCCGGGCCTTTTCCAGTTCCTGCATCTGCACCTGGACCTCTTCCCCCTCCTCTACCTGCTGGCGGACCTGGTCATGCTGGGCAGGATCATATCCAATACTTTTTAGACGAGCGTCAATTGCAGTAAGTTTTTCATGCGCTTTGGGAGCAAAGGTATTCTTCTCCAGTTGGGTTTGGACCACTTTCAAACGTTTTTCCCCTACTTGTTTCCAGGTATCCTGCTTGGTTTCCAGCTGGGTGAGATCTAGGGTAAGCCTGTCGAACTCCTGGCGGGATTTGCGAAGATCCTTTTCTGCCTTACTGAGCCGTGAGATCTCATCTTGAAGTTTTTGCACTTTTTGGTCTGCTTCGGCGAGGATGGTTTTGTTTTCCCGGTAGCGATCTCCTTTATCTTTTCCCTGTTCCTTCAGGTCGGCAATCAGGTCTTTGCGTTCCGCCTCACCCATGGGCTGTCCGCAGAGTGGACAATCGGCCCCATCCGTTTGTTCCAGATCCTGGATGCGCTTTTCAAGCTGTTTCATCTCCTGGAAAAGACGGGGGTTTTCTGCTTTGGCATCTGCTAGTTTTTCCTGGGCTTCTTCCAGTTCAGTCTTCTTTTCATCCCGCTCATGGAGGTCCTTTTCAGCAAGGGTTATTCCCCCTTCCTTCTCCAAAAGGGCGTCTTTTAGAGCCGGGATTGAATTCAGGATCCCGGAAAGTGTTGCGCTCTCTTGCTCCAGGTTAGAAAGTTCCTGTTCCAGTAAGGCCTTTTCTGATGCAATCACGGCTAAGGGCTCCTGGCGCTGCCTTTCTTCTGACAGGAACTTTCGGGCAGTCTTGTCTAGACCTGCCAGTTTCTTTTTGGCTTTGTTCCAGACCCCGGCTTGTTTTTGGACCTGCTCTTCCTGGTCAAGGATCTCGTAAGCCGCTGCCTGCTCCTGGGTGCGGGGAAGTAAACGGCTGCGCAGGTCGGAAAGCTTCTGTTCTTTCTTTTCCAGCTGCTGCTCGAGGGAATCAGATAACTTGGCTTGCTCAGCAAGGGACTGTTGGTACTTCTGGATCTCTTCCAGGTGACCTTCCTGTGTTTTCCGGGCATCTGCAGCTTGGGTTAGCTGCTCTTCTAGCTCGGTAAGCTGCTGCCGGCGCCCTTCTTCCTGGTCCAGCTCGAGCCTGATCTCTGCAGAGCGACCGTCAAGGCGGGTGATCTCTCCCTCGACCTCTCTCCGGACCTGAAAGGTCTTTTTACGGTAGTCTTCCCAGATCCCCAGGTTGAGGATCTGAGAAAGGATCTTCTTTCGATCAGCAGGGCTTCGCTGGGTGAACTGGTCGGCTTCTCCCTGCAGGAAAAAGGCTGCGTTGATGAATGTCTCATAATCAAGCCGCAGGACCTCGGTGATCTTGAGATCCGTTTCCCGCAGCGAGCTTTCCGTGAGCGGTTTCCAGCTATCCGGAGTACCGTTTGAGCCAGGACGGGCAATGTGGAACTCGAGGGAAGAGGTCTTTCCCCTGGGATTGGTCCTTATTACCCGGTAGAGATTCCCTTCATATTCGAAGGTAAGGGATACCTGGGCCGTTTCGGACTGGGTGTTGATGATCGACTCGTCATGTTTGCGGGCCCTGCCGAACAATGCCCAGGTCATTGCGTCCAGGATGGACGATTTACCAGATCCGTTCTGGCCAGAGATGCAGGCCAGGTCGAACGATGTGAAATCAATTTCGGCCGGCTTCTGGTATGACAGGAAGCCGGAGATACTAAGTGAGACAGGTATCATGTATTCCTCCTTTTTAAGTGAGTGTGAATTAAATCGATAACTCCCGGCTGCTCCTTCAGCCAGGATTATGGTCAGGTCATTTCTTTAGTTAGCTATTGAAAATTAGATCGGGGTAGTCACCATCCAGAAAGTGCCATTTCTCATCTTCCAACCGCTTGACAGGACCTTCTATTTTCTGTATAATCAACTTACTTCATTCACTAAATAAATGAACTTATGAATGACAAACCCCTTTTAGGCAACCGAAAATTGATCCGCGGACTAAACCGCTCTACGGTGTTAAACACCATCCTCGCGGAAGGTGCCATCAGCCGCGCTGCCCTCTCCCAGTTGATTGGGCTCAGCCCGGCCTCGATCACCAATCTCACCGCTGAGCTGTTGGAGCAGGGATTAATCCTGGAAACCAAACAGGGTGAGTCCAGCGGGGGAAGACGCCCCACCCTCTTAGAAATTAATCCTGACGGCGGTTACGTGGTGGGTTTAAAATTGACCGACCAGCAGATTATCGGCGCCCTCACAGACTTGAGCGCCAGGGTGCTCAGCAACCAGATCACAACCCTTAAAGGCAGTCAGCCGGAACATATTGTGGAAAAAATCGCTGAAACCGTCACTGCCTTGTTAAAAAAAGCCCGCGTGCCCCGCAAAAAACTACGCGGCGTGGGGCTGGGCCTGGCCGGCGTTGTGGACGCTCAAAACGGGGTCTCCCGTCAGCATCCTTTTTTCGGCTGGCGCGATGTGCCCCTGGGTGCCATGCTCCAGGACCGGCTCAAAACCCTTGTCCATATTGATAATGACGTTAAAGCTCTCACCATGGCGGAATTACTCTACGGTGCCGGGCAGGGTGTGAGCGAATTTCTGACCGTGACCATCGGCCGCGGGATAGGTTTGGGTATTGTGGTCGGTGGACAGCTCTACCGTGGATCACATGGGGGCAGCGGCGAATTTGGCCATATCGTGGTTGACCCGGCTGGTCTACTCTGCAGTTGTGGAAAACAAGGCTGCCTGGAAACCTTTGTGGCTGAACCTGCCCTGCTTCTAGCCGGACAGGGTGCTGTAGAGCATGGTGAACTGGATCCATTTACAACCCTGGATGAGTTAATAAACCTCGCGGAATCAGGCCAGTCGTCGGCAGTTAAATTATTTACAACTGCGGGTCAAGTGCTCGGCCGTGAAATCGCCAACCTGATTAATATCTTTAATCCTGAATTGGTCATCGTTAGCGGCGAAGGCACTCGGATTGGAGATTTGATTTTTTCGCCGATGAACGCTGCCATTAAAGAATTTGCCATATCGACATTGAGGAATGATACCGAAGTGCGTGTTGACCCCTGGGGCGACGATGCCTGGGCAGTGGGTGCTGCCAGTCTGGTGCTGCAGGACTTTTTTGCTTCTCCCATTGATCGTTGGAAATCAACCATTTCCTAGGTTGAATATTTTTTTGTGTTAGTTAATTCATTCACTGAAGGAAGTCTGTTAGTCAAGGAGGTACAAGGAAATATAAAATACCAAGAATACTGTCAATCTTTGATTTATGTAAGGAGTGAGAAATGTCTAAAAAAATATTAACGGTCCTAAGTGTCACGTTTGTCCTGGTTCTTCTAATTTCCGCCTGTGCCCCGGCGCCAGTGGAAGAACCTGTCGAAGAAGCTGTAGTTGAAGAAGAAGTTGTTGAGGAAGCTGTTGAAGCGGAAACAGTGGAAGAAGCTGCCCCGGCAGAAGAAATAGAACCGGTAGAGATCAGCTACTGGCACACCATGAGCGATCCCGAGACCGCGAAGTTGGATGAATTAATTGCCGTCTTTGAAGCAGCCAATCCGGGCGTGACCGTGGCGCCCACCCGGTTTGCATACAGCGATTTTAAAACCGCCATCCTGACCGGTCTGGCCGGCGGGGCGGCCCCCGATACTGCCCGGATGGATATCGCCTGGGTGCCTGAATTTGCAGACCAGGGCGCGCTGAAACAGCTCGATGGCGTGCTGGAAGGTTTTGACGACATCGCAGCAGCAGTTTTCCCCGGTCCTCTCTCCACCAATTACTGGAACGGTGCCTACTACGGATTACCCCAGAATACCAATACCCAGATTCTTCTCTGGCACAAAGAAACTTTTGACGCAGCCGGCCTCGCAGCTCCCACAACCATGGAAGAATTTGCAGCAGCTGCCTGTGCCCTCACCGAGGGTGAAACCCAGTATGGATACGCGCTGGGTGGAACCTACTTCTGGGCTCCAGCCCCGGTATTTTATGCCATGGGCGGCAAGGTTGTTGATGATAAGATCGCCACTGCAGAAGGTTATACCAACGGCCCGGAAAGTGTGGCCGCGTTCACCATGCTCACCGACCTCTTTAATGAGGGTTGCATTTCCCCCAATTTACTGGGTGGTGGTGTAGGAACAGCTGATGGCCATGCAACTGGTTTTTACAGCATGATCATCGATGGTCCCTGGATGGTTGACATTTATGCTGGCAACTATCCGGACTTTGAGACCAACTTTGCCCTCATACCGACCGGCGCCGATGGAACCACCAGTTCCGTGGTTGGCGGAGAGGATGTTGTGGTATTTGAAACCACTGAGAATACCGAACAGGCCCTGGCCTGGGTTGGTTTCTTAATGAGTGAAGAAGCCCAAAAAATGTTGGCTGAAGTTGGTGTTATGCCCACCCTGGCAAGCCTCACTGGCGATGCGTCTATGCCGGCCCACTTTGAAATCTTCATGGAACAGCTGGAAACAGCCCAGGCTCGAGTCCCCCATCCCAAATGGAGCGAAATGGATGGAGCCATCAACAATGCCTTCCAGCGCATGATCCGCGGTGACCAAACCGTGCAGGATGCTCTCGATCAGGCAGCTCTGGAAATCGACGCCCTTCTGGCTGAATAGGATTTGATCCCCTGAATTTTGAATGACTTTGATAGTGTAGAATGTGTGTATTGCACATTCTACACTCCTTCTTCCTCTCTGTTTTTTCCTGGGTGGGAAGTAGAAAATATTGAACTTAATGCGGCAGATTTAATATGATTACTCTCAAAAATAAAACCAACCAGAGTATCCAGACCGCCCTGTTTTTACTCCCCGGATTTATACTCTTCCTGACATTTATCGTAGGTCCGATGATATATTCGTTCCGGATCAGTTTCTTCGACTGGAATATCATCTTCCCTGAAAAATCCACCTGGGTTGGTTTAGCCAACTACCTCGAAGCCATCCGTGATCCCATTTTCAGGAAAGCGGTCCTCAATAATGTCATGTATACGCTGGTGACTGTCCCGGGACAGATGGTGTTTGGTTTGCTGGTGGCAATTTTACTGAATCAACAAATCCGGGGGAAAGCAGCCTTCCGGGTAATTTATTATCTGCCGGTAATCACTTCCTGGGTGATCGTCAGCTTGTTATTTGAATATATGTTCTCCGGGCAGGCAGGGTTAATTAACTTCCTCTTGAGGGATATGCTGCATATTATTGACCACAACATCCTCTGGCTGGCGGATCCTGTTTTGGCTTTTGTTCCCATCCATCTGCTGGGGATCTGGAAAGGTGTGGGTTGGACAGCAGTCATTTTCCTGGCGGGTTTGCAGACGATTCCGACCCAGATCTATGAAGCAGCTTTGGTGGATGGCGCGAATCGGTTCCAAAAATTTCGATACATCACCCTGCCCATGTTAAGGCAGACCACTATCTATTTGGTAGTTGTGCTTACAGCGGGTGCATTAAATGCTTATATCTCCAATTTGCTGCTCACTAATGGTGGAGATCCGCTGGATCAAACGCATTTTATCCTGACCTTGATGTACGAAGAAACATTTGGAAACCTGGAGTTTGGCTACGGGTCTGCCATTAGCTATCTATTAACCATTATTGTTTTTATTATCTCTGTGATTCAGATACGTTTGTTGCGGAATCGGGAGCAAGGTTAAATGAACAGCACCAGGAAAAATACACTTTCAAAAATCTTGACATATTTTCTACTGCTGGCAGGAACGGTGATTGTCTTACTGCCGTTCTGGTATATGTTAATTACCTCCCTGAAGCCGCAGGCCTTTATCTTTGAACTCCCCCCCCGCTTGTGGCCCTCCGAAATTTCCCTGATTAATTATCAGAAAGCTTTACAAACGGACCAGTTTGGCCTTTATTTTATGAACAGTCTATTTGTAGCGGTTGTTACCACGGTATCCACATTGCTGGTTTCATCCCTGATGGCCTATGCCTTTGCGAGACTTAAGTTCTGGGGAAAAGAATTTTTGTTTTATTTTTTGCTCTCAGGCATGATGGTTCCCCCGGTGATGTTAATCATCCCCCAGTTTATTGTTGCCATATTTTTAGATTTAACGGACAAGTTCCTTGGTTTGATCCTGGTCTATATCACTATGAATCTTTCCATGCAAACTTTCTTGCTGCGGGGATATTTTGAAGGCCTGCCAACGGAAATTGAGGATGCTGCCCTGGTGGATGGCGCCAGCCGCTGGAAAATCTTCTGGAAAATTGTCCTGCCTTTATCCCGCCCCGGATTGGCAGTGGTCACTATTTTCACCTTTTTGTTCGCCTGGGAAGAATTCCCCTGGGCTAATGTGGCCATCAAGGAAACCACCAAACGGACCCTGCCAATAGCCATCGCCCTGTTTCAGTCCCAGCATCTTACTGAATGGGGGCAGGTCTTTGCCGCCTCCATTATGGGAATAATTCCTGTGGTAATTGTATTTGCTGTATTCCAGAAACATTTTATTCGTGGGATTTCTAACTCCGGGTTAAAGGGATAATGATGGTCGATTTTATTCTCATTCCGCTCCAAGGCACTTTTAAACCAGGCCAGGATATCTTATTTCAGCTTGATTTGGCTGACCCTGATCAGCTGAATTTTCCCCTGGAAATTAACTTAAAAATTTGGCACATATTTAACCCGGTTGATGATCTGGTTGAAATAATCAACAACGCCGAGAATCTTTCGGATTTGATCCTCAGCTGCCCCCCCCCGGCTGGAATCAAAGGTGGATTTGGTGTCCAGGCTGAGCTGACAGACGCCGTCGGTATTCTTTTGGGATCAGCCACAACTGCTTTTGATATCCTGAATGATTGGACTGAATTTCCACGCTATGGTTTCCTGAGTGATTTTTTCCCAGATCGAGATGATATTGAAAAGACCCTGAAAGAGCTGCTCCGCTTCCATATCAATGGCCTGCAGTATTACGATTGGCAGTACCGCCACGATCTTCTGATCTCCCCGGAAGAGTCTTACCTAGATCCCCTCGGGAGGGAATTATCGCTGGATACCATTAAGGAATTCCTTCAGCAGTGCAAAAAGCTTGGCATTAAATCGATGCCTTATATGGCTGTATACGCTGCCTCGCTGGCGTTCTGGAAAGAACATCCAGCGTGGGCTTTGTATGATCTGGAGGGCAAACCCTGCTATTTCGAAGATTTCCTGGGTATTATGGATCCTTCTCCCAACAGTCCCTGGATAGCGCATATTAAAAATGAGTGCGGACGGGTATTATCTGAACTGGAATTTGACGGCATCCATATTGACCAATATGGGGAACCCAGAGAGGGCTTAAACGCGGCCGGGGGTGCGGTGGATCTGCCTGCTGCCTTTCAGAGTTTTATCAACGATTTAAAATTGATCCATCCCCAGGCACCAATTGTATTTAACGCGGTGAAAAACTGGCCGATTGAATCCCTCGCCGCTTCGCAGCAGGATTTTATGTATATCGAAATCTGGCCGCCCAAAACCTCCTACCAGGAATTGGGGGATATCGTTTCCCAGGCCCGGACCCTATCCGGGGAAAAACCGGTGGTGATTGCGGCTTATATCCCGGCAAAACACGAGGCCAATGTGCGCCTGGCAGATGCGGTGATTTTTGCCAATGGTGGTACCCGCATCGAACTTGGAGAAGGCAAACGGCTTTTGACCGATCCTTATTTCCCGAAACATGAAAAACTCTCCCCTGATCTGGAAAAAGTTTTGCTCAATTATCATGATTTTATGGTCTGTTACGGGGATTTAATTGGTCCCTCCCAAAAGCGGTCGCGGGGCCTCCCCATTAACACCCCGGCAGGGATCGTCTCAACCGTTTGTATAAAAGAAGGGTTGATTTCGATTTGTCTTATCAATCAAAAGGGAATCAAGAAACTTCACTGGGATCAAATTCATGGTGACCCTGAAGTTCAGGAAAATGTAGAAATTGAAATCACTACTCCCTGGAAAATCAGGGAAGCCAGGTGGGGTAGTCCGGACCAACCTGACTGGAAGTTGAATCCCATTGAATGGGTCCAGGAATCCGGCGTTTGCCGGGCCAATATATCCCGTCTGGATTTTTGGGGAACACTGGTGCTGTCAGTTCAAGACAAGGATATTTCTTTATGAAAGAATTAGTTAAGCGCAGCATCGAGATCATCAAAGATGGTCAAGCACCCAGTGGTGCTTATATAGCCAGCCCTAATTTTCAAAACTATGCTTACAGTTGGTTTCGGGATGGAGCTTTTATAGCCTACAGCATGGACCTTGTTGGAGAACATCACAGCGCTCGACGCTTTCATGAATGGGCTGCAGGTGTGGTTTCCAGTAATTTTGAAGTCATTTCCCGGGCGATTGAGGTTATCCAACTAACTGGTCAACCTTCCAAAACAGAATTCCTTCATACGCGCTATACTTTGGATGGTCAGGTAAGCCAGGGGGAATGGCCTAATAATCAGCTCGATGGCATTGGAACCTGGCTCTGGGCACTGAAAGCCCATATGGACTTATCTGGTGAAGACCTGCCGGATTTTGTACTGAACAGCGCTGAACTGGCTGTTCGGTATCTGTCTGTTTTGTGGCAATTTCCCTGTTCCGATTGCTGGGAAGAATTCCACGACCAGATTCACACCTATACCCTGGCAGCTATTAAGGCTGGGATCAAGGCCTTCAGTGATTTATCAGGTACTGATCATCAATCTGTGATAGACGATATTCAAGAAACAATTCTCGATCAATGTGTTAATAACAGGCACTTCACCAAGCGCCTGGGGTCAGAGGATGTGGATGCCAACCTGATTGCCCTGGCTGTACCGTATGGAGTGGTTGATACCGGACATCCCGTGATGGCAGCGACCATAAAAAAAGTTGAGGAGGATCTAACTGGGACCGAAGGGCTGCATCGCTACGCAGGAGATACTTTTTACGGGGGTGGAGAATGGATCTTGTTGTCTGCCTGGTTGGGCTGGTATTGGGCTGAGCAGGGAAATAAAAAAAGGGCTCAGGAACTGCTGAGTTGGATAGAATCCCAGGCGGATGAAAAAGGTTATCTGCCGGAACAGGTCCCGGATCATCTAAACAAACCTGAGTATTATAAGATCTGGGTAGAAAGATGGGGAGAGATTGCCAATCCGCTACTCTGGTCACACGCGAAGTATTTGATATTAAAAAACAAACTGGATCAAATCTAGATTTGCGTGTATCACATGCTCGGTAGCGGCATAGTTTATCGGTTTACTTTTCCTGATCTTTCAGTTCTTTTTCGTGTTTCCGCTCGTGGTCGCTGACATAAGTATAGCCATCTGGCAGGATGATGCCCTTTTTGAGGGCTTTGCGGATCTGTTCTTCGCTGGCTTTCATACCGGCCGGCAGGTTGCGCAGGTGGCTAGACACACGGACGTCTTCCAGGATCGTCTCAACCAGGTAGTCGGGTACTTTCAAACCTTCCCGTTTTCTCCACAGCACATGGAAGATCTTGAGCATGACCTCAGACAAGGCATCTTTCGGAATTGAGATCTGCCCCACTCCAAATACCATTCTGCCGGGTTCTAATCTGTCCAGATCTTTCTCATTATCAAACTGGACCTGGCTCATATCCGCCTTGATATAGACCCCGACATCGTCTTCCTGGGTGTTTTCCACATCCGGAATATCATCTGGTACCAGGATAAGCAGGATGTTATCCGCTTTCTGGACCACGTATCCTAGAAATTCATACTCCCCCTTGGTGTACATAACTCCTCCTTTGCTTTTGTAAGCAGCAGGAGCAAATGGATATCTATATTCTAAACGATATCCACTGCCCCATTTACCAATAGGGATAGCCGGCAGCATCCATGCTGTCCTGGTACTCGGTGATGGGCTCATCGCTAAAGCCTTCGGAGACCCCATCAATGATGCAGGGATCCGCCGGCACCTTGGTAAAGGCTTTTTCCCGAGCGAGGATCTGCTCAATTTCCATTCCGGACAGGGTGAATATCTCTTGCTCTGGTATTACTTCAAGTGTGGTTACGGGTTCAAGCGTCATTACTGTCATCGTTTTCTCCTTATTTTTTGGTTAGGATGGATTAAGAGCCTGATTAAGAGACTCCTCTCTTTCCAGGTCTCCCAGGTAATCTCCATAGGTATGGCGGTCTTCCTCGTCCATATCAAGCGGGTGGAATATTGAGTTCCAATCGCTTTCTGCGCACCTCAGATCTTCCAGAGCACACTCAAGGTTTGCCTGCACAAATGGATGCCGTTCGTTATTCTCCGCATATTCCTGCAGGACCGAGATGGCTTCGTTCGCAATGGAGAACAGAAGATCCGATTGGAGTTTATGGATCTTGCTGATCAAAGTAGAAATCTTTTTCATAAATCACCTCCACGGTGTATTAAGAGCCTGATTAAGAGCCTCCTTAAGAGACCCTGTCCTCAGGCTCCTGTTCCAGCTCTTATCTTTAGTTGAGGTTATTGATGATCGGGTTGTAATTCCCGTTTTTTGCAAAGGGACTGGGTAAATTCATCCCGGGCTCTTTTTCAGACATCGCCTTGGGTGATAACCTGGCCGGGGGGGTGACAGAATAACCAACAGAATAAACACCGGACTTTCCCTCATCATTTTTTGTCTTTTCGATAAAGGCAAAAACGATGGTGGTATCCGGGTCATATTCTCCAAGTTGTTTATCTATACTCAATAAACCCTGCTCACCAACCAGGTTCTCAAGAGGAAGTAAATTATCCCTGGAAATAAAGGTCCCAACAGCACCCTGTCCGGTGGGTTCCTTCCCGGGAGGTAGTAGATCTTCCAAACCGGGAGGAAATTCATCCAGCATAAACAGGGCCAGAACACCCCTGCCCTGACTTTTGTATTGGCGGTAAATATCACCAGCGATCTTGGGCCACATCTGTCCAATGATCTCGGCATGTAATTGAATTGGTTCATCTTTGTTTTCGTGATCACATTCGTACATAATTTTCTCCTTGGAATAAGTTGTGTTGGATATTAAAATCCTCCTGATGCGTGAATAGCACCCAAAAATAGACCCCGCTCCGAGTTGAAGTAGGGTTTTTTCAGGCTTGTTTAATTTGGTCTTCTAATTGGTTTTTATTTAGGCTCTGAGCTTCGCGATCTGTTTGCCGGTGATCTCTTCATGTAAGTTGGAACGGACGATCGCTTTTAGGTGAGTAGCGGTGCCCCTGGGGATCACAGCCAAGTGGTGAGCAGCTGCAAGCTCTGACGGGTAGCCCTCTTCAACACAACTCCAGACACTGTTGATCACATCCAGACTGGGAAGAAAAGGAAACTCCACCCTGCCCTGGGTTGTGTAGAAAAAGAACACTTCCCTTTCATCAATCGCGACTCTTTTGAATAGCGCTGTCCTCTGCCTCTTGTGGATCAGGGATTGGATCAGCTTGCGATCGATCAGAGGAAGCTGCCGGTCTTCGTTGTCTTCCCCAACCATTGCTAAAAGCAAGTTGGCGATATACCGAGCGTGGCCGTTTGGCGTAAAGCCGGCAATGATTCCTCGCCCCACAGCATCATCCAGTTCAGATAGGGCCTTATCA
>SDBS01006271.1_pt1 | contig 11566 bp, 9 predicted proteins | sample 2277091 | NCBI WGS metagenome assembly SDBS01 (sample SAMN10404972, study PRJNA504765) | marine sediment metagenome | isolation source: marine sediment core GS10_PC15, 163 cmbsf | place: Arctic Ocean: Southern Knipovich Ridge | collected 2010 | reverse complement strand
GGTGGACCTCGGGCTCCACCCAGGTCGAACAAAAGGTGGCCAGATTCTGGCGCGAGTTGCCGTCTAACATCAACTCGTCATGCACCACCTGGTAGACGTGGCGAGGGTTTTGCTCGTCTTCGGGAAACTTATATTTGGGCATCCTGACAGAAAGGTCTGACGACGCATAAAGATCGTCCAAGAGATTCGCTCTTACAGTGTCTTTTTCGTGCAGTGCCATAACTAATTCTCCTTTCGATTTCTTTGTTTGACTGTTTGAAAGCCCATTACCTCCTCCGCTACTCCTTCCACTCGGGTTTTTTCATTTTATGAATCCATAACGGCAACCCGATGAATACAACCATACCGGCGGAGACCAGTCCCACATATAGCGCGGGGTTGCCCACCGGCAGATTAGTCGGCGGGAAAAAACCAACTATTAGAGAAAAGGAAACACCCAAGAGGCCGATGCCGGCAACCGCACACAAGCCATAAAACCCGCCCGGAACCTTATAGGAGCGGGGTAAATCGGGCCGGCTGTAACGCAGCTTGATGGCCGCGGCATACATCAGGATGTACATGCTTAGATACAGGGTGACCGTCATGGCTGAAAGAACAAAGAAAACTACGCTCACGTTGTCCATGATGAAATAGAGTGAGGCTAATAGGGTAACAATGATTCCCTGGATGATCAGGATATTGACCTGCATACCGTTTTTGTTGGTTTTGGCCATAAATGGCGGGATTTCGCCATTCTTGGCCGTTTCTAACAGGCCGCGGCTGGGGCCGCTGATCCACGACATTACCCCGCCGATAGCCCCGAATGCCGCTAATAACCCGATGACCGGGGTCAAGAAATCGAGGTGAAACTTGTCCAACAACTGCTTAAATGCCTGCATCAAGCCCGCGGTGAGACTGATCTCATCTACTGGTATCACTGCCGCTACAGATAACGATCCTAAGATGAAGAGGAGAAAGATTATGACCATGGCCAGGAACATGCTTTCAGGGAACTGTTTGGCCGGGTCTTTCAATTCGTTCGCATGAACGGCGTGCACCTCTACTCCGGCAAAGAGCAAAATAATGCCCGCCAAAAAGGCCACACTGCCCAAGCCGGTGATATGCGGGAATAAGCGAGCATGGGGCGCTTCCCCGGCCGCCCTTTCCGCCGCAACAACAGCGGCGGTCCCGGGTTCCATAAACTGCAACGGATTTCCCTGGTCAAGCCACAGAAGACCCAGAACGATAATCATGATCCCCGGCAACACGGTTCCTAACAAAACCCCGTATTTGGTCACAGCGCTGGCCACATTTGTCCCGGCTAAGGTCAGGAACGTTGCTCCCCAGTAGCATACAAGGATAACGATTCCGTTATAGGCGCCTATATCTGCCAGGCCCGGGTCCATGAAAAGATACGCCAGGGCGCCAGCAGCGAACGCCAGTACCGTCGGATACCAGACCACGTTCTGGATCCATTGGAGCCAGATGGCCGTAAAGCCCCAGCGTGAGCCAAAGGCTTCTTTCACCCAGGTATATATGCCTCCCCCCTGTTTGCTGAACGCCCCACCTAACTCAGCCGCAACCAAAGAAGCCGGCAGCAGAAAGAGCACGGCGGCAAACAGGATATAAAAAATCATGGAAAGCCCCTCTTTAGCCATCATGGGCAATCCCCTCAGACTGCATACTGCTGCCACCGTCATCATGGAGAGTGTAAATACCGTCATTTTTTTCGCATTTGGCTTTTGCATGGTTACCTCCACCTCATCAACCAGATTTTTGAAGTACATTGCAGAAGTCGGGGCCAAAAAGCTTAATCTGCCATTTTCTAACCCCTTTGACACCTTCCATCTCCTCAGGCCTCCCTGGATTTGCGATGGCAATCGCCTCTATTTGAGCATTTGTACAAATTACAGCAGGATCGACTCCCCACTTTCCGCCTAAACGGTCACGCCAGCTTTTCAACTCTTTGACGCGAGCCCTCTCTTTGGATCTCAACCTCTGCCAAACCTTTTTGGGGTATACAGGGAGGGCCTCATCAGGAAGATTCAATCCCTCCCTGACTTTTTCAATAAGAGATCGCCCCATACGATCTATCTGTTTAAGGCTAAGATCTTTAATCCCGGCAAGATCTGTCTTGGTCACCGGTTTGATTCGGACAATCTCCATAATCGGTTTATTGCCTAACACTTTGAAATGAGGACAATCCCGGCGCTTAGCCAATTGATCTCGAAGCACTAAGACGTTTTCCAGGACAGCAAGACTTCTTGGATCGAGCCTTGCTGCGCCTTTAAAACTGGGAAAGAACGGCCTTTTTTTTGATGAATTAGGACGAACGCTGCTTAGCAGTTCACACTCTTCCTCCACACAGAAAAGTCGGCCCTTTTCCATTAACTCTCTCTCAAGAATACCGGCTAATGGAAGAAGATGGAAGGTATCCTGAACACCGTATTGAAGCATGGGTGCTGGGAGGGGTCTTTGAGACCAGTCCTTCTTCTGATATTTCTTGTCGCTCGAAACATGAAACTTCTCTTGAAGCAGGCTGGCAAGGCTGGTTTCCCTGAGCCCGAGAAATCTTGCGGCAATCTGTGTATCAAACAGCGAATGGACCTCGATACCAAAGTCCCTGTATAGGGAACGAATATCATAGTCTGAGCCGTGCAAGATCTTTCTGATCCGGGGGTCAGCAAAAACAGGCGCCAGAGGAGAAAGGTCCTCAACCGAGAGCGGATCGATCAACAGGTTCAGCCTCTGTGTAGAGATCTGAACAAGGCAGACCTTTTCCTGATAGTGGAACATGGAGTCCGCTTCAAGGTCCACACCTATGGCAGCTTCCCCTTGAAGCTCCGGGATTATCTTCTTTAGATCCGCGTCATTTTCGATCAACACGTACTCAGTGTGAACAGTATCCGTCATCTTTTATTTCGTTGCCGTCCTTTGGTTCAGGATTCTCACTTAAAATTGCATAGCCGAAGGCGTACCACGACTTTAGGCATCCCGCCTGCTATTGTGCCATATGACACTCATTGATTCTTTATACAATATATGGCATATGGCACAAAATAGATCTCGACATATGGCATCTTTTCATTGCCATATGGCGACATCTCGGGCGGGACTCACTTTAGTTATACGACGCTGAAATGCTTCTCTTCAAACTCGGGCTTTCCCTCGTACCGGTTCATGAAGAACCCCGGGGCGGCGTCCGCGTTCTCTATAATGGCCGGGTTAATCTCTATCCCGGCCTGGTGAAACGCCTTGATAATCGACTTGGGCTGGGGGGGGCATCCCTTTATGGCGATCATCTCCTTTATATCAGGGTTGTTTTTGTGAAGCTGGTACATACACTTTCCAAACAGAATGGTCTTCTTCTTGCCGGGCGTGGGTTGCATCGACTTCCCGGTAAGGACCTCTACATCATCCCACGGCTCTCCCTTCCAGGCGAAGGCAACGGCTGCAAGCACCACGCCATTCATTCCGGAACAGTAAGTACATAAGGTCAGGTCATACTTACGGTACGAGAGACCCTTGATCCCCATCTTCTCCATGGGGAGAGGGAGGCTGTTGTCCTGATTGTATGGAAAGGTATATTTATGGCGAGAGGCCACCGCCTCGATCGTTTCCCCTACCACCTCCACGTCTGACAGATCCAAGGGCCTGTTTCGATTCTTGGCCGCATGGACCAGATGGGGGACCTCCGAAGGCCCGCACCCTAATACTTTTGCTCCCACCATATCTGCTGAAAGGACATCGGCCGAAGCCACTACTATATTGCTTCTCCTGACCCGGCCATCAAAACTCGGCCCGCGCTCAGTCGTGTATATCCCGTCAAGAAGCGTCAGCACAGGGGGCATGGGATCGGCAAGCTTTGCGACCCAGTAGTTGAGGTCCTTCTCCGGATCGGCGTTGTGGCATTTTTTCCTGGAATTGATATCGATCATCCCCTTCAGGTTCTTGATCCCTAAGGTCACCACTGTCTGGGCATGGGTCTTCAATACCGGGATGTCCACCACGAAGTCGCTTTCAAGGATATCCGCGTTAAAGTTGAGCGTATCTCCGTTGCCCAGATCCACCTCTCTGAATTCTCTTTCAAAGACATTGATCGCCTTGACGCCGTATCTCTTATTCAGGAGATTATACCCCAAGCTTTCAAAGGCATGGGCCGGAGTCTCTTTATCGTTGACCTGCACAACAATCCCTTCCCCGATGGTGATGTCATCAATCCCCTGTTCCTTGAGGAGGACCACAATATCCTCTATCATGCGCGAGGTGGTGATCACTCCCCATTTGGGAAAAGCGACCTTGCGGGTCCAGAAAACAATATTGGGTTTGATAAAGACCTTGGCCTTGGCAGGCATGTGATCCAGCCCCCCGCAAAGTTCGACGGCTTTCCGGACCGATTCCAAGGGTTTCTCGTAACGTACAATAGCTACAACCGGTTTACTCATGATGAACATCTCCTTTTTTTATGACGACACTATCTGCTTCTAAACTCTGGGTTACGTTTTTCCAAAAATGCCGCTCAACCCTCTTTCAGGTCATCGCTCTCCAAGGTCTTGGCCTGATTCACAGTTGGAAATCATCAGGTCGGGATCTCTGACCCTCCCCTGTAAAGAAATCTATTCCTAAAATTTCATTCCGGGCAGATTGAGCGACGCCGTATTGCCACCGTCAACCGGGAGGGCCTGCCCTGTAATATAGCTGGCCTCATCGCTTGCTAAGAAAAGGATGGCCCTGGCCACCTCCTCCGGTTCCCCATATCTCCTCAATTCACAGCGGTACCCCAATTTCTCCTCTTTCCCTTTCTCCCGCGCATAATCAAAGACCGGCTTGGTCATACCCGTCTCAATGAGCCCGGGGCAGACGGCGTTTACCCTCACATTATATCCCCCGAGATCGCAGGCAGCGGTCTGGGTGAGGTTGATGAGAGCCGCCTTGCTGGCGCTGTAGGCGTTACCACCGGCCCCCGATCGGATACCTGCGACCGACGCCGTATTCACAATGGCGCCATATCTTCGCTCCTGCATGTGTTTAGCCACATGCTTTATCCCGAATACCACCCCCATGACGTTGACCCCGAAAACAGTGCGCCAGTCATCCGCATCCTGTTCTTCCAGCCTGGACAATCTGCCGGTAATCCCGGCGTTGTTGCAGAGGATATCTATCTGTGAGTATGTCTGTATGGCAAATTCGATCAGTTTCCTGACGTCCTCCTCTACGGCCACATCTGTAATCCTTGTGACAGCATCTCCGCCCTCCCCTTTTACCCGTCTCAGGGTCTCGTTCAATCCCTCTTCATTGACGTCCACCAGAACCAGCTTTGCCCCTTCCCTGGCAAATATGACGGCGGCTGCGCGACCGATACCGCTCGCCGCCCCTGTGATAATAGCCACCTTTCCGTTCAATCGTCCTTCTTCTTTCATCCCATCCTCCATGGCTGATACGGGTTTATGCTAACAAGCGAAGCCCCGCCTTCCTGTCCTGAAACGGGGAAATCACTCCTGCTGCAGGACTCCGCAATACTGGTTGCTGGCCGAAGATCCCGACTTTGGCGGGGAAGCTCACACGCTTATGTGACCGTGAAATGGGCTTCCTCGAACTCGGGCCTTCCCTGGTATTTTTTCATGTAAGACCCCGGTATCTTGTCCATCTTTTCGATACTCGAAGGATCCACAGGGATGCCGGCCCTGTGAAAGGCCTCCACAATCTGTTTCTGAGAGGGGGGACAGCCCTTCACCGCAATCATCTCTTTGATATGAGAGTTGTCCCTGTTGGCCTGGTAGATGCACTTTCCAAAGAGGATGGTCTTTTTCTTCCCTTTCCCCGGCTTCATGGTCTTCCCTGTCAGGACCTCAACGTCATCCCACGGCTTCCCTTTCCAGACACGGGCAATCGCGGGCAGGATCACCCGTGTCAGCGATGAACAGTAGGTGCACAGTGTGAGATCGTACTTCCAGTACGAAAGTCCCTGGATGCCCATCTGCTCCATCCCTATCGGAAGGCTCCCGTCCTCGGTATAGGGAAAGCTGTATTCGTGATGTGACGACACACTTTCAAGGTCTTCACCGACTATTTTCACGTCGGAGAGGTCCACCGGCCTTTCCCGGTGCCGGGCCGCATGGACCAGGTGCGGTACCTGTGAAGGTTCATATCCCAGGACCCTGGCCCCCACCATATCAGCCGAAAGGAGATCCGAAGAAGCAATCAAGAGATTGCTTCTCCTTACCTTGGCATCAAATCCAGGACCTCTCTCGCTGGTATAAATCCCATCAAGGATCGTAAAACAGGGCGGAAACGCCTTGGGCAGCAGTGCAATCATATAGTTGAGATCCTTCACCGGATCAGCGCTGTGGCATGTTTGCCGCGACCGGATATCCAGAGCCCCTTTGAGGTTTTTGATCCCCAGGGTCACCACCACCTGGGAATGGGTTTTGAGCACCGGCAGGTTCACCACAAAGTCGGAGTGGAGGATATCCGCATTAAAGTTAAGGGTGATCCCTTCTCCCAGATCGACTTTCTCGAAAGGTCTTTCGTGGAAATTAATAGACCTGACACCGTAACGCTTCTTCAGGACATTATAACCGAGCTTCTCAAAGGCATGAGCCGGTGTTTCCGGATCTTTGGGCCTTGTGAGTACGCTCCCTTCCCCGATCGTGATATGGTCGATCCCGCGCTCCTTCAGAAGGATCACCATGTCCTCGACCACCCTGGAGGTGGTAATGACCCCCCATTTGGGAAAGCGCACCTCTTTGGTCCAGAAAACAATATTGGGTTTGATGAAGACCCTTGAACCGGGAGAGAGGTGGTGCAGGCCGCGGGAAAGATCAACGGCCCTGCGGACAGATTCCATCGGCTTCTCATACCGGACAATGGCCACAACCGGGCGCTTCACTTCAGAACGCCCTCCCCTTCTTTGAGATGATCTGCCGGGCCACATCCGCTAAAAATGGGACGTATTCACCATATGATTTGGCTTTGTCCGAACTGGCAATACCGTCGAGCCCCCGCTTGTACACACCTTGAACGATACCGGCCAGGCGAAACATACTGAAGGCCAGAAAGAATTCCCAGTCGGCGATCCTGCTCCGGCCGGTACGGCGGCAGTAGACGTCAATATAATCGGTTTCCTCCGGGATGCCTAATTCGCCCAAATTAAGGCCCTTATATCCGGAAAGCCTGTTCTCGCTGACAGGGATGTAGTATTGCATACAGTTATAGGCAAGGTCTGAAAGCGGATGCCCGAGCGTGGAGAGTTCCCAGTCAAGTACCGCCACCACGCGCGGTTCTGAGGGATGAATGATCAGGTTTTCGAGACGTAAATCACCATGGACAACGGTAGCGGTGTCATCGCCCGGGATATTTTCCTCTAACCATTGAATCAGGTAGTCCATATCTTCGATATCATCGGTCTTTGATGCCTCATACTGCCGCTTCCACCGACTGACCTGACGGGCCATGTAATTCCCAGGTTTTCCGTAATCGGCAAGACCCAAGGCTTTCCAGTCCACCAAATGGATCTTCGCAAGCGTGTCGTTCATCGCATCAAAGATGGCCGCGCGCTCTTCGGGGCTTTTGGCCATGGATGCGGTTACGTCCCGGAAGATACGTCCCTCCACATGTTCCATCACATAGAAAGGAGTTCCGATAATCGAATCGTCCTCGCAGAGAAGCAATGCCTCGGCGACCGGAACGTCTGTCTTCTTGAGCGTCTTGATAATTCTGCACTCACGGTCAACCGCGTGTGCGGACGGGAGGAGTTTCCCGGGAGGTTTTTTGCGCAGGACATACGACTTTCTACCAGCCGACAGCAGAAACGTAGGGTTGGACTGCCCGTATTGGAACTGTCGAACTTGCAGTTTCCCGGAAAAGCCTTTGATATTCGCCCTCAAATAATCAGCAAGAGCGCTTTCATCAAAGCGATGCGCGGGTCTTACCTCAGTGATCTCTTTCGCTGCGTTCATGAGTATTTTTTCAACTCCAGTCTGGTAATCGTCTCCAAATGAACTTCATCCGGCCCATCTGCCAGGCGCAACGTACGGACCGCGGCCCACGCTGCAGGCAGCCCGGTATCTCCGCACACACCTTGCCCGCCATGCACCTGTATGGCCCGATCTATCACCTTGAGGGCCATGACCGGTGCGACCACCTTTATCATGGCAATCTCGGCCCGGGCCACCTTGTTTCCTACCGTATCCATCATGTGTGCGGCGTACATGGTCAGGAGACGCGCCTGATCGATCTCGATACGGGACCTGGCAATATCCTGCCTCACCGACCCCATTTCCACGATCGCCCTGCCAAACGCAACCCTCGATTTTGCACGTCTGCAAAGCTCCTCGAGTGCCCGTTCAGCAACACCGATGGTGCGCATGCAATGGTGAATTCGCCCCGGTCCGAGGCGCCCCTGTGCAATCTCGAAACCCCTCCCCTCGCCTAACAGGATATTCGACACCGGAACGCGGACGTTCTCAAACTTGATGTGACCGTGTCCGTGGGGGGCGTGATCGTAGCCGAACACCGGGAGCGTGCGGATCATCCTGACACCGGGGGCATCGGCAGGCACCAATATCATCGACTGCTGTTTATGGCGCGGCGCGTCCGGATTGGTCTTCCCCATGAATATAAATATCTTGCATCGAGGGTCCCCTGCACCAGAGGCCCACCACTTGTTCCCGTTGATTACATACTCATCGCCATCACGAACGATGCTGGCCTGAATATTGGTGGCGTCCGAAGAGGCCACATCAGGCTCGGTCATACAGAAAGCCGAACGGATTTCACCATTCAATAACGGTTCAAGCCATTCCTTTTTATGGGCTTCATTCCCGTACCGGACGAGCACTTCCATGTTGCCCGTATCCGGGGCCGAGCAGTTGAATACCTCCGGGGCCAATGGAGAACGGCCCATGATTTCGCAAAGGGGAGCGTATTCATAGTTGGTCAATCCCGCACCGTATTCACTCTCCGCCAGGAACAGGTTCCACAATCCTTCTGCCCGGGCCTTTTCCTTGAGCTCCTCGATGATAGGAAGGGGTTCCCAACGATCCCCTTCCTCAATCTGCTGGTAGAACTTGCTCTCGTTGGGGTATATGTGTGTATCCGTAAATGCCTGGACCCTAACCTGCAACTCCCTTCCCCTATCAGAAATTTCAAACAACATCGCTGTTCCCTCCATAATTTAATAACCCCCCTTCTTCGCCCTGCCCTGCCGAAGTCCTCAGCCGAAATGCGTATCAGAGGGGTGTTCTTAAACGGCCTCAAACGCCCTTTCCCAGATAAAAATAATTTCTTAACACAATGATACATAATTATGAAGGTTTTTTAAGCAAGGAGCTATTTTCATTGACTTCCGGTGTGTTTCTTTGTAAACGATTTTAGGCAATATTCGGTTGCTGTTCCAGTGTTCTTCTTTCAACTCCAAGAGAGGGAAAAGAGGGTCATAAAAAGGGAAACAAGGGATAATGGATAAGCACTCAATAACGAAAGGAGAAAGAAATGGATTTTAATTTATCACCGGAAAGCAAAATGATGGTCAAGGCAGCTAAGGATTTTTGCGAAAAAGAAATTGGTCCCATCATAGATGAAATCATCGAAAAGGATGACTATCCCGATGATTTGCTCCTAAGTTTTGCGAAGGCTCGTATGCTGGGCCTTAACATACCCAAGGAATATGGTGGTGTGGGGACGACCAACTTGAACACCATACTCATTACAGAAGAACTCGGTAAGACAGGCTCGGTCTGCGCCTATCCCATGCTTATGAACAACAGTACGGCTGAGACCATAGACTACTGGGGTTCAGAAGATGTGAAGAAGGAGTTTCTTCCCCCGCTCTGCGATGGAAGCGCGTATGCCTCTACGGCCTTTACCGAGCCCGGTACTGGCTCAGATCCCAGGGCCTTAACCACCACGGCTGTTCCTGACGGTAGTGATTTCATTGTAAACGGCACAAAAAGATACATTACAGGTGGCAACAAAAAGGGTTACGGCGTCTTCTACTTCAAAGATAAAGCCCTTAAGGGCGAGAAGGGAGATGTCACTGCATTCATAGTCGACAAATCTTCTGAAGGCTACACTACTTCAGCGCCCTGGAGCCTCATGGGACTCGAGGGGATGAATTGCGTGGATGTGTTTTTGAATGATGTCAGGGTTCCCGGAAGCAGTATCCTCGGAGAAAGAGGAAACGGCTTCAAGATCCTGCTTCGATGGATAGCCGGGGAAAGGATACAGCAGGCCGCTTATATGGTGGGGCTTGGACAGGCAGCCCTGGATGAGTCGGTAAAGTATCTTGGAGAAAGGGTTGTGGGCGGAAAACCGATGGGTTTTATGCAGGGCTTCCAGTGGATGCTGGCAGAGATGAAGGGCCGGCTTGAGGCATGCCGGTATTTGACCTACAGGGCAGCCTGCTTGCAGGATGAGGGAAATGCGATCGACATTGATTCTTCTGAATTAAAAGTGTTTGTGATCCCCGCCATCCAGGAGATTACCCGTATGGCGTTGCAGATTCACGGCTCTTACGGCTATTCAAAGGAATACAAGGTGGAACGACTGTTCCGCTATGCAGCGCACGCGGGCGTAGTTGCAAGCAGTTCTGAAATCAATAAGACTATAGCAGGAAGCGCGCTTCTTAAAAGCCGAAGATGAGATGGGAAGTAGTGAGGGTGAACGAATGAATATTATAGTCTGCATCAAACAGGTCCCGGACGTAACAGAGGTGAGCTGGGATCCTGAAACAGGATCACTGATCCGAAAAGGAATCCCGAGTATTATTAATCCCAATGACAAAAATGCCATTGAGGCTGCGCTTCAGTTGAGAGAAATGAATGGTGGCGAAGTGACCGTTATCTCCATGGGGCCTTCTCAGGTTGAGGAGGCCTTGAGAGAGGCCCTGGGCATGGGTGTCGATAGGGCTATACAGTTGACAGCCAAACAGTTTGCCGGATCTGATACCTGGGCAACTGCATACACACTGGGTCTGGCAATGAAGAAGATAGGCCAATACGACCTTATAATATGCGGTAAAGAGGCCATTGACGGGATGACCGCACAGGTGGGTCCTCAATTAGCCGAATATCTCGGGCTCCCTCAATTAGCCTATGCGATGCATATTGAGGTAGTGGATAGTAAAGTAAGGGTAAAACAAAAATTAGGAGATCTTGATAGACTGTTAGAGGCGCCCATGCCTGCCCTGATAACGGTTGAAAGGGAGGCCTACCAACCGCGGGTCGCGCCCATGGATACCATTCTTGAGGCCTATGGCAAGGAGATACCTGTCTGGAAACCGGATGATTTGAATGGAGAGGTGGAAAATTTCGGGCTCACGGGCTCACCCACAAAGCTGAGAAAGGTGTATACGCCCAAGCTCATTAAAGGCAAGATTGAAATGCTTGAAGGCGGACCCGAGGACGTCGCTCGCAAATTCATCGGGAAATTGAAAGAAAAATATATTTTATAAGAATTTAGGGATTTAGGGATTTAAGAATTGAGGGATTGCGGAATTAGAGCGTTGCCGGGTGAGTCTTGTGACAAAAACGCAGGAGATTTTATACAGCTCCCGGAAAGCCCCGTGGTGGAAAAAGATGAACGTCGA
>SDBS01006270.1_pt1 | contig 11568 bp, 8 predicted proteins | sample 2277091 | NCBI WGS metagenome assembly SDBS01 (sample SAMN10404972, study PRJNA504765) | marine sediment metagenome | isolation source: marine sediment core GS10_PC15, 163 cmbsf | place: Arctic Ocean: Southern Knipovich Ridge | collected 2010 | reverse complement strand
CGATACCTGTATCTTTGGCAAACTGCAGGATTTTATCCAGGGCTTTGCGGCCCTGTGATGTCAGCTCCATTGTGAGATCCTCACTGTGCAACTTTGCTATTACCAGAATATGATGTAAAGCACTACTGTCATAATTATTACAAATACGCCGAAGTACACAGAACCCTTAGACCAGTTCATCTCAATCTTCGTTTGCTCCGGCAGCACAATCTTTTCCTTCATTGGCTTGATCAATGTCACTAATAGCAGGATGGCCGCAATAGCACCTACCGTGATAGCCATACGGTTCAGGAATGCTATATCACTAAAACCGAAGAACAGAATTCCGTAGATAATAGGGCTAAGAACCAGACCCAGGACTCCACAACACCGTGGGGTCCGTTTCACAAACAATCCGAACAGGAAGATGGTGAGCACGCCAGGTGATACGAATCCCTGGAACTCTTGAATGAAGGCGAAAGCTCCCCTGAACCTGGGACTTGCCAACACCGGCGCTATCAGGCATCCGATTACGACACCGACCGGCACGCAACAGCGGCCTACCCACACCAGCGCATTCTGCGCCGCATTCTTATTAAACCATTCCCTGTAAATGTCCATTGTGAAGATTGTGGAAGCTGCGTTCAACATCGATGCCAGAGAGCTAATCACTGCTCCCATCAACGCGGCCAATACAAAACCCCGCAGGCCGGTAGGAGTCAGATATCGAATCAACAGCGGAAATGCACCATCATAGTCATAGCCGATCAACTCTTGCCGGACTTCAACGTCGGGGTGAGAGTCGTCCACGCCCTCGATTAATTCTGCGTTGATTGCGCTGAGGTCCTCGCCCACCGGAGCTATCTTACCCAGTACTGCGGCATTGAATGACAGGACCTGAGCAGCAAGCTGCGGCTCCAGCTGAGCAAAGTCACCATTGAACGGAATAACCATATTAGCCTGGGCCGGAACTGTCTTTGCCTGCTCAAATGCTTCCAATACAGGCTTGTTAAATGCCTCCTGGTTCATTGCGTCCTCTTGCATCTTTGAGCCATAAAGGGTAAATGCAATAATCCCGGGAATGCACACAATAAACGGAATAATCAGCTTCAGGAAAGCTGCAAAGACGATGCCCCTTTGTCCCTCACGTAAAGAGTGCGCTCCAAGTGTTCTCTGCATGATATATTGGTTCAGTCCCCAGTAGTAGAAGTTCGGAATCCAAATCCCTAACATCAGCGCTGTCCAGGGCAGAAAGTCGCTGGTCCGCGGTAAGACCATGTGCATGTTCGCATCTTTGAGCGCCGCGAACTTTTCTCCAAACGTTGCAGTATCACCGAGACCGAGTGACGTGTTCACCGCTGCAACATTGATCCCTTCGAACTTGCTCGGGTCATCCAGTGCCATAAACGACAGCACCATGATTACCGCTCCACCAATGATTAAGGCCGAACCCTGAATCAAATCTGCCCAGACACAGGCCTTAAGGCCTCCGGCTGCAACATAGACACCCGCAAGGATACCCACAAACCAGGAAAGGGTTGTGATGTTGATCGGGATCCCCATCAACTGTCCGTTAAACAACGGATTTAACGTCCTGGCCCCGAGATAGATGACGGTAGGGATTGTCACGCCCATATAGATAATCACCATTAATAGTGACATCACCAGGCGAGATGTGTGATTGAAACGGTACTCGAGGTACTCAGGTATCGTAAAAATTCCACTCTTGAGAAACTTTGGAAGGAAGAAAAACGCCACTACAACGAGAGTTATCGCGGCGATCCATTCGTAGCTGGCCACCGCCAAACCAATCGAGCCCATAGCCGCCTGGCCTGACATTCCAACAAACTGCTCAGCCGAGATATTCGCGGCGATTAGTGAAAAACCGATCAACCACCATTTCAGGTCGCGACCGGCCAGAAAATAATCCTCGCTGGTTTTTTCTTTGCGGCTCTTGAGCAAGCCCACGGTAATTACACAAACGAAGAATACCGCTAATACCCCAATGTCTAAGCCACTTAATTCCATTTGTGAACTCCTTAATTTAAATCATCCCTGCCAAAATTCTTTCCTTTTATTTTTCCTTTAACTCATTCCTTTGCATTGGTATTGTCGAATCGGTCGTCATTATAGCCGCTGTATTAGAAGCCGCAACACAATATAATTGCGGACAGATTAAATTCAACTTTTCTTGAAAGCCTCGGGCAGTGTATCAATTATATCGGTGGCTATCAGGCTGACCTGGCCAAGTTTTTCTGCTGCGATGTCACCGGCCAGGCCGTGGATGTAAACGCCGAGAACCGCAGCATCAAGGTCGCTCAGGCCCTGGCCCGCGAGTGCGGTTATAACGCCTGTTAAAACGTCACCTGAGCCGGCAGTGGCCATGCCGGGATTGCCGGACTTATTGACGTAAGCTTTTTGGCCATCTGTAACGACGGTTCCCGCTCCTTTGAGGGCCACGACGGTTTTGGTCTGCTGCGCTAATTGGGTGGCTTGTTGTTGGCGGTCGGGTGGTAGTGATTCTCTGAACAGGGCTGACCATAGGCGTTTCATTTCGCCGGGGTGAGGCGTTAGAATTAACTTTGCTTTTAGTTTAATATGCCAGTTTTTTATGCCGGCCAGATTGTTCAGGCCGTCGGCGTCTATGACCAGCCGGAGCTGGTCTTGTTCGAGAAGCGATTCGAGAACAGACCTAAGTGCGCCGCTGATACCAACACCCGGGCCGAACGCCACAGTATCGTTTTCGCTGACGGCTTCGAGGATAGGATTGATTGCCTTTGCCGATATTCGGCCGAGATTGTCTTCGGGCAGGGCGATAGTGGTAAAGCATGGCTCTATTGAAGCGACTATTGGCAGAACGCTTTTGGGTGTCGCCACTCTCACAAGGCCTGCGCCGGCCCGCAAGGCACTTCGGCCTGCAAGGGCGGCGGCGCCGCTCATTCCCATGCTACCGGCGATAATGCAGACCTTGCCAAAATCACCTTTGTGAGCATCGACCGCCCTGGATTTTAGCTTTGGAATAGATTCTATTATTTGCATATAAACTCGTTTCGAGCAGTATATTACAGACAATGCAGGATATGGTCAATAAAAGATTTGACTGGCAGACAGGAAGGTTTATAATAAGGAAATAAAGTGGAGAATTTGTTTGGGATCAGTGATAAAAGAATCCGCCGGTTTTAGTAGAAATTAAAACCTATGAGTGAAATTATATTTATCGTTTAAAATTCCGATGAGGGTGGTTACACCGCTAAATCTCTCGGTTACTCTATTTATACCGAAGGTGAAACATTAGACGAGTTAAAAGAAAATGTCGAAGATGCGATAAAATGCCACTTTGACGTATTATGAAGAAGGCGAATAAAAGAGAAATGGCCGACGATTTGCGGCCGGAATACGACCTCTCCGAACTCAAGAATGGTGTTCGAGGCAAGTATGCCAAGCGATTCAAAAAGGGAACGAATTTGGTACTGCTCTCACCGGATGTTGCCAAGTATTTCCCCGATGAACAATCGGTGAATGATGCATTGAGGTCTCTGGTCAGCATTGCCAAGGCCGAGCTGCGCCACGCGAATTAATCCGTAGATAAGACACCGGTGAACAGTGCCTCATTACGAGCAGGGGTCAGTTGTGCAAAAGAACAGTCGGTGAAGGAGTTCATCTACGGATGAATGGAAACTTACAGACAGTAGGAGCTTGTGTGTCAGATTAAGTACTATCCACTACAATTTAAGTCTTAGCTATATTGATTCGCTTCTATTTTTTTGTTAATCAGGGTGGCGGTGACGGCTGCGGAGAAGCCATTGTCGATATTAACGGCAGTGACACCGGCAGAGCAGCTATTGAGCATCGTCAAAAGGGCCGAGAGTCCCTCGAAGCTGGAGCCGTAACCCACACTGGTCGGTACTGCGATTACCGGACAACTAACCAGCCCGCCAACTACACTGGCCAGCGCTCCTTCCATCCCCGCTACGACAATAACGATGTTGGCGCTCTGGAGTTTCGGCAGGTGTTTGAACAATCTGTGCAGGCCGGCCACTCCGACATCGCAAATCAGCTCTGTCCGCTGGCCCATAATCTCGGCGGTAACTTTGGCTTCGCTGGCGACGGGCAAATCGGCGGTCCCGGCGGTAACTATCGGCAGGACAGTCTTAGAGGCGGGAGGCTCTTTCTGTTCGAGGACGATTGCCTTAGCTAATTTTTCGTATCGGGCCTTAGGGAATTTGCCTGTTTTAGCTAATGCCTCGAAAACATCCGGCTCGGCCCTGGTGGCCAGGACGTTATTGCCTTTTACAGCAAGAGACTCGAAGATTTTAATTATTTGTTCGTTGGTTTTGCCGGGGCAGAAGATGACCTCCGGGAAGCCCCTGCGGATTTGACGATGGTGGTCAATGCAGGCAAAGCCTAAATCCTCGAACGGCAAATGGCGAAGTTTCTCAATCGCCTCATTGATATCGAGTTCGCCGTTTTTGACCTGCTCTAATAATGTTTTTAGTTGTCCTGTGTTCATCACTCGGTACTCGTCGATTATCCTGTGGTAAAACCTGCCGTAAAACGGCAGGCTAAATATTCAGTCCCCGAGTTTCACGCGGGGTTTTGACCTCATCCGGTTGCTTTCGGCTCGAGGGTCAAGTCTGCAAAAAGCCCGGCCTTGAATTTATAATACGCCAGAGAAGCTACCATAACTGCGTTGTCAGTGCAATATTGTTTTGGCGCAACCAGCAGTTTTTTCATCGGCACTGCCGTCTCGCACATTGTTTGCAAACGGTTTCGCAGCTCATTGTTAGCTGCAACTCCGCCGCCAAGCAGAACGGATTTCGCTCCGATTCTTTTAATGGCCCGCTGAGTTTTTTTTACGAGGACATCAACCACGGCCGCCTGGAACGATGCTGCGATATCGGCGATTTGCCGGGCGCTCATTGAATCGACTTTATTTTCTCCTTTCATATCCTGGCCTCGACAGTAATACAAGACTGCTGTTTTGATACCGCTGAAAGAAAAGTCCAGCGAATCGGAGCCGAGCATTGAGCGGGGGAATTTTATTGCATTGGGATTTCCTTTTTCAGCGGCTTTTTCGATACTTGGTCCGCCGGGATAAGGGAGCTTGAGAATAGTGGCAACTTTGTCGAAGGCTTCGCCGGCGGCGTCGTCAATGGTATGGCCCAAAAGTTCAGGCTCCAGCGGTGAATGGTAATCGTAAAGGCAGGTGTGTCCGCCTGATACGATTAGAGCGACAGCCGGCAATTGCGGATTGTTCTCAGGCATCATTGCCGACTGTAAATGGGCGTGTAAGTGATTGATTGCTATTAAGGGCTTTTGCCAGGCGAAGCTGAGGGTCTTTGCGGCGGTAACGCCGACGATCAGAGCGATGGTCAGGCCGGGCTGATTTGCAATTGCGATTGCATCGATATCGTCTTTAGCAACATCGGCCTGGGCTATTGCCTCTGTCAGGACGGGATATATTTTTTCGATATGTGCGCGGGAGGCGATTTCAGGGACGACGCCGCCGTATTTTTCGTGCAGTTTGGTTTGCGAAGCCACTACGGACGATTTAACGATTCGCCCATCGGCAACCACCGCCGCCGCAGTTTCATCGCAACTGGTCTCGATACCGAGAATGTTAACCGTCTCTCGTGATTTGTGACTCGTGGCTCGTTTTTCTTTTACTGGCATAAAAAGGAATGTTAGCCGAACAAAAGGCATCTGTCAATGTTAGTAGGGGATAGGCGCATAACGGACGCCAGAGGCATTAGCTATTATCGCGGTGGAGTTTTTTGATAGCGGCTTTGGCGAGGAGGAGTATTTGTTTGCAGATGCTTTTGCAGACGTGCAGGAGTGAGAAGTCGATTGGAACCAGTTTGGGTAACTGGAAATCAGTGCATATACTTTGTGGGAAATCATCGCCGGCGATTTCAATCTTTGCTGTGTCGGAGCAGCCGAATCCTATCTGTTTTGCTGTCTTGATAATCGGCACGTTTTCCGGTTCGATCCCGATTAGTTTGGCGCAGATAGTTTCACAGGCGATTGGGTCGGTTCCGCCGATAAGCCAGCCCAGGTGCCTGGCTCTGCCGCGAATTGGGCCGGGGCCATCCATCGCAATGATGCCGTCGATGATGGTTAGGGCGGGATTCAGGAACCTGTAAATGTCGATAAGCAATTCGCAAAAATCGTCGGCGTTTTTGCCCTTCTCAAAGTGCCACAGAGCTTTTCGCTTGCCGCTGACACAGCCGAACATATTCTTAACGGCAAACGTTGCTAACAATTGCTGATGCGATTTGAATTTAGGCAGGTTTATGATGACGTCGGCGTCGAGAGCGACAGAACTTATGCCGACCTGGGTGTTTTTCGTTCCTATCCGGCACTTCTTTGGTTTATCGAGCTGTCTTACCGGCACAGACAGTTTCTTCAGGGTCTCTTCCAATCGCAGTGCCTTTACGCAGGCAAACACATTGCTCCACGCGGGTGAGTCAGCGACAAAGGGCCTGGCACCGAAATCTTTTAAGAGGCGGGCGGTTTCACTAATTACTGCCGGGTCGGTCTGAGTGGCGCAACGGCGATGTCTTGGGGCGATGAAGTTCGGCTTAAGCAAAACGGTATCGCCCGGGCTGACAAATTTTTCCAGTCCACCGAGAAGCTTAAACTGCCTTTCTATCGCTTCGGCAATCCCTGGCAGGCTGTAATCACTGCATCGAGACAATATCACTGTTGGATTGGGCATACGGCGGTTAATAATTTATCCTGGTACAAACGAGTAAGAATATTCTGACGGCCGGCTTGCGTTCGAGCGGTTTACGTTCGGTTTCGTTGAGGAACAGGCTGCCTTTGGGATTGCTGAAGAACAGGCCGCCTAAAGCCGTTTGGTCGCTGATGTATTCTTTCGGTCCGAGCAGGATAAAATCGCCCGGGCTCATTTTCAGTCCAAAGGCGGCGGCGCTGAAGGGAAACTCGCGTAATTTTGCCCGAGCGTCTAATTGTGGGATTGTACCTCTTATCATGGGTGGCGAAAATACCGGATAGGCGGTAACGTTGCAAACTCCTCTCGATCCGGGGACTTTTTGTGTTTTGATTCGCAGGGCAAGGATACCTGGCCCAATGTTTGCCCCTTCCCTTGAGCCGTAAGTTGAGGTGAAGAAGAGTATTCGTGGGCCGTCTAATCCGGCGATAGCAATGTTCTCGGCCTGGCCTTCAGCCAACATTAGCGAGACTTTCGTTATTATTTGGCCGCCGGCGGCAAGCAACGAACCGTAGATTTCGTTCCACGTTCGGATTTGACCGAAGGAAACCGAAAACGAGTTGGCGCCGAAGGCATGAAGACTGTGGAATCGCAGAGGCTTTGTGTATAAGGCCTTGTAGACATCATCCAATTTGTCGATGTTTTCTGCGGGTATTTCGAAGATATGAAGGTTAAAACTTGTCGTCATTAACAGTTGCGCTGACGGCGGTTTGTTGCCGTGACGGGGTGCCAGGTCACCGATTTTGACATTCTCCCATATCGGCTTTTCTTTAGGGCTGGGACAGCCAGCCAGAAGACAGAAAACTGAAGTCAGAAGACAGAAAACTGAAGTCAGAAGTTCTGTCCTCTGACCTCTGTCCTCTGACACGACCGTAATTTGAAAAGTACGATCCATAAAAATAGAGTAGCAATTGTGTAATTAGCTGTCAATAAATTCGATGTTTCTATATCGTGTAGAATATGGTATCATCTTGACCGATTTTGTAGTTTTGTTTTAATAATGCAGTATTTTGTGTAATGATGAATCGAATTTGAAAGGTGCAAAGGAAATGAAAGTTAGCAAACGAGCTCAGGCGGTGCCGCCATCGGCCACTCTCGCTGTTACTGCACGGGCACAGGAATTAAAGGCCCAGGGTGCGGATGTAGTTGGTTTTGGTGCCGGGGCGCCGGATTTCGATACTCCGGATTATATCAAGGATGCCGCTATCGAGGCGCTTAAGGATGGTAAGACGAAATACACAGCCGCAGCGGGAATAGTTGAGCTGCGCACCGCCATTGCCGACAAGCTCAAAAAGGAAAATGGTCTCGAATACAGTCCCGGCCAGGTAATTGTTAATATCGGCGGCAAACACTCAGTTTATGAGGCGATGCAGGCGGTGCTCGATCCGGGTGACGAGGTTATCTTAGGTACACCATACTGGGTAACTTATCCTGAGACAATAAAGCTTGCCGGTGCTGTTGCCAAGATTATTCAAACCGATAAAGATAACAGCTATAAAATTACACCGTCGCAGTTGAAAGAAGCCATCACGGAAAAGACCGCAATGCTGCTGATTAACTCGCCGAGTAATCCCGGCGGATTTACTTATACGCCGGAAGAGCTAAAAGCCATTGCAGAAGTTCTTGAAGGAACAGAGGTGATGGTGCTCTCGGATGAAATCTACGAAAAGTTAATCTACGGCGATACGAGATTTGTGAGCTTTGCTTCGCTGAGTGAGGATGCTTACAACAGGACTCTGACTCTTAACGGCTTTAGCAAGACTTTTTCTATGACCGGCTGGCGTTTAGGGTACACGGCCGGACCGTTGGAGGCTATAAAGGCAATGGGGCGTCTTCAATCTCATATGACTTCGAACCCTGTTACTTTCGGCCAGTATGCGGCGATTGCGGCTTTGGGTGAGCAGGCCGAGCAGACCATAGAAACTATGAGGAAAGAATTCGAGCGTCGCGGTAAGTATATGGTTGAGCGGCTAAACGGTATCGAAGGTGTGGACTGCCCCGAATCCACCGGCGCTTTTTACTGTTTCCCTGATGTTTCCAGCCATTATGGCCGAAATATTAATGGTGCGCAAATTAACGGCAGTCTGGATTTTGCAAAAGCGCTTCTGGAACAGACCAATGTGGCGCTGGTTCCGGGTCTGCCGTTTGGCTGTGATAATAATGTTCGTTTGAGTTTTGCCTGTTCGCTCGAGCAGATTACCAAGGGATTGGACAGACTGGAAGAATGGCTAAGTCAGTAGAAGTCAGAAATCAGAAGTCGGAAGTCAGAGGTCAGAAGTCAGAAGTCGGAAGTCAGAAGTCAGATGTTCTGCGGCGTCTGTCCATTGTCCTCTGTTGGCTGGCGATGCTTATTTTTACATTTCACGCTTGCACACACATGGTCGCTGCGGGTGATACCTGGGTTGCGATGGCGAGCGGGCGTCATTTTGTCAATCGAGGCAAGGTTGATAATAATCCTCTCCCATTTCGCGTTGATACTATTGAACCTTTCAGCGCGAATTCACACAAGGCAGGGCCGACGGAAGAAGAGATTAAAACCTGGCCAAACTGGGCCCAGTGGATTACGGACAAAGTCGGCATCGAAACCGTCAAGAAATGGCATCCTACGGGCTGGATAAATCAGAACTGGCTGACGCATGTTATCTTCTATTCGTTAATTCCCAAATCATCCTATGCAGACGGTGTTAGCTTTCCTTCCAATGCGCTGGTGTATTGGAAATTCGTTATTTACATATTGACTGTGGTTTGTGTTTATTATACCGGGCGGTTATTGGGGGTCCATCCGGCACTCTGTGCTGTTTTTTCCTGCTTAGCGATGTTTACGGGGCGTTCGTTTTTCGATATTCGCCCGGCGGGTTTTTCGAATATGTTAGTGGCGGTCTTTTTGCTTATCCTTGTCCTTGCCACATATCGAAACGTGTTGTATATGTGGCTCATTGTGCCGCTAACAGTTTTCTGGTGCAATGTCCACGGTGGATATATCTACGCGTTCATAATGCTTGTGCCGTTTATTATTTGGCATGTCCTGATGATGCTGCCTCAAAAAAGGTGGACTCACTCAGCTTACAGCATCCTTGCCTGGACAGTTCTTTACGCATTGGGCTACAAGTTTTTAAAACAAGATCATCTTATTCCAATTTCTCCAGGTTCAGACTGGGTTTTCTATTTTTTACTTTTATGTGCTGGTATCTGTATTACGATCTCCGCCAAAAAACGCGTAACAGATCAAACAATATACGTTTATAACATTATAGCTTCGGTCATCATTTTCCTTATGCTCTTGCCGCGTTTTTTTCCGGCAATTCCCCTAAACCTTAGCCCACTGGTTAGAAGGGAGCTCATCGAATATGTTAGCAGCTCCCAACTTGCCTATTTAGGCATTTCTGTTTTCATAATGCTTTTGAGTATTATTCTTACCTTTCTAAAGGAAAAGATTAGTATCAATTTGAACTTAAAAGGTATATGTCACACCATTGCCGCTGCTTTTGCTGCGTTTGTGGCTACGGTTTTGTTCAATCCTTTTCATTTAACAAATCTGACTCATACTTTTGCTATCAGTGTGAGCGAACACGCAGCGAGATGGCGTAACATTCACGAGTGGCATCCGGCTTTTGACTGGACTAATCCTGTCGGTACCGCAAAACCTTTTTTAGTAATATACATTATCGGCTGGGTGGTTCTTGTGGTTTGGACTGTTGTGCTGATAAAAACTTCCAAAACTTTTAACCAGCAAACCCGGCGGAAAATGAAAATTTCCGAAGGTTATCAGTGGCCTAAAATTGATATATCATTAATTCTTATTGCTGTCCTTACCATATATATGGCCATCCGTTCCCGCAGGTTTATTCCTGTAGCAGCCATCGCAGCCTGCCCGGTTATAGCGATGTTTATCGATCAGATAGTTCGTGCAATATCAGCGTCGCGTAACTTCCAAAGAAACAATCGCCTGATTGTCTCTGAAATGCCGTATAACCTGCAATTGTTTTTTGTCATTGCAGGTGCCGGGGCGGTTTTGTTTTTTGGCACATGGTGGGGGTTTAAATTTAAGCGTATTTATCTTGATTCCTGGCCTCGCGATCCCAAATTTAGTTCCATGTTTATGCGAATGACCGATTCGAGTCAAAAGCCGTTTTACGCCACTAAGTTTATAAAAGATAACAAGCTCGAAGGGAATATGCTTAATTACTGGACTGAGGGTGGCTTCATTGCCTGGGGTCAGGTGCCCGACCCGAATACCGGCCGAACGCCTCTGCAGTTATTTATGGATGGCAGAGCACAGGCAGCTTATGACCGTACAACTTTTGAAGCCTGGACGACTATTATGGCGGGAGGTCAGTATGTTACAGGCCAGATAGTGGCACGTGCAGCGGCCAGAAGACAGAATATAACCAGTGCCGATTATGTAGAGATTGGCAAGTGGATGGATGAACAGTTGAGAGACCGCAATGTCTGGGTGGTCTTAATGCCGCAGTCAAGGTATAGTATACCTCCGCGGGGTGAGTATTATCAAAAAACGTCCTATCATGCCTTACAGGGTATTGAACGTAATCCTAATTGGCGTCTTGTATTCTTTAATAACAAGCAAAAATTGTTCGTCGATATACGAACGGCTCAGGGTAGAGGACTTTACGACGGCATATTTAACGGGAAAACCATTTATCCTGATGATTTTCACAAGAATCTTATTTACGCCCATAGCTGGCTTTTTTACCGTCGTGGAATCAACGAGAAAAAGAAGGGATTTGACTTTGCCGTCAAGGCTTTCAATTTGAATCCATCGCCGACCCCTATGCAGGAAATAATGCTTGTTGCTCCGAGTTTCGCCGAGATAAAACCTGACGTTAATAAGTTTTGTG
>SDBS01006269.1_pt1 | contig 11569 bp, 12 predicted proteins | sample 2277091 | NCBI WGS metagenome assembly SDBS01 (sample SAMN10404972, study PRJNA504765) | marine sediment metagenome | isolation source: marine sediment core GS10_PC15, 163 cmbsf | place: Arctic Ocean: Southern Knipovich Ridge | collected 2010 | reverse complement strand
GCTATATAGGTAAGCACGAGCGTCACGGCAAAATTATTGAATAAAAATATTGTTGAAGGTTCTTTTAAAATTCCTATCCAGATTAGAAATGAGTTGATCAGCCCGTTCCTGCCGAGAATGACCCGCCATGAATAAACACGAAGCAGATAACTCACCCATAGGGGGACCAGAGTCAATATGAAAAATACGATCTTGTTGCCTTTTACAATTCTGGTTATGTAATAGGCCAGGGGGTACCCGAGGAGGACTGCCATAAACCCGACTATCAACGCATTCCAGAAAGTCCTCAAAAGAAGTCTGCGGAAACTTAAAGTTTGAAGTGCCCTGAAATAATTTTCCAGGTTCCAATCGTGAACGACACGGAACAGTTCTACTTTCCAGAAACTCATCAACAAAATTATTACCATCGGAAGAACAGTAAAAAGGAACATCCATCCGAAAGGTGCAACCATCAGACCTGTCATCCTGAACCTTTTACCGGAAATAAATCTTTTCGACCGTGTTATTTTACCGGCACCGGTTTCCTGAGATGCGCCGTTATCAATAGAATCATTCACTGCAACAAAACCTCCTCACCGATATTCCACCCTACTTCAACAGCATCACCAATGTGAAATTCAGATTCACATGAAGGCGTCCTGACCTCCTGTTTCGCGGTCAAATATTTATCAGTCCCACCCAATTTAACTACTATTTCCAGCCTGTCTCCGTAATACACAATATCATCGACTTTTCCGGATAATATGTTGTTCAAACCCTTTAATTTTTCGGCTATCACAACCCTTTCAGGCCTGATGGATATACAAACAGATTTTTGCTCTTCAAAAAAATCTTTAACAGCACATCGTATTATAAAAGAGTCGATACGAACGGTGGCACTGTCAGATTTTTTTTTATCAAACACAGCCTCAATAAAATTTGTTTTTCCGATAAACTGGGCCACAAACCGGTTGGCGGGAGCTTCATATATTTCCTTCGGCGTTCCTACCTGCTGCAATTTCCCTTCATACATCACAGCAATCTGGTCCGACATCGTGAGGGCTTCTCCCTGGTCATGTGTAACATATATGAATGTTATCCCCAGCTCATGCTGGAGCCTTTTTAACACTCCCTGCATCTGCTGACGGAGCTGCAGATCGAGCGCGCCGAGAGGCTCATCTAAAAGAAGTACCCTGGGTTTTAGTATTAAAGCGCGCGCGAGTGCAATCCTCTGCCTCTGCCCCCCCGAAAGCTGGATTGAGAAACGGTCATCAAATCCCTGCATCGAAACCATGTCGAGGCTCTCTTTGACTCTCCTGGCAATTTCATCTTTCGGGACTTTTTTAATTCTCAGAGGGTAAGCCACATTTTCATATACATTCAGGTGCGGGAAAATAGCGTAATTCTGAAAAACAGTGTTCACATTTCTCAAATTCGGGGGCACACCGTTTACCATATCATTATCAAGATAAACTTTGCCGCTTGTAGGCTGCTCGAACCCCGCTATTACACGCAAAGTAGTCGTTTTACCGCAACCCGAAGGGCCCAGTAAGGAATAAAATTCCCCCTCCGCAATTGAAAGACTAAGATCATCTATTGCACAGCACCCTGGAAAATGCTTTGTGACTCTTTCCAGTTTTACGCAATTTTCGGCCATTGACTGCTCACAATTATTGAAATTATTTTTACCGCAAAAAAATAAAGCTGAATGGGCGGCACCGGACTGACGGCTGCCCATTCAAAATGTTGATGTTTACATTCCGGCTTTTATTTCATTCCACACCGACAGTCTTCTTTCATATTCCTCATCAGGGACCGGCTGAAACAAAAAAAGCTTTTTCCAGTAATCGGGATCATCCATGTGTGTGAGCTCGATCATCTCCGGAGACATGAATTCCATAGCCCCGGGAACAGCAACACCGTAACCGACAGTTTCGCCGATACGCCCCTGCCATTCAGGTGTGATCGCAAGGTCGATAAACTTGTGAACCAGGTCCAGGTTTTCAGCTTTCGATCCTATGCTGAAATTGTCAAGCCATGTCGGTGAACCTTCGTCAGGTATTGATTCCCGGATATTCGCGCCTTTTGAACGTGCTTCATGGATCTGGTTGGTCGCTTCAGCGTACATCACAAGGACTTCTTCACTTGCGATCAAGTTCGCCCCTTCCGTTGTTCCGGTGTAGTATGTCAGGATATTTTTGTGCAATTCCCTCAGTTTTTGCTCTATTACTTTATTTTCCTCAGGTGTGGGATTCCACGGGTCCGATGCCCCTATGTATGCTCCCACCATAGCCCACGTAATATAAATATCATCTCTAATGCTCACCCTTCCTTTATATTTCGGGTCCCAGAGAATACCCCAGCTTGTCGGGCGGGTCTTTATGATATCCGCGTTGTAAGCCATCGGGGACGCGCCCCACGTATAAGGTATACCGTAACGTCCTCCATCGAAATCGGCATATGTTGCAAAATCAATATTCGGATTGATATTATCCATGTTTTTGAGCTTATCGAGGTCGATGGGCTGTATCAGGCCTGCCCTGTAGTACCGCGGGATCACAGAGCTGTCGATTACGATTATTTCATATGCTCCATCACTTGACATTGCTTTCGCCCACTCTTCATCCGCCGACCCTATGAATGTGATTTCAAAGGTACAGTTGTTCTCTTTTTCAAAATCTAAAACCCAATCCTTTTCCAGATAGCCTGACCAGGTTAGGACCCTTATTGTTTTTACCCCTTTTTCTCCGGAGGCAAAAACAATTGCACTACTGAGCATAACCACTGTTACAACAATCATCATTATTAGGATCTTTTTTGTGATGTTCATAATAATCTCCTTTATGATTTATTTTAAATCATGTTTATTTTAATCATACACTAATAAAACCTTTCTGTCTTGCTTCACAGTATCCAGCACCACCTCCTCTTTGCGCCCCAGCTTCTTTTACAAAGGACCTTATGCCTTTTCTCTACCCTTTCATTTTGAAAATATCCTGTTCGACAATGACTCTTTCAAGGGCTAATGACCACCTTAATGGCAGGCTCTTTTCCCCCGGCAATCATAGTCAGGGCTTTGTCTAAATCATCCAGTCCATACCGGTGCGTAATAAAGTTGCTGATATCTATCCTGTCTGCTGCCAATAACCTTATTGCCCTTTCAAATGTACCCCTTGGGCTGCAGGAAGATCCCGCAATCGTGAGTTCCTTTATATAAAATGCTTCAAAAGAATCAGGGATAGCTACCGGTGTGCCCTGGGGGCACAGACCGACAATGCACACTCGTCCTCCAGGCCTGGTCAGTACAAACGACTGCTCCGTGGTAGTTTTACTACCCACGGCTTCAATAACGACATCAGCGTCCCTGCCGTTAAATATCTCTCTGGACCTAGCTTTAACGTCTTCCTTCCCGGGATCCAGAGCAAGGTCAGCACCCAGCCCGGATGCCATCTCCCTTCTCTTCGTGTTCGGCTCGGTCACAACAACCCTTGCGGCCCCCCTCAAACGCGTGAGTAATGTTAGAAGAAGACCTATCGGCCCTGCGCCGAGCACAATAACATAGTCACCCGGCTGTACTTCCGACCTGTCAGACCCTCGTATCGCGCATGCCAGGGGTTCGACCAATGCTCCTTTTTCAAAATCGAGATTCTCCGGCAGCCTGTGCAGCCCTTTTTCCGGGACCTTTACAAAATCGGCAAACGCTCCATCCTGTGTAAAGCCGACAGTCGGCCTGTTTTCACAAAAATAATTGTTCGAATCGATACTGTTGCAGTAATAGCAAGTACCGCACGTGACAGCAGGTTCGATCACCACTCGGTCTCCAATTTTAAAACGGCGAACGTCCAGTCCGGTTTCAACAACTTCCCCGGTAAATTCGTGGCCCAGTATCAACGGTGTCTCAATCTTCCAGTGTCCTGTAAAAATATGGAAGTCTGATCCGCAGATGCCCACAACCTTCGGGACAACCAGAACCTCATCAGATTTTAAATCCGGTTTTTTTACATCTTCAACCTTTATGTCCCTCATACCATAAAACACTGCAGCTTTCATATATATTTCCTCCGGAATCAATTAAGCATGGCCCAACATTTAAAATAGTAACGTAATAATTCGTACCGATCCTCAACTGCATAGTTTACTCTCTCCGCCAGCACTTTACCGGGACCGGTCTCACCGGGGGTCTGACCGTAAAAGGCTTTAATTTCGATAGTTCTACTCCTGCTTCCTCATGAATGATCCGGACAATTAGATTGTAGCAGGTCTTGTTCTGGCAAAGACCCATGCCGGCCCTTGTCATACGTTTTACCGCGTCCACATCCCGTGCGCCTTCTTTGATCGCTTTTCTTATTTCACCAAGGGTGATTTCCTCACACCTGCAGATGACCCTTTCCACATCAAGGGCGCTCATTTGACTCTCCTTTTGAAGTGCCTGACCTCATCTGCAAACTCTTTCGGGATGACGATAGTCACAACATTCGTATGGTCCAGATTCTTGCTGCTCATTATTCTTTGCACATACCCGTCACACACAACATTTCCTGCCCTGTCAACACCCTGTATTTTATCCCCCTCCTCCGGAAGGGGTAATAATTCATAGGGCATGGCAACGGAGGCTTCATTTTCTGAAAAAGTCTTATCCACTACAAAAACAGCGAGACCCGGGCAGATAACGATACATTTCGCGCAGCCGCTGCATGCCCCTTCAGGGTCAATAAGACGCGGTAGATTTGTAATCGGCTTCCCCACAATAATCAGGTCCCTGTTGCAAGCTGTCTGGCACGGGTCACACGGTATTTCCTCAACACACTCTATCACAGGAACAAAGCCCTTTATAAACCTCTCCTCAGATGGATACCCGGGCCCTTTTTTCAAGTCTTCAAGAGTGATATTGCCGTTCGACATTTGCTGAAGTGATCTTCCCTCTTTCTTCATCTAATCACCTCTTTATACCCAATAATATTACAATAGTAATCACATACTTCACCGGCCGCTCCGGTTTTATTCCCCAATGACGTAATGCAATTGCAGAAACAGCACAAAATAATTTATGCGGCATGATACTTCTTTATAATCCTTTTCTTGGACTCGTAGCGCTCGTCCCCGTAGGGCCCCAGCCTCAGCGCCCTCAGCCGCTCACCCGCCTGGGCCAGATATTTTTCCCCCGAAGCTTTGTCGATCTTCCCGAGGGATATACCCGCTGCAGTCCCGGCAAGCTTTCCTTCCTCCATTGCCGAAGAAGCCTCTTCAATGCCTGCCACATCACCTGCTACATAAACCCCGGGTATGGATGACTCCATGAGCTCATCGTGCAAAGGCACAAACCCGCTGAGTTCCGGCAGATAGTCAAACGCCATACCCGCCATCCAGCACAGCTCGGAAAGAGGCCTCAGCCCCACAGCTATGCACACAAGATCTACATCAACCCGAAACTCACTGCCCTTTATGGTGTTAAAACTTTCATCTATACGGGCTATTTCCGCCCCGGTCACGTTTGTATGCCCCTCTGCCCCGAGTATAGTGTGCCCGGTCAGGATCGGGATGCCCATCCGCACAATCTTTGACGCGTGAACCTGATACCCGCTCACCCGTGGGAGCGCTTCGATGACGGCAAGCACATCCGCCCCGGCCTGCAAAAGCTGGTAAGCAACGATCAAACCGACATTGCCTGACCCTACTATCAGGGCTTTCCCCCCGGGTAGAACCCGGTTGACATTGACCATTGTCTGTGCAGCGCCTGCACCCATTATGTTCGGCAGGGTCCACCCGGGAAAAGAAAGGGAGTTTTCCAGGGCACCGGTTGCCACAACTACTTTACCGGGCTCGAGTATATCCACCCTTTCCCCATCCGATATACCAATTTTCCCGTCAGGGAACAACCCCCACACAACAGTGCCGAGCATGACATTCACTTTGTATTTTTCCGCGTCTCCCAGAAGCATTTCACCGATCTCGATACCCCTGACACCCGCAAGATGTTCCTCAGACCCGAAAAATCTGTGTATCTGTTTGAATAGCTGACCTCCGGCTGTTTGGTTTTCATCGATCAGCGTGACATCAACGCCGTGCTTAGCAGCCTCTATGGCGGCGCAAAGACCCGCGGGCCCGGCACCGATAACAGCCAGTTCAGTTTTCATGCGGTTTGCCCCCCGTCTTTCCACTGACCGAGCCCCTTTTGGGTTTTTATCACCATGTCGTTCTCAACCGGTGTAACACAAGTTCTCACATTCGGCGTGCCGTTTACGATCATGACGCAATCTGTGCATCTTCCGATCGCACAGAACACACCCCTCGGTTCACTATTTTTTGATGTGTATCTAAAGACTTTTATTCCTGCTGCCGTTAAAGCTGACGCGATCATCTCACCCTCAAACGCTTTTATTTCCTTTCCGTCCATTGTTATTTTAACTTCCTTCAATACAGGCTGGGGACCTAATATGGGGTGGTCTTTTACTCTCACGCAATTGCTCCCTCAGTTAGAAAATCATGGCAGACAGTCAGGTCGTACGGCTGGGGCCACTTTATTTTCGGTTTCCCGATAAACCTGCCGGGGTCCATGGACCCGATCGGCAGCGATGTCTGCTTTTCGCAAATGTACTCCGCTGCGAGCCTGCCCGACACTGCCGCCCATGACATCCCTGCCGGATACCCCGCCGTAATAAACAGCCCTTTTACACCGGGCATGGGACCGATCGACGGCATACCGTCGGGAGTGAAGCCCATGGCACCAACCCACGACCTTATTACCGACACACCGGAAAGACCCGGGAATATCACTGCAATATATGACATGACCCTCAGCACTTCATCCGCGTAGATCTTCTCGTCATAGTAATCGTAATCAGGGGGCCTCGCAGGGCCCGGGCCCCCGAGGTTGTAATTTCCGGTCGCCGTCTGGGTTGCCCCGTATGCAAAATCCCCAAGGCAGAGCATCTCAAAGGGCTGGGGCGGCAATTCGGGCAGCCGTTCAGTTACCATGGCAAGCTCCCGCACCGGTATCACTTCTATACCTTCGGTTAAAAGCGAGGCCCACCCGTTAGTCGCGTTCACCACATTTTCCGCTTCAATAACCGAGCCGTTTACCCTGACCCCCTGCACCTCGTTGTTTGTCATAATTATTTCATCTACTTTTGTATGAAGCAGGACCTGCGCCCCTAGTTTCTGGGCTTCCACAGCCTGCGCTCTTGCAAGCAGGAACGGGTTCAGGTTGCCGTCCTCCTTTCTCAACCGGGAACCGAAGATCAATTCGGGATTTAAATTGGGCATCTCAGATAGAGTCTCTTTCTTGTCAAGAAGCACAATACCGTCATCACCCAGCGAGTGCTGTATTTTCACAAGTCTTTCAAGATCATCGTATTCCTTTTCGCTGATAGCAATATCAAGGCATCCCACCTGGCGGAGCTGAAAGTCTATCTCAAAGGTCTTCTGATACTCTTTCATTATTTCTGTATTTGCCCGTGTAAACAGCAGCCTGTAATCTGTTTTATCGATATTCACGTCCCTTCCATAGCAGTGGACTATCATACCGCCGCATCTTCCTGTTGCCCCGGACGCAATGTTCCGTGCTTCACAGAGAATCACCTTTTTGCCTCTCGAGGAGAGGTGATAAGCCGCTGCTGTGCCTACGGCCCCACCGCCTATTACGACAACATCAGCTTTCTTAATCCTTCCTGCCATTAACACACCTCTCTGTTATAAATACCTTAACTGCTCTGGGCCCTGTTTACCACCTCGGCGATCTTCTTTTCAGCGTCAGGCGGCAGCGGCAGCGGCTTATGTTCCTCCAGGATCTTTTTTGCTTTGTCCCTGGCAGAATCAAGTATCCCTTTATTATCGGAGCTATCAAAAACCTCGTAGGGCCTTCGATCCATGATAGAGGACATCCAGTGCTCTTTAAGCAGGTTTTCTTTTGTGTGTCTTTCCGTCAGAAAACTTTTTCCCGAATGCGCGACTTTTTTAATAATGTCCATACTGGACATCACCGTCTCAACAGAAAAATCGATCCCCTTGAGAACACGACTCACGTAGCTGTACAGTTCGTCATCAACAACTATGCCCTCGAGCGATGTTGTCAGGACACTGTTTATAGTCCCCGCCGAGGAATATATAAGGTTGTAACCCGCAAGCGCGGTTGTCATTACTGTGGCCGCTTTCTCAAGACCGCTCTGCAGGTCATTCTGTTTCGAATCGGTCACGCCTGCAACAGCACAGGAAGGGATATCATAAAACCGGCACATCTGGGCGCAGTATATATAGTACAGACACCTTTCAGGACAACCCTCACTGACATCGCCTGTACGCATGTCCATAACCGTGGGTGCGTGGGTATAAAGTACCGGGCTTCCCGGGTTTACAAGCTGCACAAGGGTATTGGCGAAGAGGAGCTCGGCGTTCTGCTGGATCAGAAGGCCTGCAAGCGTAACAGGCGCTGTAGCACCCGATATCGGGTCGGTCTCTATTAGCAGCGGTAGCCCCAGCCGGGCGCATTCAAAAAGCACATCGCAGTTAGTGTCACCATAAGACAGCGGGCTCTTGAAACAGCAGACAAAGCTCACAAGATTGCGTTTGAGCACTTCATCACGGCTTCCAACAGCGGCTTCGAGCATATCAACGTGGTCCCTAACTTCGGCCCCGCTCTCAGCCTGGTTGATCAAATGCTTACCTGTATTTTTGATCATTGCTTCAAAGACCTTTATGTAAAGCCCGGTCTTCGGCAGATCTGATGGAGTGATCGGGTTTTGACACATTTCAAGATGATCAAGGGCATCCTGCAAAAGCACCATTTCTTCAAGATCTTTGTATGTACCCGGCCTTTGCTCCCCGCTCCACAGGTCGATCACTCTCACGCAGTTTCCGCTTCCTGTCGTGTGAACGTCGTTTCCACCTACAATAATATCCTCACGGGGGTCCCTCCCGCCCATTACAAAACGGCTTGGAGTCAGGCCCAATGCAGTCTCCACTACATGCTGGGGAACCCGGACTATCCCTTCCTTACCGCTGACGTCACAACCCGAGTCCTCGAGCAATTTCAACGCAGGTTCATAAGTGATTTTTACCCCAACATTTTCAAGAAGGCTGAGACTATGATGATGCCAGTTCTTGATATCTTCCTGAGTAAGGTATTCGAGCCCTCTTCCTCTGCCAAAATATCTTGCCATATCTCCTCCTGATCGTTCTGTTTTTTTAGCCCATGAACCTTTTTACGAGCTGGACAGCCATTTCCGCGTTCGCTCCGTAACCGTCTGCCCCGATCTCTTCGGCCCACTGCCCCGACACAGGCGCACCACCCACCATTATCCGTACCTTATCGCGGAGCCCTTCTCTAGTTATCTCTTCGATTATTGTCTTCTGCTCTCTCATCGTGGTTGCCAGCAGCGCCGACAGCCCGATAATATCCGGGTTTACCTCTTTGATCTTTTCAATAAAAGCCCTTGCAGTCACGTTAACACCGAGATCGATCACACTGTAACCGTTCATTTCAAGCATTGTTGCAACGATCGATTTACCTATGTCATGGATGTCCCCGAAAACGGTTCCAATAACAACAGTGCCCAGGCTTTCTTTCTTGATCTTCAGTTTGTCCAGCACCGGCTGGACAATTTCAAGACCCGCGTTCATCGCTTCCACGGCCATCATCAGGTCGGGAAGGAACAGGTCTCCACAGCCGAACTTTTCCCCCACCACCCTGATCCCTGCGGATAGACCTTCGTCGATTATTTTAAGCGGATCCCGGCCTTCATCGAGCGCGGATCTGGCAAGCTCCGCGCAGGCTTCAACATCGCCATCCTCCACAGCCAGGATTATTTTATTAAAAATCTCTTCAGGCATCATCAGACTCCTTATTGTTATTCGCTTGCAGCTGTACTCACAACGATTTATGGTGACCTTTACATTTACACCCCATCAATCTTCAAATTTTTATCGATATTTAGAAAACGTTACAGATTATAAATTACAATAAAGGGGACGTCAAGCATATTTTTAAATGCTGCCCTGTCGGATTGACGGAATTATTATTTCACCGATCGATGATCAGGGCGAAAATATAAAACTTCTTTCAGACAACAACGTTGAAAACGAAAAAAAAGAAATCCTGCGGACAGGGTTCGATCCACACATAATTGTTCGTGGGTCAGTGAGGAATATCAATTGAGAGCCGGCAGCACAATTAAATGTTATCCCATATCCTGATGTTCTCTATATTTTTTAAACGTTCGTCATAGGTAACTAATATTGAACCCGATTCTACTGTGTGAGCGGCTATCCAAATATCATTTACCGGTAATGGGACGCCTTTTAATCTTAGGTTATGTTTTATTAATCCAAAAATTTCGGAAGTTTCTCTTGTTCCATTTAATATATTTACCGCCGGTTTGGTGAGAAATAAATTCAGGTTTTGAATGTTTTCCTTCTCTTTTTCTCCTCCCTTAAATCCTGTAAATAATTCTCCCAGTACAAAAATAGACATGTATACTATGTCAGCAATCCCCAATACATTAAGCACATCTTGATCACCTTTCAGGTAGCGCGAATACGCGTTTGTATCGAGTATTATTTTTTTCACTGCCAGTCACTTTGATCAATTTTTTCAAAATCAGATATCTTTTTTTCAAATGATTGATAGTCCTGTTCATCCCATACGCCGAATAGATCTTTATAGTCATCAATATTGCTTATTTTTTTTTCCTGTTTAATACCAAGAGCTTTTTGTAATAAATATTTTATTGTCCTGTTCAAGCTTAAACCCTTTTCCTGAGCTTGTTTTCGAATCAACAGATCTAAAGCATCTTCAAGATTGTGTATTGTAATGGATTTCATCATACGCCTCTTTGAACCGTTATTAGACCATTATGGATCATAATATAGTTCATTATTGATTAAAAATCAATAATGAACTATATGCAAAACAAATGGATATCCAATTTTATCAGCAGATATATCATCGATTTACAGGAATCATTGGTGTTCAGCTCAAATCAAGAGGTGTTTTGCATCTCATCTTCAATAAGATCGAGGATGTGCTGGAAGTTTTTGTTCTTTTCTTCGACAGGGACATTTACAAGCGGGCCCTCGTGTATCACATGCCCGCTTATGCCGACTTTCAGCCTGTCGTCCCCGGCATCGAAACCGGCCGCGTCAAGATATCCCATGTAGGCACCGTACCCGACGAGCGCCACCCCTTTTCCCCCTGAAGCACCCATCACGGTCGGGATGTAGTAGCTGTCATAAAGCTTTTTCACATCAGACTTGCCCCACACACTTCCGTCCCAGCCTATTTCAAGATCACTGTGCCCGATAAAAAGTCCTGTGCCCTGCCCGGTTATTTTTTCGATTGAATCAGGCTTTAGCTCGGCCGGACTCAGGTGGCCGTTTACCGCCCTCAGCCCTTTGATACTGAGGATCTCGTCAAGTATAAACCCAAAGTCCCCGCAGGAGTGATAGTAGAGCCTCCCGAAAGCCTCCGAAATTTTATTGAGGCAGGGTACCCCGAACTCTTCGTACAGCTCGGGAGAAAGTAAAATAGCCTCGTCATCGGAAACAGATATGCCGCCATTTGAACCCACGAGATGGACACTGTGCACCGGGTACGCCG
>SDBS01006268.1_pt1 | contig 11569 bp, 12 predicted proteins | sample 2277091 | NCBI WGS metagenome assembly SDBS01 (sample SAMN10404972, study PRJNA504765) | marine sediment metagenome | isolation source: marine sediment core GS10_PC15, 163 cmbsf | place: Arctic Ocean: Southern Knipovich Ridge | collected 2010 | reverse complement strand
TCGTATGATCTGCCATCAAAGAGTGTTACCTTGATCTCCTCTGCATCTTCTACAACATGGTTGTTCGTCAGGACATAGATGCTGGCATTTTCCTTCTTTACCATCACCCCGGATCCGAGTCCGGGTTTTCTGAACTGTTGGGAATCGGAATCATCGCCTTCTCTCTGCTCAAAGGGATTGAAAAAGAAATCAAAGGGACTGCTCGGAACGGCCTGCTCCACGATATCCACTACGTCGATTTCCACAACAACGGGCAACACATACCCTGCTACTTTGCGGAATGAGTGCTGCAGCCTCTCGAGGGCAATAATATCATCAGAAGAGAGATCCTTGTCCTGTGCATACGCAACTCCGCCTGCGGAGGGGGATGTGGTGCAGGACATAGAGAGCAGGGCCGCAGCGAAGCCCAGGATAAGCATGGCATACGCGACACTGATCGAGACTTTAAAGCGTAATATCGACATTCCTTATTCTCCTCAAATCGGTCTTTTGCGTTAATATATCCATATTCATGCGAAGGGTGTCAGAATTTCGACCTCGTCCTCCAATATGGCGACGGTGTATTCAAAATGGGCTGAGTCATTGCCGTCAGCGGTAACAACCGTCCAGCCGTCATCCTTTGTTTTTACTTCCCATGTTCCGGTGTTGAGCATCGGTTCAATTGCCAGAACCATTCCCGGCTTTAGCTTGGGATTCGGCCCCGGGCCGATATAGTTCCGGATCTGCGGTTCCTCGTGAAGGGAAGTCCCGACTCCGTGACCGCAGTACTGGCGTACAACGCTGAAGCCATTATCCTTTGCATGATTGAAAACGATCCTGGAGATATCATTGAGTCTGCTACCGTTTTTCATGACCGCCACTGCCATATCCAAACATTCCTCAGTGACGGTAAGCAACTTTTTTCTCGCTTCTGTTATATCCCCGACAGGGTATGTATGAGCCGCGTCACTGATATATCCGCGTAGATTGATGCCGAGATCAAGACTGACTATGTCGCCCTTCCTCAACACACGTTTGCCCGGGATGCCATGAATTACCTCATTATTGATAGATACACAGAGGGACGCCGGATAATCGTAGAGACCCAAAAACGCGGGAATCCCCCCTCTCCTTTTTATAAAGTCTTTTGCGAAGAGATCAAGCTCCCGTGTTTCGATTCCCGCCTCGATCAGGTTCTCGAGTTGCTTGAAGGTCTCGGCTAAGAGGTGACCCGAGTGCCTTATCCAGGCTATCTCGTCCTTATTCTTGAGCTGAATCATCGCCTGAATAGATTTATCCTACAGACTCCGAGGATTTTCCTTTATCCTTGTCCTTGGTGTCTCTGCCTTTGTCTTTTTCAACAGCAGTGAAAATGGCCTCGGTATCGTTGCCGAAAGACTCTTTAATAATTTTCGAAACAGCTCCAACACCGTTCTCGGAGGTAATGGTCACTTTACCCTCGGTAACGACGCCCAGCTCCACATTTAACCGCGGTGTGGATATATCGCCGAGCACCTTTCCGGTTTGTATAAGATTCACTTCCTCTGTTGCTTTGATGTTTCCGATTAGAGTCCCTGCGATGGTGACGCGCTTGGCTCGAATGTCTGTCTTAACCTTTCCCGTTGGACCTACAATCAGTTCGTTATCCGTCTTTATATCGCCCTGAAATTTTCCTTCGATCAAGATTGAGCCGTTAACATAAAATTTTCCATTAAATACAGAACCCTCTCCAATAGTACAGTTCGCTATTTCTGGTGTTTTACCCATATGCACTCCTTACAGCCTGTTTCGAGTAGCAAAGCAGACACTATTGCAAGCTACTCACCAACATGACTGAACATTAAAAATTCTATTATTTTTGCTGTATTTTTTCAAGGTGTTATTTATACTTACCAAACACTATGGTGCAAGCACCATAGGTGCAAGTTTCCGAAGTGGCCACACCTCAGCCAGCCGCACCTGAGCCGCCCACGTAGCTTCGAAACTGCAGTTAACATTTATCTGTGCCTATTCAACTCTTGCAGTAGCATCAACGCGCGAAAGTTGTACGGATCGATTTCCAACGCGTACCGCAGCTCCCTCACCGCTGCTCTGTGATTTCCCCTGAGGAACATTATCTCGCCAATCCTCGAACGAATCACTCCATCCAACCGACCTCCATCGGATCCGGAGCGGCTTCGATCAAGCGCGTGCCAAAGATCATTCTCAGCCGCTTTGAGGTTCAGTGCCTGTATTTGCATAACCGCCCTATTGTACAGCACACCGCTATCCTCCGACAGTCCCAAACTCTTATCGATGTAAGCCAGAGCCAGCTCATAATCTCCTTCTAGAGCTTTGGCCAATCCCCACGTGTGCTGGAACCAAGGCCGATTCTGATAACCTCCCGCTCTTTGATACGTGCTCAACGCTAGCTGCACTCCCGTGTCGTCACCCAATCCAAGAAGGTACCATGTAAGATACCTGCACAACCTCTCGTCCGTTGGATTGGCTGTAAAAGTTCGCCACAGATTTAATCGATAACTTTTGGGATCCGGCCGATCGGTATCAAGATGAAACAAAAGGAATATCAGATCCAGGTTTTCGGGATTACGCTCAATTAAACTTCGAAGTATCTCGATCGCCGCCTTTTCGTCTGCATCAATATAAGCCTTTGCCAATTCCATCCCTATTCGCGTATCCGAACTGAAGCGCTTGTATCCGTGTCTCAGAAGTGTCAGCGCCGCTCCCCTTTTCCCCTCACTTCCCAATATCCACGCATAATTCAGCAAAGCCCGGGACTGCAAATCCGAGTTCTGATCATTTAACAACATCCGGTAATTTCTCTGAGCCTCCCCGATGGCTCCAGAGAGAAGCTGAATGTCTGCGAGAAATAGCGTTAGCTCCGGACTTTCCTTATGAGAGAAGAGATACCTTTTCAATCGTCCAGCGGCTTCTTCAAAATCTCCGGCATCGTAGCTTACTGAGGCATAGAACGCATCGTGATCAGTGTCAGATCGTTGATCACGGGCGATCATTAAAGCCTTCTCGAAGTCTCCTTCGGAAAGATAGAGGAGAGCTGCATCAACGAGTAATCGTTTGTCTCCTTCTTTACGGCCCAGTTTCTCAAACGCCGCAGGATCATCGCTGTCCAGGAGAGTTAATAGATGTCTTTCGCCATAGGAGGGCAGCAAGCTTCTGTCTCCAAGCCTCAGAGCAGCCTCGGCTTGAAGAAGGGATAAACCGTCGTCTCGAAGCCCGCGCATTAACTCCACCGCTCTCTCGATATTGCCTTTGCGTATCGAGCTGTACGAGGCGATGTACAGAATGTCTCTCTCTCTTGGAAAACGCTTGAAGCTTTCCTGGGCGAGCGTATCGAACCAACGAATTTTGTCCATGTTTTTTGCGATTTGAAAGCCTCTCTTTAAAAGCCGTAACGTTTCCCGTTTGTTCCTGGCCAGTGGAAGAAACTCGCCTATTTGCTCTTGCGCCTCCGGATAACGGCGAAACAAGAGGTTGCTGTCTATCTCAGCAATGGCGGACCGGAAGAGATCTGACCTACGTTTCGCCGCACTGTATTGAATCGCTAAAATACAGAGAACGAGGAAGATCACTGTTGCAGAGACGATTGCTGCTGTGCGTTTGAGCTTTGAAGAGATAGCAAAAGGGTTCTTCTTACGTCGCACGTACGGATTCTCGATTTTTCCGAATTCCATCCAGGACGCCATTTATAAACCGATACGAATCGTCTGAGCCGAACTCCTTGGCAATATCGATCGCCTCATCGATTGTAACCGTAGGGGGAATGCTCTCCTGATAAAGAAGGCAATAGACGCTTATTCTGAGAATAGCCAGATCAACTTTTGCCAGTCGTTTAAAATCCCAATTCTCCAGCTGATTTTTAATGGTATCGTCAATAGAATTGAGACTCTGCATCGTTCCAGTGATGAGCAGTGTGGCGAAATCCAGAGATTCCTTACCCAGGCGGAAACCCTTGCCCGACGGGCGTTCTACGCCATTCAGGCGTTCCTCGGCCTTCAGACCCTTGTTCAGCCAGGAAAAGTCCAGTAGGCTCTTTAATGATTCTTCTGTACAATCGTACCTGTAAAGAGTCTGAAATGCTATGACCCGTGCTCGTCGCCTAGAGCCCATTACCTACCAGGATAACTTGTCATAGTATATCTGAATTGTGGCTTCGCCCTTAAGCGCTTTCAGCAGGTCCGCCGTTGCTTTCTTGAGTGCAGCCCTTTGCGCCTGTTGCATAATAACGTTCACTATATAGTCTCTAACAGCAGCCGTATTCTTTGGAGGTATTTTGTCACTCAGCTGCAGAACTCGAAAAGGGATACGCTCGATGACCTCGACAAGATGATAACCTATAAGTGATTTCATCACACGGCTACGCTGCGCGACCTTCATTTTGAATAGATCATAAAAAAACGATTTCCCGTAGGTGATACGATGAGTCGCGTCATCTCGTCGCCAGGTTTCAAACGAAAGTCCCCCCACCCTGACCGTACCACTTCCCTCTAGGTAGACCTCGAGGAATTTGTCAAAGGCTACTCCATTCTGTATCTCTCTGTATATCTCGTCGGCTCGCTTTTTAGCCTTACCCTCTTCATCGGCTTTCAATCCTTTTGTGACCAAAAGAATCTGCTTAAAACTGATCATTTCAGGTGAAATGATGGGGTAGCGTGTACGATTGGCTTCGTAGTACTCCTGAATCTCCACGTCGGTGGGTTTCTTGATATTCGTGAAGAAGATCTTCTGCCTTTGATATACAAGTTTTTCTACTCTGATCTGCTCCTTGAACTTGTCAATCAACTTTTCCCAGGTCAGATTCTCTTTTTTGAGGAGTTGCTCCAGCTCTCCGTCGGTCAGCTTTCTGTTCAATCCCGCCCGGCGGCCCAGGCTGAGTTTATATGCGTTCAACATCTTGTTGATCTCCGGCTGCGACACCTTGATGAGATCTCGATCGGCCGCTTGAAGCAGTAGTTTGTTGTCGACCAACGCCTCAAGAAACTGCTTCCGCTGCGCTACCGAAAAAGGTCTGGCCAACTGTTTTTCTAAGGTCTCGAGCTGATTCCGAAACTGTCGCAGGGTGATGACTTCGACTTTTGTTAGCTTTATACGGGCCAAGAGAGGATCTATTTGCGCAGATGCCGAGGCTGCAAACAGTACAATCATGCATATGCGCATGAAATAGTTTTTCATAAGTATCTTCCTTCATCCTCCGGATCTAATATATCATTATCGAACACAGATTTCCGCAAAACCTATTTTTTCTTTCAGCTTATTTATTCCAGGCAGTCTTCGGTTGAACTCCAATCCCATTTGTAGCGCCGTGATCGCGCTTTCGTTCTCACCAAGACAGGAGTACACCTCGGCTATCTTTTTATAGAATAGAGCTTTATCTTTGCGGGAAAAATCGAAGGAGAGAAGTTCCTCCAGATACTGCAAGCTTATATCGGGTGAGACACTATCCGTTAACTGAAAGCAGGCGATCTGCTTGATGTGAATGCTAATCTCCTCAAGAAAATGCCTGAAGTAAGGTCTCTTGAGCTCATCGAGATAGATCTGTCTGAACAACCCAAAGGCTTCCATGAACCTCCCCTCCTGAGCCAGCTGTTCGGCAAGGAGGAAAGCACAATCCATGTAGTCCTCCCAACTCAAATAGAGGTCAAGGCGGAAAGGTCCGCTGGAGCTGAGCCTGCCATAGAGAAAAAGGGCCTCCTCAGAATTGGAGTGAAGCAGGTCGTAAAATATGAGCTTCGCCTGGCTAAACAGATCTTTCTTCCGGCGTTTTAAGAAATCCCTATAGTTGAATTTTGTTCTAACGGTCGGTTTGAAAAAGATGAGCAGACCGTCGTATTCCCGCCTCTTCCTCGGATTGCTGAGTATCCCGTAAGCCTTTAGCAAAAGCTTCATCTCTTCGTCGGAAGAGCCGTTGTCGGAGAGAAAATCGGCTGAAGCACGCAGATCGGGATGCAGCTGCTTGGCCTTTCGGCGAAATGATCGCTTAACCTCTCTGAGAGATGAGTTTCTCTGTATGCCCAGCACTTTGTAGTAATCCGTCATGGGTTCCCGATAAATAAAAAGACCCTGCAACAACGGATCAGAGTCTTCGGATTTATAGTAGCGGATTTTCTATACTACGTCAAACCGCAATGCCTTCAGACCTTCAAACAGACCAATCTGTTTTGTCTTGAACTGCAGAGTTATCAATGTTATATTCATCGCATGTTTGGATTTTACGTTAAAAAAGCCTTTTTCGACATGTGGGATAATCTCTTCAGGATCATTATCCTCAATCTCGGATACATAGGTATAATAGGAATCGCGGTTCTCGTGCCGTACTTAGGGCAGTATGCTACATTCTTGCCCCAGAGCGTAGCCTTCTTCATCGTACTCTTCATAGCAATTGCGCTTGTCTCGGTCTACTCGGGTGCGGCCAGCTGTATTACCGCGGAGATCGCCGATTATCAGGAACCGGGCTTCAAGAGTTTTATCCCCTATCTGAAAGAGACATATAAGCCCAGTCTTCTATTTGCCTTTGCCAACACGGTTGTAGCCTTTCTTCTCAGCCTCGCGATGCCCTTCTACCTTTCGCTCAAGTCGCTGCTTGGTCCGTTAGCCTTTGCCTTTCTCTTCTGGCTTACCGTAATCTGGGCCATTTCCATTCAGTTCTTTTTCCCACTCCAATCCCGATTCGACAAGAGCTTCAAAAAGAACATCAAAAAGATATTTCTCGTCTTTTTTGACAATACGATCTTCTCAATTGGTGTATTCATCGGCACGATCGTCATATTTGTGGCCTCCACATTCACGGCGTTTATGCTTCCTGGCCTGGCAACCATTCTTCTCTGGGCCAATGTGGGATTGAAACTGCGGTTATACAAGTATGACTATCTGGAGGCCCACCCTGATGCTAATCGAAAGAAGGTTCCCTGGGATGCCCTCCTGGTCGATGATGAGGAACGGGTAGGCAAGAGAACCCTGAAGGGAATGATCTTTCCCTGGAAAGAATAAGCCTTTCCTTAGAAAGAATAGTCGGCAGTTACTTCACATGTAAACGCTTTCCGATCTCTTCGGCTTCCAATTCGCTCTGAATGATTTGCGAGTTTCTTAGAAACATACCCTCCGCCTCCATGGTTTTCATGAGACGCAGGAGCGCACGCACGGCGCCAAAAAAGGTCTTAACAACGAACGCGTAGCTGCGCTTGCCGGAGATCATGCCCCCATTGGCAAGATAGGTGGAGACCTTATCCGGAATTTTCCCTCCAAAGGTCGATATCGCCTCCGTACCGATGACAATGTAGTTGTAAACGGTAAGTTTCGTATTGACATCTCGATTGCCATCTACGATGTCTACCTGATGACCTTGAGATTCCAGCCCCTTTGCCAATCCTTTGGCGACGGTGAGTAGCTTCTCTCTCTTGTTCTCTCCAATAAATACTATGGCAACTTTCATTCGTTTCCTCTTCCTAACATGCCTTCCTCGGATTTTGCTGGCGGAGATTATTCTTTCTCAGGGGAAGGTTCGGGAGATGTCAAATTCCGAGGTACGCTCTCCTGCGTGCCGGAGTTGCCGGAATCCGTTTCTTCCGTTTTTACGTACCAAGAACTGCTATCCTGCTCTTCAAGGCTCCTGATTCTAGCTCTGGCCTCTATATCCTCGCTCCGGGCGCTGCGATTCATCCAAGCGACGCCCAGGGCGGTAACGAGAAATATGGCAGCCAGGACACTCGTTGCCTTTGTCAACACATTGCCGGAGCGGGATCCGAAGGCGCTGTTGCTGCCTCCGCCGAATAATCCACCCAGCCCTTCGCCCTGATCGTCCTGTAGCATAATGACCAGGCAGAGGAGAATAGCGCTAACCGCGAACACGATTACTAGAAGGATAACCATCCAAAAACTCCCTTAAAAAAATCTCGATTTGAACTGTATTCGAACTGTAACTGATTAATCGTCAAATTTTACAATAGGTAAAAAGGTCTCAGCTGTCAAGGAAGCTCCACCCACGAGCGCTCCATCGATGTTTTCCATGGACATAAGGGTCTTGATGTTTCCAGGTTTCACTGATCCGCCATACTGAATCACAAGAGATTGAGCGGTGTCGTCACCATATAGCTCTGAAACGAGTTTCCTGATATACGCGTGAATAGCATCGGCATCCTCTGGTGTAGCGGTCTTGCCTGTTCCTATGGCCCACACCGGTTCATAGGCAACAGCGATGCGCTCCATATCGGCGCCAGCTACTCCATGCAAACCTCGTCGAACATGCTGCTCCACGATGGTTTCAGCCTTTCCCGACTCTCGCTGCTCGATCGTCTCACCGACGCAGAGAATCACCTCAAGGCCGTGGCTCAACGCCAGTTTTACCTTCCTATTGATGAGCTCATCGGGCTCACCGTAGCTGTGCCTTCTCTCGGAGTGACCTAAAATAACGGTTTTGACTCCCACGTCCTTAAGCATGAGCACCGAAACCTCACCGGTATGCGCGCCGGACTCCTGCGGACCCATATTCTGAGCTCCCAGCAGGATATTTGACCCAGATAGCGCCTGTTTTACCCCCCAGAGGGCTGTAAAGGGAGGAGCAATCATCACCCGATGCTGCACATTCCGGCACGCCGCGACAAGCTCTCTCGTCAAATCGACGGCTTCATCTACCGTCTTATGCATCTTCCAATTTCCAGCAATAAAATTTCTTCTCACTCCGTGTTTCCTTTTCTTACTTAGACTGTAGCACAGCGACACCTGGAAGGACCTTTCCCTCCAGAAACTCCAAAGAGGCTCCCCCTCCTGTGGAGACATGATCGATCCGATCGGCCAGGCCGAACTGGTTTACCGCTGCAACGGAGTCTCCCCCACCAACAATGGTAGTCCCCTCGCACTCAGCCACTAAACGAGCCACCCCATGTGTGCCAGCCGCAAAGGCAGGGAATTCGGCCACCCCCAACGGGCCGTTCCAGACAAGGGTTTCTGCGCTTAGGATCTTTTCGCGCATGTTATCCAGAGTTTTCTGCCCGATGTCCATCCCGATCATTTCTTCGGGAACATCCGGACTGTCCACATACACTGCCTCGGCATTCTCGTCAAAACTTGCCCCTACCTTGTGATCCACCGGCAGCAGAATCGTTACCCCCTTCTGCGAAGCTTTGCTTAGAAGCTTTCGAGCCGTTTCGAGATAGTCTTCCTCCAAGAGAGATTTTCCGGTTTGGTGCCCCTGCACCTTCAGGAAGGTGTAGGCCATGCCTCCACCGATGACCATTGTGTCGACTTTCTGCAGGAGAGATTCCAGAACAGCGATCTTCGATGAGACCTTGGCACCGCCAATGATTGCTACAAAAGGCTTCTCGGGTTTGTCCAAAGCGTCGCCCAGAAAACGAATCTCTTTCTCCATGAGGAATCCGGCGACTCCGGGCAGAATGTGAGCCACACCCTCGGTCGAAGCGTGGGCCCTGTGGGCTGTTCCGAAGGCGTCGTTTACATAGATATCACCAAGACGAGCTAGCGACCGAGCAAACTCCTGGTCGTTCTTCTCCTCTTCGCCGTGAAAGCGGAGATTTTCGAGCAGGAGCACCCTCCCTTTGGAAAGCTCGCTGGCCATCGCCTGGATTTCGTCCCCTACACAATCCGGGGCCATGGTAACGTTACGACCCAGCAGCTCCGTCAGCCTCCTCGCGATCGGCTTCAGGCTGAGATCGGGAACGGCCTTCCCCTTGGGGCGTCCCAAATGGCTCATGAGAATTAAGGACGTTTCTTCCTGCTCGAGTATATGCCTGATTGTCGGCAGAGCGGCTTTGATCCGCATATCATCGGCGATATTCCCGTCTTTCAGAGGGACATTGAAATCCACACGCATCAGCACACGTCTGTTCTTCAACTCTACGTCTCTAACCGTCTTTTTAGCCATTCAAGGCTCCTCCTATAGCGGTCATGAGTTAGAACAGCTTCTGAAAGAGATCGACGACCCTGTTGGAGTATCCCCACTCGTTATCGTACCAGGAGAACACCTTGTAGAGATCCGATCCTATCTTCATCGTGCTCAGCGAATCAAAGATCGAAGAATGGGTGTTCCCCCTGATATCACTGGAAACGATGGGATCGATGCAGTACTCCAGGATTCCCTTCATTGGACCTGCTGCCGCTTTCTCCATGGCCGCGTTGATATCGTCTTCTGACGGTTTCTTTTCCAAACGCACGGATAGATCGATAATCGACCCGGTAGGAATCGGGATTCGTATGGCGACGCCGTTGAGTTTTCCGTCCAACTCAGGAATGACCAATCCTATCGCTTTTGCAGCACCCGTCGTTGTGGGTATCATGTTCAATGCCGCGGCTCGAGCTCTTCTTAAGTCACTGTGGGGGAAATCGTGTGTCACCTGATCGTTGGTGTAGGCGTGAATCGTGGTCATCAGCCCCTCTATGATTCCAAAACTGTCATTCAAAACCTTGGTAATGGGTGCGAGGCAGTTGGTGGTGCAAGAGGCGTTGGAGAGGATCTGGTCGTCATCGGTGAGATCCGAGTCGTTGACTCCCAGCACGATCGTCCTGTCAACCTTGTCCTTGGCCGGAACCGTGAGAATGACCTTCTTCGCTCCAGCCTCGATATGCCAGGCAACCTGATCACGGGTCCTGAAAACACCGGTAGACTCGATTACCAAATCAACTCCCAGTGCCTTCCACGGAAGACTCTTTGGATCCCTCTCTGCGGAGGCTTTTATCGTCGTACCATCCACAATAATATTGTTTTCGTCGTGCTTCACTTCATGCGGGAACACACCATAAATCGAGTCATACTTAAGAAGATGTGCGAGCGTCGTGTTATCCGTCAAATCATTAATGGCTACGACATCGATCCCTCTCTCAAAAGCGATTTTGAACACATTCCTGCCTATTCGGCCAAATCCATTTATCCCGATTTTCATCGATTTCCCCCGTATGTGGTATAGTTTCTTGGTGAAAGGCGTTCACCGGTAACTAGCTAATTTTGAAAGAAATATAAGCAGAATGCATGATGTTGTCAATCGCGCGGGCGGTTGGGAGCTGGGGGAGGGTTTCAAGACGAGCTCTGCGTGAAGACACGCTAAGGCTCGAGGACGAGCTCTGCGTGAAGACACGCTAAGGCTCGAGGACGAGCTCGTCGCCCGGATTAATCCGGTCAAAAAAACTCAATGGCTTGATTGTCCCTTCAGAAAGAAACTCATCGGTTCGGTTAATAACGAAACTTCCCAACACGTCTTCCTCCTCGAAAGAAAAACCAATCGAATCGGGTTTGTATCGGAGCCTGCCTTTCTTGATAATAACGAAAGAGTCTCCCTCTTTTATCTGCTGAAGGGTACCCAGATTGATGACCCCCCGATCAAACTCACGGGCAAGGAGGGCACCTCGGAGAGGAAAGCTCTCCTGTATCTGGGTCGAAAACCGTATGAGGGCTTCCTTGATCCGATTGTTGCCGGTTCTGAAGACCGAGTACCTCTTCAGCAAGGATCCCGTACGAGCCAGGTAGAGCTCCCCGTCTATCTGGAAGCTCCTTTCCAATTCGAAAAACCTGAGTATCAGAAAAAAATCGGCACCCGCTTCCCGGGACTCCCTGAATACCGTATCAAAG
>SDBS01006267.1_pt1 | contig 11570 bp, 9 predicted proteins | sample 2277091 | NCBI WGS metagenome assembly SDBS01 (sample SAMN10404972, study PRJNA504765) | marine sediment metagenome | isolation source: marine sediment core GS10_PC15, 163 cmbsf | place: Arctic Ocean: Southern Knipovich Ridge | collected 2010 | reverse complement strand
AAGAGTATTGGGGTTTTTACTACGATTTTATAAAATTCGTCAAAGACAATACCCCTGAAAATTCTGTGATAGTTATTCCACCCCAAGAAACCCCCTGGCTTACCGAAGGAAATGAATGGGTGGATAGATATTTTCTTTATCCTAGAAAACTCGTTCAAGGCACCTATGATTCGTTACCTGACGGAGACTTTGATTATGTTATGGTTGCTTGGGGAACATGGAATACACCAGATAAAGAGAGATATGGTTGGCCGAAAGTTAACGTAAAAGCTGAAAAAATAATTTATATAAATTCTAAAGATAATGCTATGTATGATTATTTTGGAAATTACGATCCAAAAGATCAGAGAAATCAGGAATCATACGGTTTAATAGAAATTAAGAAATAATATGGCAATATCAATTTTGGTTTTATCTATAATACTAATTATCTTATCAGGTTTTTTGGTAGTCGATATTTTTATTTACAAAAATAATTTGTTGGAAAGAATATCTCTTGGTTTTTTGGTAGGAATTAATATTTTCACTATTTTATTATTTCTTTTTAATTGGAAATTTTCTATTGCTTATAAGTTGAATAATTCATTGATAATACTTTTAGGTTTTTTTCTTCTGTCTCTCCTACTAAATTTAATTATTAAAAAAATTAATGGAACAAATGGTTGGAATCTCTGTATAAATATTCATTTAAGAAAATTAACCCTTTTAGAAAAAATAATAATCGGTGTCTTAGCATTTTTAATTATGAGTGTAGTTTTATCCAATTTTTATTGGCCCGTTATGGATTGGGATGCACTGGCAGTTTACGACTTCAAAGCTATAAGTTTTGCCACCACTGGGTATATGCAAGACGCAATAAATAGGGGATATTTTACAGCATACCCTTTATTTGGATCTTTATCTCATACTTTCATTTATCTTACGGGGGTAAAAAACCCTATGTTTTTCTATTCTTTATTGTATATTTCGCTACTTACTGTTTTTTATTTTTTACTTAGAAAGATTACAGGAAAGTTTGGGTCACTAGTTGGCGTTTTGGCATTGGCCTGTAATCCACTTATTTTTGCTCATGCATCAATGGCTTACCAAAACCTTCCTTATACTATTTACTTTGCTCTGGGAATTATCTATTTGTGTTTAGGCCTAAAAGACAAGAAAATAAATTACATACTACTTGGTAGTTTGGTATTTGGTTTAAGTAATTGGGTAAGGGTTGAATTCTTTTTGTTTTATTATTTGGTAGTTGGGTTATATTATTTGAAGTGTGTTATAACAAAAAAAGTTGACAAAAAAATACTTTTCTCAATTGTATTTTCTTGTATTTTTGTTTATCTGTTGCGTTCCTTTTGGCAAGGCTTGATTTCGGAAGTATATAATACCAATGCAGCAAATATTGAAATGTCTTTAGTGAATTATATACATACTTTTCTTACGGTTCCGAAAATTGAGCATCTTTTGTCTCTTTTCAAGTATATTATTAAAGGGTTTAGCCTCACTTTTTCTTTTTTGCCAATATTATATCTTGTCGTGTTGTTTTATCTATTTGTTAGAGAAAGGAAGTTCTTGGTTGACAATTTAGAAATAATTACACTTCCCCTCTTGGGAATGTTTTTTGTAGTTTTTGGAAGCTATATTTTTTCTTTGTCGTATCCAGGTTGGACTACCATTCTTGAGTCCTTCTATAGATTGATAATGGTGTTTTTACCAACCTATATCTTTGTCATGATAAATGTGGCAAGTAATCTAACAAATTCTTTTAAATATAAAAAGAACCAATAATGATAAAAGATAAAACATGGATCGGAATGAACTCAATTATCTTAAAAGGGGTAACAATAGGAAAGGGGTCAGTAGTTGCAGCTGGAAGTGTTGTTACAGAAGATGTAAAGCCTTATACAATGGTTGCAGGGAATCCGGCAAAATATATTAAGAAAATCAACTAGACTCGTAAATTTATTACAAATTGTATTGATGAATAAAATAACTGGTAAGGATTTATTCAATTTTTCAATAACAATTGGCATAAAATCGATCCTATTGCGCAAGAAGATAACAAAGGAGGCCATTAAAAGAATACTATGCCCCCTCGATCCGCCTCGATATTATGAACTTCCACAAATTGCGAATAGCTTACTTTTAAAGAGGGGAAGTAAGATCTTAGATATATCATCACCAAAGCTATTAGTATTTTACTTGGCTGAGAAATACCCATATATTAATTTTTTCGCAATTGATAAATTTGAAAAAGAACTTGACAATTGGATAGAAATAACAGAAAAACCCTCCAATTTAGTTTTATTAAGCGGTGATGCAACACAATTAAATTTCCCAAATAACTATTTTGACGAGATATTTTCAGTGAGCGTAATAGAACATATTGGCAACTCTATAGACCATGGGGACAGCGATATGGTTAAAGAGATATATAGGGTTCTTAAGAAGAAAGGTAGGTTTTTGCTAACTACCGTTATAAGTACGCATTTCAATAAAATTTACAAAAATAGACAAATTTATTCAAACAACAAATCAAGAAAAAAAACATTCTTTTCTAGAATATATGATTATCAGGCTCTTACAAAAAGGATATTAAAGGTTAAGCCTTTTACGATTTTCGATGAGGAGATCTGTAACTACCGTTTTTCGTTACTTGAAAACATATTTTTAAATACCTCACCATTTACAGTTCCTTTTGGCTTTGTCTTTCTTTTTCTTTATAAATTTATGATTAGAACCACTAGGTCACATGCTATTATAAAGAAAAGAGCGGAATATTTTGGTGTTCTTGTGAAATGAACTGGGATCAATTTCTAATAAACGGCATGATGAGACATAAAACAAATAATATATTTTGGCTTCACCCTCATTTTTTAAACTGGATGGGTGGACATAAATATATTTATGAAATAGTTAGACGTTTATCTAAAAGGTATGATGTAATGATTGTTGCAGATGTTTTCTCAGAAGATTCAAAATATAAATTTAATAAGTTAGGACTTCAAACGATTACTCTGAGTGGCATTTCAACTAATAAAATTGTTTATTGGGTCTTGCTTCCATTTTACATTATTAAAGATGCCTTCCTTTTGAAAAAACACACTAATTCGAATGACATTTTAATCACAAGCATGTTCCCAATGAATGTTGTAGCAACACTTCTGGGAGTTAAGCATATTCAACTTTGTTATGAACCATTTGCATTCTTTTATGACGATAATTTTATTTCAGGTTTTCCGAAAATTCAAAAAATATTTATTAAAATTTCCAAATTTTTTTATTCTTGGATGGATGTTGTTTCGACTAGGAGGGCATTGGTGGTATTGACAATAAGTGAGTTTAATAGGAAGTGGATAAAAAGAATTTATGGGATAAACTCTTTAGTTGTTTATGAAGGGGTAGATACTAACTTTTTTAAGGTGACAGTAAACAATAGCTTAAGCAAAAAATACGGTGGATGTAACATCATTTTTCACAGCACCGATTTTACAAGAATAAAAGGTACTGAATTATTAGTTAAATCTATGCCGTACATTAAAAAAGAATTTCCCAACATAAAACTTTTAATATCAACCACACTTAGCAACATTGAGCAACAAAGCAAATACCTATCATTCGCCGAGAAAAATACGTTTTTAGAAAGTATTGAGTTTCTTGGATTTTTAAATTTCAAAATGATTCCAGATTACCTAAGTTTGGCGGATGTTGTCGTCCAGCCAAGCATAGGACAGAGTATGAATTTAACAATAAAGGAAGCGATGGCTTGTGGAACACCAGTAGTGACTTCACTTGAAGGTAGAGAACAATTTCTCGACAATACTGCTGGCTATTTGGTTGATCCGATGAAAACTGGGGAATTAGCTGATAGAATAATAAAAATTTTAAAAGACAGGAGACTGGCAAAGAAAATGGGTATAAATGGTGCTAAAATTATAAAAGAAAAATTTAGTTGGGAAGCTGTGTCTAGCAAGATAGAAGGAGCAATATTATTAATAAATAAATGAAAAACGGACACGATAAATACATACCCGTTGCAGCACCGGATTTAAAAGGTAATGAGCTGAAATATGTTACTGAGTGTATTAAAACTGAGTGGGTTTCCTCTATTGGAAGATTTGTGCCGTTGTTTGAGAACAAATTTTCCAAATTTGCAGGCAAAAAATTTGGAATCTCTACGTCTAGTGGCACCACGGCCTTACATCTAGCTCTTCTTGTTGCGGGTGTAGGTAAAGGGGATGAGGTAGTTATTCCGACACTTACTTTTGTCGCAACAGCCAACGCTGCTTTATACACAGGTGCAAAACCAGTGTTTGTTGACTCGGAAGCCACAAGTTGGTGTATTGATCCGAAAGAAATAGAAAAAAAGATTACAAAAAGAACAAAAGCAATTATACCTGTTCACTTGTATGGACATCCTGCGAACATGATGGAAATAATGAGAATAGCCAAGAAGCACAAATTGATTGTAATTGAAGATGCCGCCGAAGCTCATGGGGCTCTTATCAACGGAAAACCAGTTGGAAGTTTTGGAGATATAAATTGTTTTAGTTTTTTTGGTAACAAAACAATGACTACCGGAGAAGGTGGTATGGTTGTGACAAATGACAAAAAGATTGCTGATAAAGTAAAGTTTTTGAGGGATGGAGGGAGAGATAGAACTATAAACTGTTATTATCATACGATAATGGGTTATAACTACGCCATGACAAACCTCCAAGCTGCTGTTGGAGTTGCCCAACTTGAAAGAGTAAAAGATTTCATTTCAAAGAAAAGGGAAATAGCAAGTATATATAGAAAAGAGTTCAGAAATTTCGATTTGGTTGAATTTTCTCCGGAGCTAAAGGGGTTTAGAAGTAATTACTGGATGTCTTCAATAGTGTTACATGAAGGAATAAAAATTAGCAGAGATGAACTAATGGTAAAACTTAGAGATGATAGAATTGAGACGAGACCATTTTTTTGGCCTATGCACAAATTACCTTATATGAAAACAGATGAAAAATTTCCAGTAGCAGAATATTTATCCGAAAACGGAATTAATTTGCCGTCGGGGGTAAGTTTGTCCAAAGAAGATGTAAAATTTATTGCCTCAAAAATAAAGGAAATTTTAAACTAGTGGATGTTTTGGTTACAGATGCACAGCAAAGAACCGCACTAAACGTCATTCAAAGTTTAGGTAGAAAGAACATTAATGTTTTTGCGTGCGAAAAAAAAGGAATACCTTTTTACAATATACCTGGATTTTTATCGAGATATTGCAGGAAAAGATTTTATTCACCCGATTTAGAAAAAGATCCAATTGGCTATATTAAATTTTTGAATAATTTTGCAGATAAAGATATTGTTTTGATGCCAATTAAAATAACTACAATAACCTTTATTCTTAACAATACCGAAAAAATTAGTAAAAAAATTCATTATTGTTTACCAGATATCAGTAGTATCTCGACTGCATTAAACAAATCTAATCTCCTTGATTTTGCAGAAAAAATCGGAGTAAATATTCCAAAGACTTTTGTTCCTAAAACCTTAGAAGAAGCGAGGAAGTTGGAAGATAAATTGAAGTTTCCAATTGTTATTAAAGTTACAAGTGAGGGGAATCTTTATCAGGAAAAAAGATATGTAATTGTAAAAAATAAGAAATTTTTTTTGGAAGAATATATAAGAATGCATAAAGAAGTTCAAAGGTTCCCAATGATTCAGGAGTTTGTAGTCGGTGAGAACGTAGGTTTTCATGCTATTTTCGATTCGGAGAAAAAATTAAAAGGTTTTTTTATGCACAAAAGAATTAGACAATATCCTCTCAGTGGTGGACCAAGTACCTTGTGTATCGGTATTAACGATAAAAATCTATATGACGTTGGAATGAAACTCTTAAAGAGACTGAATTGGAAAGGTTTGGCAATGGTAGAGTTTATAAGGGATTCAAAAGCGAGGTGTTGGTTGATGGAGATCAACCCAAGATTTTGGGGATCATTTCCGTTAGCTGTGAAGTCGGGAGTGAACTTTCCATACCTCCTCTATAATATATCACGCGGCAATCGTATAAGACCAAAGTTACATTATAGAAATGGGGCAAAACTTAGATTTCTTTTTTCTGATTTGAAGTGGCTTAGGGCAAATATTTCTATAAGTGAAAATAAAATTAGTGTGTTAAAACAATATGTAAATGAATTCTTTACACGAGGTACCAAAGAAGGGAATTTTGCATTTGATGATCCACTACCAACACTTCCTTACCTTGCAGAATTTTTATATTTTATTATCAAAGGCAAAAAAGCCATGGTTGAAACAATTAAAGAATAAATGATAAAAGCAGACCTACAAATCCACACGATATTCTCATTCGATTCCTTAAGTAAGCCAGAGGATATTATTAAAATGGCCAGAAAGAAGAAAATTGGAATTTTGGGCATAACCGATCACGATGAAATAGATGGGGCGTTGCAAATAAAAAAACTTGCAAAAGGAAACCCCTACATTGTAGTAGGCCAGGAAATACATACAAATAAAGGAGAAATTATAGGTTTATTTTTAAATAAAAAAATTGTTAGTCATATTTTTGATAAAGCAGTTAACGAAATTAAAAAACAAAATGGTTTAGTAGTTTTACCCCATCCATCAAAAAGAAAAATCTCCTTATCTAACGAACAAATAGAAAAATGTGTTGATTTGATAGAGGTGTATAGTTCACGCTCCTTCGATATCCAAAACAAGAACTCCAGTTTATTTGCAAAAGATTTTAAAAACAAAGGTTTAATTTCAGGGAGTGATGCCCATTTTGTTTTTGAGATAGGAACCTCTTATATGTGTCTAAAAAAAATCAAATTGAATGACAAGAACATCAAAAATATCTTAAAAACATTTAATGGGAATATACACAAGAAAAGAAATCTGTTATTTGTCGAATCTTTTAGTCAATTTGTTGCCTTTCTAAAATGCCTCGATACCAAATACTTGCTAAATTCTATACTAATATTTTTTTACTCGATTTTTAGAGAACTAACACCTCCATTTTTCCAAAAGGTAATATATTTTCTGAAAGACGTTAGTAAAAATAAAACAAATAAAACCGAGCTGGTTAATTGGTATGATATGCAAGCAAATTTTGAATCTGTTAAGAAGTCATATTTAAGCAAAGAGGCCGGTAAAAAGTATTTTTATCAAAGACGATTTAAAGAAGTTGTCAGTATGCTTCCGAAGAAGAATGTTGATTCGATCCTGGAGATAGGTTGTGGTGTGGGTTACTATGCCTCATATTTGTCGAGAAAATCAAAGAATGTTTCTTCACTGGATGTTTCAAATGAATATATTCGTAGAGCTAAAGAATACGTCTTACAAACTGGGAATATTAATAATGTAAATTTCTCAAATATAAGCGACTTTAATTTAAGAGACAACAAAAATAAATATGAAGTACTACTTTGCACTGAAGTCCTTGAACATCTAGAAAATCCGTATAAAACACTTGACTCATATTTGAATTGTATAAAAGCTGGAGGTAGTGTGATACTATCATTTCCGTCCAAATATAGCGTCGATGAATTATTTATGAAGATGTATGGGTTATTTGCATTTAATGAGCACATTAGCACAATAGATCCATTTGTTGTTGATAAAATAATGGAAGAAAAAGGGTTTATTAGAGACAGAATTTCTCATATTGGATTTGGCTATTTCTATTTTAATAAACTTCTGACAATTTTCCCTTACATGATTAAACTATTTGAGAAAATAGAAAATTTCATTATTGGTAGAAAAATAATTAATAGGTTATGTTGGACGTTAGTGATTAGTTATAAAAAACAATAATGTTGCTAAATTTTTTCATAAATTTTTCTGATGCTGCTAAGTATGCAGATGTAGCCAGACACATTATTTATGGATTGGGATATGGAACTGGTTTTTCTTTTTGGACATCAAGAATTTTTGAAATTACAAATAACAACATTTTTACAGCTCCTTCGATTCCACCAGTAATGCCTTATTCAATCGCTGCATTTTTTAATATTTTTGGAGTAGGGGATTTTGCTGTGATCGCCACGTCGTTTTTCTATTTTATTTTGATATTGATTTTTGTTTATTTGCTGGGGAAGAAAATATTTAATTCGAAACTTGTCGGAGCTCTTTCTGCTCTCGCTATTGGTTTTAATTATGATTTGATTCACTATGCCACGAGCGGGGCTTCTGAGTCCCCGTTTATTTTTGAAATTGTTGCGGCAAGCTTTTTTGCTTCCATAAAGAAAAAATGGGCGATCGTTGTGACTATTTTATTTTTGATTTTGATGTACTTTACCCGACCGCAAGCTTTTATTTATATTGCAGGGATTATCCTTTATTGGTTGCTAATAAACTTTAAACCTAAAAGAGCGCTTATTACTTTTGTAGGCGTCGTGGTTATCGGACTTTTGGTGGACCACTTTGTTCTCGGTCCTCTATCCGGTAAATTCTTTTTATATTCGGTGACGGGGAGAGCCTTATCTTCATCGTTTGATCAATCCTCCACCGCATCAAATGCTTTGCGCGGCGCATCTGCGGCTGCGGCGGGTGGAATAATCCAAACACTTAAAAACATTTTTTACAATCTTTATAACTTTTATAAAGCCTTACCCGATATTATTAATCCCTATCTTTTTGGAATCTTTGCATTAGCACTATTTCTTAAATCAAAAAGTAAAGAAGTTTCCTCATTTAAAATTGCAAGTTTGTTTATGGTGGTTGCCACGCTTTTAGTGACGGCGGCAAGCATTCCTTTTTATAGGTATATACATCCGATTATTCCATTTGTTTATATTATTGCCGTGGGAACGGTAGTGGAAATAATTACTAATTTTCAATTTCGAATTAATAATCAAATTAAAATTTTTAATAATAAAATTTCAAAACATTTATTCACAATTCTTTCTTCTTCCTTCTTTATTCTATTCTTTGGTATTGGGCAGACAATTGGAATACTGGTACTCGACTCTAGATTTGAGGCAAAAACACACAATATGGGAAAGCCGCCTGTTTATGTGGAACTTTCTTACATTCTTCGCGATAATACAGATAAGAATCAAGTTGTTGTTACAAACCTAGATACATGGGGAAGCTGGTATGGGGAAAGAAAAACAGTTTGGTTTCCTCTTAAACCTGAGCAATTAATTCCTCCCGAAGGACAAGAAAATTTGTTCGATGCGATTTATCTTACTAGCTACTTAATAGATGATGAGAATTATTATATGGGCGATGAATGGAGACAGATTTTTTATAACCCAGAGAATCCAGAAAATGAATTTATTGCTGAAAATTATGAATTAAAGGAAATAATTGAAATAAATAGCGAAGAAGTATATGAAAAGCAAGATGTTCGGGCAGTTCTCCTTGTAAAGAAGCGCAATACCGATTAAAATATCGCAACAAAATGTTTATAATTTTCGGGGCGTGGTTGTTCTTTTTTATAGTAATAAGCGGAATTGGTTTAGGCTTTGTTACATATTTCTTAAAATTGGTTGGAGGTAATGACAAGATAGAAATAGATTTATTTACTCTTTTTTGGCTTGGACTTGCCTTCACCATTGTTTTTTTACAATTTTATTCCATTTTTTACCCCATAGACGGAAGGGCGTTTATTATTTTCGGCTCTATTTTTATTTTGTCTCTAGTTTATGCCAAAGAAAGAATAAAAAAATTAATAAACGGATTATTAAAAATTAAACTTCTTACTCGCAAAAATATTGCTTTCATTGTTCTTTCTGTTTTAGTAGTTTTGACCTTGTTATATTCGGCGTCAAAGAAAGTTGTTTGGTATGATACCCATCTCTACCATTTAAATGCAGTACGATGGATATCTGATTATCCTGTAGTGCCGGGGCTAGCAAATCTTCATATGCGCCTAGGAATTAGTAGCTCGCTATTTCTCTTTGCAGCACTTACAGATACATGGATACTTACTAGTAGCTCTTCACATATCGCACTATCTTTACTATTAACAGTTGCCGTAGTTCAATGGCTTTATGTTATGGCTAGACAGAAGTCTTCTGTGCAAGAAAAGATATTCTGTTCACTAACGTTACCGTTTTTCATTAGGGCCGCTTGGAGCATAGAAGTGGCCTCTTTGTCCACAGATTTAGGGATGGCTATCGTTTTTCTAGTATTTCTCCTAGAGATGCTTAGAAAGAATTCACTTAGGCCCCTAATTATATCTATGTTGGGTGCACTGGCGATAACTTTTAAACTGACAGGACTTTTAGTGGCACCTTTTCTATTCTTAATGTTACTAAGACAAGCTGTAGGCAAGCATATTCCCATAAGAAGAAGGAAAATTGCAATATTTTCTTCTATTTTCACTTTAGTTTTAACTTTAGGATTTGTGACTAGAAACTTAATATTATCTGGGTGGTTGTTCTATCCGGCACCTTTCGGAAAGCTAAATTTTTCTTGGTCTGTTCCGAAAAGCACGACAATATTTCTATCAGAACGGATAAAAACTTGGGCACAAGTGCCAGGAGGAAATCACCTAGAAACACTAAATTTAAACTTTCAGGAGTGGCTTGTGCCATGGCTTGGTAGATATCAAAACAGTATAGAGTTTAGAATATTAAGCATAAGCATAATTTTGATGATTGTAATTTATGGATCAGAAAATTTGTACAAAATAGGTAAATTATTAGGGCGAGAGTGGTTAATATCAGTGCTGATCGCACTTGGAAGCATAATTGTTTGGTTTTTAGCAGCGCCAGACTTGCGATTTGGCTCTGTTTTTTTCTGGGCATTATTTGCTCTTTTGGCTACGCCATTGATAATATTAGTTACAAAGAAGATTGGGTTTAATGAGTTGCCCATAGTCCTTTCTTTGATATTGATAATTTTAATTACCCCAAATGGGCCGAAATTTGATGAGAGATTGAATCTTTTTGAACTTAAAAAAGAAAGCTCTAGTCTTGTTAGAGCGATAACTGCATCACCCGAAGGAGAACGCCCGGAATTGATTATTTGGGTTCCTGTAAGAGGTGATCAGTGTGGAAATTCGCAACTTCCATGTTCGAATATGCCCGTGAAAATTAAACAGCGGGTGCCAGGAGATTTTTCGAAGGGTTTTTTGCCTCTCGGGAAATAGTCACAGTAACTTTAATTATTTTGATGCGATGGCTAGTAGGTTGAAACCAGACATAAATGTCCCTAAATCTACTTTTCTGTTTCTAAAGCCAGTGTCGCACAGCAATTTTCTAAGGGATGTTTTGTTGAAATATTGCTTATGATCTTCAATTTCTTTTTTACTAAGGAGCCTTAGTTTAAATGCAAGGATTTCCAATATTGGCTTAGCTGATTCTGAAGGAGTTGTTATTATTAATTTTCCTCCTGGTTTGAGTGTACGAAAAGCCTCGGTTACTAGTTTCTCGGGATTGTGCGTGTGTTCTAGTACAGCAAGCGCTATCACTAAATCATATGAGTTTTTCGGCTCCTGTATTTTTTTGTCAATTTTTCCCTTTTTCAATTTGATATTATTGAATGTTTTTTTATTGGACACAGACAGATCATATCCAACGCCCTTCTTGATAATTGGAGAGATTCTTGCTAACAACCATCCATTGTAA
>SDBS01006266.1_pt1 | contig 11572 bp, 10 predicted proteins | sample 2277091 | NCBI WGS metagenome assembly SDBS01 (sample SAMN10404972, study PRJNA504765) | marine sediment metagenome | isolation source: marine sediment core GS10_PC15, 163 cmbsf | place: Arctic Ocean: Southern Knipovich Ridge | collected 2010 | reverse complement strand
CGAAAAAACTAAAAAGGTAGAATTAAAAACATCAATTGACTGTATTCAACCAGTATTAACTGATAAATCGGTTAGAATTGACCCAATGGAAAAATTCGAAGCATTTAATTCATGGATTACTGGTTTATCTCATTATGGTTTTTCCTCCTTCAAAATTTTAACGGAAATAGACAATAACGAAGATGTAGGTTTTTCATTATCAAGTCAAATCATTAGATTTATGAGTTTAGTGGATATCGAAATTTTTTATGATTACTTAATAAAAATTGAAAAAGAGTGCGTATACGAAGGAATACGCCATAAAGGAAGCATATTTGCGAGTTTAGAACCAATTTTTGCATCGTTCAACCGAGATTTTTATAGGAATAATCCCAAGACATATGAAATGATGTTAAAAGGAATTATTTCTATGAAATTTGGGACAATTAAGAATCTAAAAAGAAAGAATTATTTTTTCCTAAATGGTGGGGATCTCAAATATAGTTTTAAAACTTACGTGCCACATGATTTTTTTAAAAACCATTCAAACAATAATAAAAGAAAAATGAGGGAAATTAATGCTATCTCAAATCCCCCCAATAAATTATAGTATCGTTGGAATAGCTGTATTTGAAATAATATCTTTTACTATTTTTGGTATAGTGCTGATTAAAAAATTTGGAAAAGGACAAGCGAATATATTTTTCTCTTTGGTTTTTTTTGTCGGTATGGTTGGCGTTTTAGCCAATCTCATGGCAAAATTTTCTATCGATTTTCGTGAACTTTATGTGTTTTTTTTACTTTTATTTGGGATTAGTACGCTTATTACGTATATTTTCCTCTTTGCTGGATTTCTAGTGATTGCAATGGGGGAAAAAAATTATCATAGAAAAAGAGGAAATTTTTTTTTAAGTATTTTGATAATTGGAATATCAATTATTTTTTTCTCTATCCCAAACGGCATAATTTTCATTGAAATTCCATACGGAGCAATAAATTTTCAAGTAAGTTACACCCTGGGCATTTATTTCATTGTTACATTAACAATCTTCACAACCTCAACATTTTATTTAATCCTGAATAGTTTTACCAAAATATCAAGAAGAGAGAAGATTAGGTCTGTTGGGTTAATTTTTAGCTCCGGTGTTTATTGGGCTGCACTCACACTCATAATTTTAATTGATATGCAGGTTGTTGAGTATGATTTAATGAGTACTGTTTTAACTATGTTCGCAACAGCGGTTTTAATACTGTTTTTGTGTTTATTTTCAAATAATCCCGAACAACTTTCAGAATTGAAATCGTTAGAAGAATATAAACTCAGCAAAAAAAATAAATCTAAATAAAATATTGGTAATCGTGTAAATGGCAGAATTCTTTAAGTTTTACAGGAAAAATGGAGTAGCTATTATGCTTAAAACTCTAAAAACTTTGAAAAACTTTACAATAAAGCAATCCATATATTATAAAACTCTTCAAGAATCTGGTTTAACCCACGACGATTTTAATAATACAAAAAGCGAACTCCAAGATCTCTCGTTAATTGGATATAAATTGGACGAGGAAGAGCAGAAGGTAATATTTTTAACACCTAAAGGTTTAAAATTTTGCAATGTTATCGAAAAACTTGAAGATTTAGTAAATTCAAATGTTGTTAACGAATAAAAAGTATTTTCGATACTATTATTAAAAATATTCGTAATAAATCACGGACATATCATTTTTTTATCGTTTTCTGACCATTTTTCATGGTGTTTTATGAAAATGTAGTTTATTTTAAATGGGAATTTCTAAACATTTAGATAATGGATACATCTAAATAATTAATAAGAGATTTGTTTAACTTTTTTTTTAGATTCTTAAGGGGGGGAATGAATTGAAGCAAGAGAGAAGCATTGAGTTAAAAAGTACATCATTTCAACAAAATCTGGAAAAAATCGATAAATTAGATAACTATGATCCTAATTTAATTCCTTTTGCCTTAATTTTTGATAATAATAATCAGTTTATCGGTTGTTATGACGAAGAAAGATTAATTTTTGAAAAGGAACGTTTCCATCCTGGCTTCAGCCAAATTTTTTTGGAATTGTCGTACAAGATAGTAAAGTTTATTGGTTTTGAAGCCTGTGATTTCGAGTTTTTTTTACATAACGGCGCGATTAAACAAGTTCCTGTATCAGAAATCTCTCATGTTTGTTCTGAATGTGGAAAGCTTAAAGAAATGTATTCGATGTCCTTAGTTGGCAAAGTAGATATTGTAAACGAGGGTAGTTTTTGCATTCACATGTTTACAGAAAAGATCTTGTCTGATCAACAAAAGTATAATTATTCGGAAAAATTGGATACGAATATTTTTCGTTTTATAAAGACTTTTTCACACAGTATTGCCAATATAGATCACTTATTGGGTTATTTTCAGCAAAAATATGGACATAATTAAACTCAATTCAATTCAATTCTTATTTTCTACAAAATTCTTTATTTTATGCAAAATTTATTGAATCCTTTAGAGGTGATATAACGGTAGAAGAAATAAAGAATTTTAATCAACCTTATCCTTTTATTGATTTTAATATGAATATTCGTATATATCTCACTTCAAGTTTAACATTTTTCTCAAACTTATAAGTGGAATTTCATGGATAAGGGAAGAAATAGAATAATTTAACTCAATTTTAGAATTTTATTCATTAAATTAATTTTTTTCTTGAACTCATCGAACAGAATTTTGTTTTCAACGCGACCGTCCATATTTCTATCAAAATTAACCCAAGAATACCAGCAATATCCCATCATCTCAGATACAAAAATTTTATCCCATATCCGATTAAATTGCTCCATGTTATCTGCATAACCGTATTCGGCTACAAATACTGGTTTTTTATACTTGCGTGAAATCTTTACTAATGAGAATAATCTTTTTCTAAATCCTTTCGAATTTTTCGGTTCATGCATCGCTAACCACTTCAAAATTCGCTCCAACAAATAAAATTTATTTAAAAATACCTTTGGGAAAAATTTGTACAGCGAATAAGCATCTTCGATTCGCATTTGGAGTACCTTCCCAACATCTTCAACCCCATGCTTTCCTGTCATTGAAAAGTTATATGAGAAATAAGATCCGCCTAGAATATCCGATTCAGTAAATCTGAGAATATTCATTATTGAATGTGTTGAAAGTGTTGGGCGATCCGTCATTTTTTTGACTAAGGTATTGACTTTTTTCAAGTAATTTATAGGAGTAAATAAGCCGTAGTAACATTCGTTTGATATACAATACATAATGATATTATTGTAATCTGCTGAGTTACATTGTTTTAAAAATCTCTTAATTTCAATAAGAGAAGGTCTCTGATTCCAATTTACGGGTAAATTCAAAATAATCATGATTCCAGCCTTCTCGAATTTTGAAAAAGAAGTTACAGGAATGCTTGGAACGTGTTGGCTATCTTTGATTGTCGGCCAAATACGAACAGTATTAATACCTAAATCCTTCAAATTTATAATAATTCTATCAAGAATTTCGCTTGAAACTAACGGAGGAGTATAAATTATTCTGGGGCTTTTTTCAGGTCTCCTTTTATCTAAAAATAAATTCATTCCGTGGATGTAAAACGGTTTGTTGTTGACATAAAGTCTTCGAGAATCCCATGAAACAGTCATCTTATTTCAAGAAAAGATGAAAGTAAATAAAATATTTCCATTCTGCTATTAAAAAACAAATTAATTGTTAGAATTATAAGGATTGATTTCAAAATCTTTAATTGATGAAACAGAGATAGGAAATTATGACCGAAGAAATAGAAATCAAAGGATATTGTGACCCGAAATTTGAGCAAATAAAGGAACCCTTTGCTGATAATTTCAAAAAAAGATTGGAAGTTAGTGCCTCATTTGCTGCAATTATTGACGGTAAAACCGTTTGCAACATCTGGGCTGGTTATGATAGCGGGGAAAAGGATCGTCCGTGGGAAATGGATACGATTGTAAATGTTTTTTCTACGTCCAAGGTAATGGTGGCTTTATGTGCTCTGATTTTGATTGATAGGGGTAAAATGGAATTGGATGATCCAATAGCGAATCACTGGCCTGAATTTGCCCAAAACGAAAAGAAAAAAATACCAATAAGGCAAATTTTTGCACACACATCCGGAGTTTCAGCTTTTGCGGAATCCTTATTGAATCATGATTTTGCTTTTTTCGATAAATAGGTTAAAATTCTCTTTCTATTATTGTATGATCTCAAATTATTATAAAGATCCAGATAATTTTCTATAATCTCAGCCATAAGAATAACGTGTTATTTTGAACGATACAAAGAGTTTTTATTTTATTATTTGCGTTTTTAGACATTTGATTTTCTGTTAAGTTTTTTTTTTATTTTCAAGTGATTTAAATTAAAAATAGATAAAAGAGTTATATATGGCAAATAAAATTCCGTTAACCCCAGAGGAATTGGATTACTCGAAAAGAATGACAAAGATTTATGAAGAGAGAAAAAAAAATCCTAATTTAAGTCCTGGAATCTTAGTAGAACAGTTTGCAGAAAAAATACCGCACAATTGGACAATATTTTTTGAAGATATTAAATGGACCTGGCAAAAATTAAACAAAGTTAGTAATCAAGTAGCTAATTACTTCCTCAAAAGTGGGTTCAAATCCGGTGAAACTATAGCCATTATGATGGAAAATAGTCTTGAAATTCTTTTCGTACCCCTTGGGATTAATAAAATACAAGGTATTGTATCATATATAAACATTCATCAAAGAAAGAAAGCTTTAGTCCATGCTTTTCGAATTAGTGAACCAAAATGGATTATGGTTGATGGAGATTGTTTGCCTTTTTTACTAGAGATTTTTGATGAACTTAATTTTGAAAAAAACAAGGTTTTTGTGGTTAACAATTCAAATCTTATAGATCATAATTTTATTAATTTTGAAATTGAAATCGAACGTATATCAAACGTAAACCCACCGACTACTTATAATTCAAATTTATTTACCATCAGCACAAATATATTTACATCAGGGACCACTGGATTACCTAAAGCAGCCCCACAAAATAATGTACGCTTGATTAATCCTTTCACTAGGGTAGCAATGAAATTAACCCAAGACGATATTATATATTGTCCTTTACCTCTTTACCACTCTCATGCTTTAGTGAACGGTTGGGGGACCAGTTTACAGATAGGATGCACATATTCATTCAGAAAAAGATTTTCTGCCTCAAATTTCTGGAAAGATATAAAAAAACACAACGCGACTTGCTTTTACTATATAGGAGAAATTCCTCGGTATCTTCTAGCTCGTCCCATATCGGAATACGTGGAAAATAACACGCTGAAACAGATTTTTGGTTTGGGGTTGAGAAAAGAAATTTGGGATATTTTCAAATCCAGATTTAAAATTGAGCGTATTCATGAATTCTATGGGGCTACTGACGGTGCAGGTGGGTTATATAATATAGAAGGAAGATCTGGAATGTTAGGGAAAATTACTTCTCCCAGTGTGCATGCTGTTGTAAAAATAAATCAAGATACAAGTGAATTTATTAAAAATGAGAATGGATTTCTTCTCCAATGTAAACCAGGAGAGACAGGTATGCTTCTAGTGGCTATATCAGAAAACTCAAATTACCTAGGGTATAAAGATAAGAATCAAACAGAGAAAAGAATTATTAGAAATGCTTTTGAGAATGATATTATTTATTTAAATACAGGAGATCTGATAAATCTACATGAAAATAATTGGGTTTCATTTGCGGATAGGGCAGGTGATACGTTTCGATGGAAAGGTGAAAATGTTTCAACGCTTGAGGTGGAAAATATTCTTAATTCTATTCCAGAAATTGAAATTTGTAATGTATATGGTGTAGAAATCCCGAAACACGAAGGAAGGGCTGGAATGGTAGCAATAAAATTAAAAGAATCTGGTAAATTTAACCCGAAGGAATTTGCCGATTTCATAATTGAAAATTTACCAAAATATTCAATACCTATTTTTATTAGAATTCAAAATGAACTCGAATTCACTGGAACACACAAATTGAGAAAAATTAACCTTCGTAAGCAAGGTTATGATATAAATAGTATAAAAGATACAGTTTATTTTTGGAATCCCATAACACAATCCTATAAAAACCTCGATAAGGACGATTTTACGAATATTTTAATAGGAAAAATGAACATTTAAATTTTTTTTTTACCAATTTATATCCTACAGACAAGCCTAAAATATTACTTGATAGATAATTAATTTAAGTTGAAAATAATGGCCGAAAATCAAAAAAAAATTAATGGTGGGGATGTATTAATTAAATGTCTCCTTGAAGAAAAGGTAAAGTATTTATTTGGAATTCCTGGCGGGCAACTCCTGACCATGTATGATGCAATTTATCGCTGGGGTCGAGAAGAGGGAATTCATACTGTTATGTTCAGACATGAGCAAGCAGCGGCACACGCAGCGGATGCTTGGGCCAGAGTAACAAACACTCCTGGTGTTTGTTTTGGTACTGTCGGACCCGGTGCGATGCATTTAATTCCTGCAATTGGCGCTGCATGGGCGGACAACATACCCGTTATTGCAATAGTTCCTCAAGTGACAAAAGACTTGGAAGACTCATTCACGTTACAAGGAAATCTTGATCAGATGGCACTTTTTAAACCCATTACAAAATATCAGAAAAGCACCCTCAACATTAAAAAAATTCCAGATGCTGTTCATAAAGCTTTTCGACATGCCACCGGGGGTCGGCCACAACCCGTATTATTAGAATTTTTTACGGATGCCTTATTTGGACAAATACTGGAATCAGAAATTGAGCATTCTATTACCCCTCCTGAAAATTACAGATCTATAGGTTACCCTTCTGTTACTGATGAAATAGTCATTAAAGCGCTTGATTTGTTATTAAAAGCCGAGAAACCATTAATTGTATCCGGTGGGGGTGTTCAACGTGCGGAAGCTTGGGATGAGTTGCAAAAATTCGCGGAATATTTGGAAATCCCTGTTATAAATACGATTATGGGAATAGGGACCATTTCTAATAAATCAAAATGTCTCGTAGGAAGAGATGCTTGTCCTCAAGCTGATGTTGTCCTTGCTCTTGGTTGCAAGTTTTCTTTTACAATGGGTCATGGAAAGCCCCCTCTTTGGAATGATTCACAAATTTTGATACATGTTGATATAGACCCATCAATGATCGGCAGAGCAGGTAAACCGGTTTCTCTTGGTGTTGTCAGTGATTGTAAGAACTTTTTATCGAAAATACTAAAGGAAGCAAAGAAAGGTAAAAAAGTAGAAAATAGAAAGTGGCTAACTAATCTTGCTCAAAATCAACAACAAAACCGAGAAATTTTAATTAAGGTAGCGTCTGATGATAGTGTTCCCATCAATCCATTAAGATTGGTTAAGGACGTTCTCGAATTTATGGATGAGGATGCAATTCTTATTATAGATGGGGGGAATATAGTAGGATCTACATTGGCACAAATTAATCTTTACAAACCTCGACCGCCTTTATCGACCCATATAGCTATCGGAATGGGGCATTTGGGAACTTCAGTGCCGTTTGGAATTGGTGCAAAATTAGCTAAACCGGACAAACAGGTGATAGCAATTGCAGGTGATGGTAGTTTTATGATCAATATACAAGATTTAGACACAGCAGTGCGGCTAGGGTTGAAGAATCTGATTTATGTTGTGGGGAATAATTCAGCTTGGGGCATGATTAAAACTGAACAAGTAAATGGATTCAAATCCCGATTTATCGATGTAGATTTTTCAGGGAATACAAATTATGCTAAAATTGGAGAGGCTATGGGATGTTATGGGGAAGTGATAACTGATCCAAAGGAAATCACACCGGCGCTCATACGGGCAAAAGAATCGAACAAACCTGCTGTTTTAGACATTAGAATCAAATTTTGATTTAACCAAAAAATTTCTAAATTTTTTTTTAGACATTAGAACAAACCTGCTGTTTTAGACATTAGAATCAAATTTTGATTTAACCAAAAAATTTCTTAATCGATAAGAATTCATATTAGACTATTCCAATGAGATTAAAAGAATTCACTACTAAATTCTATTAAAGAAAATTATTCAGCCTGACAAAAAATGGAAGCAAAAGATAGCAAGAGTCGCTTGGAAACATTAATTGATTATTTTATTCAGCTCACAAGCAAACTATTATCAAATAAATATGAAGAAAAGCAATTTGATGAGATTATATTAAAATTTGAAGAGAATTTTAAATCAGTAATAGCAAAATATTCCGATCCAAAAAAAATTCACTCTGTAAACCCGGCATTTTTGATGGCACTATATGAATCTCAAAAACAAATCATAAATAAGGAAGAGTTGCTAGGCCAGATGATGGCTATTTACAAAACCATGATGTTACCGATTCTTCAACCTCAAAAATTACAATATATGTCATCGAAAAATCCTTGGAAAGCATTTAAAGAAGCCACTAAAAAGGGAAATATCATTAATTACGAAAATAAGTTCTTCCAATGTAAAACTGTTATCGATAATAGTGAAGAATTTGGTTTTGACTTAAACCACTGCGTTTATTTTGACATCTTTAAGGAAAATAACTGTGAAGACATTGCACCTTTATTATGCGATTATGATACGATAATTTCGGAAAATATATCACCTTGGGTAACTTTTGACAGGAAAGAAACTATCGCTGAGGGATTTGAACGCTGTACTTTTAGATATCGTAAGGTAGGCCAGACGGATTACTATATATAATCATTTCCTTTTAAAATTAGAACGGAAATATTTCTTATTTGAAGAATTTCGAGTGTTACTGCAATTTAACATAATAATATTCTCCCATTCTCCGTTGTTGCTTATCAAGTTTAGAATCCTTCTTGTTTATTCTTGCTCTTCCTGTTTCCTCATCACGTCGAAAAGTAACATCCAACGACTTTAGAAATTTATTCATTCCGTCACGTTTATTTAGAGGGCCAATAGTATTTCCATTCAATCCAGGATCTCCAGAAAATATGAGAAGTCTATCCGCTAAAGAATCCATAATCTGTATATCGTGTTCTATGCAAATTGACCCTGCATTAACACTCTTGGTATGAGATCTTATTATTTCTGCAATTTTCAACCTTTCTTCAATGTCAAGATACGCTGATGGTTCGTCAATTAAATAAATATTAGCGTCTTTAGTTAAGCATGCTGCAATGAAAGATCGCTGTAATTGCCCTCCTGATAGTGTAGATAACTTATTTTGGAACAAGTTCTCAATTCCCAAAGGCTCATACAATTTAGTTTTTAAATCTTCTGTATGTATGTATTTTTTAGAATAATCCATGATGAATTGTTCAACTGTGCCGTTATAGGAGGGGGTTATGTACTGAGGTTTATAGGAGAGAGAAAATTTGTTGAGTAAATTCAATTCTCCCACATCTGGTTGAATCATTCCAAGTAGAATTTTGAAAAAAGTAGTTTTTCCTAACCCATTTTCCCCCACAACCCCTAAAATTTCGTTCTGGTATATCCATCCGCTATTGATGTTTAATTTAAAGTTCCCAATTAACTTCTCTATATTGCTCCATTCAACAAGTTTCAAAGCGTTGCTCCAAGTCCTCCCGGAAATGGTCTTGCGGAATTTTATCTGATTACTTCGAAATTGTAGGTTTTCTGTCTTTAATTGTCCATTTAAATATGAATTTATTCCCCGCTTGACAGGTTGAACTCTCGTAATAACACCAAACTGATGCGGTTCGCCGTAAAATAAATGAATAACATCTGACATATAATCTAGGATAGTTAAATCGTGTTCAACTACCAGGACTGATTTGGAATTGCGGTTCCCATTACTTTTCGATCTTTTTTGAAAGGTCTCAGCTAATTTTATTCTCTTTTTAACATCAAGAAATGTACAAGGTTCATCAATCAAATAGACATCCGCTTCATTTATTAGAAATAATGTTATAGCAAATCTCTGTAATTCTCCGCCTGAACACTGTTCTAAATACCTATCTGAAATTTTTGTTATATCTAACGCTTCAAAAACTAGCTTTTTGAATTCTTCATCCACAGAATTTTCTTTATCAAGAATTTGCTTTACCGTTTTTCCTTTAAATTCTTTGAAAAGTACGTTTAAAACTTGAGGTTTATAACTTATCTTTCTGTTTCCTCTTGCAAAGTCCAAATAATGATTTCTTATATCATTATCTTTAATTTTATTTGCTATTTTATTCCAAGATTCTTTGTTATCCTCTTTTAAGAATTCACCAAAATTAGGTTTTAAATTCGCGGACAAAATATTCATTAAAGTGCTTTTACCAATTCCATTTGCTCCGCACAAACCAGTTACTCTACCTGAAACTAAGGTAGGTAAATTATACAACCGAAAACCTGATAAGGATCCAATATTTCTATATTTATGGATAAGATTCTTGGATTTGTCTTCTTCTACAAAATTTTTTACAAAAACAGCGTTTTTTGGGCATTTATTAATACATATACCACAACGTATGCAAATTTCTTCATGAATTATGATTTGGTTGGAGGATTTTTTAAAATCAATAGCCGGATATACCTTCACGGGTCTTTTTTTTCTTTTTTGCTTATTTGTGAGTTCAACTGGGCAATATGTAATGCAAGGTCGTCCACATGAATTGTAAGAACATTTTGCATAATCAACAAGATATACCCGCTTCACAACCTTTTCACAATCTTAAAAATCATATAAATAGTATACACCATTATTTTTGTTCTTTGGGATTTGAATTTAAAAAATAGAGTGTCAGTGTTATGAAATTAAGAAAAAAAAAGAAAAAGGTACCAGTTGAAATTAACGTTCACCAGTTAGAATGACCGGATCTGAGATTATTAGGATTTATAAACATGGTTTCGTAATTAAATTGGCGTTTGAGAATTTTTTTCACGTCTTTTTCATTCAAAACTAAATTTTCGTTTTTTGCTTCTTCTTCAATCAGTTTTTTCATTTCTCTTTGATTCAAAATATTCCGATTTGATATTCCGTTTATTACATCTTTAACTACTTTAAAGACGTTTGTAACTTTGGATTTCAGCGCCGTCTTAACCATTTCATTATCCCCGTTTTTCAAATCTACGTTTTTTAGCATAGAAAATTCAAGTTTGAATTTATCAGGTTTCATGTTCTTCTTAAAAGGTTGTTTGATTACCTGATCCTGATCAGGATTAAAAATAAAAACGTCTTTTCCCGAAAAACTATCATAACTTTCTCGACTATTGATCGTAGAAATTTTTGGTGCGTGAATTCCAAAAATATCTTTAAAAAACGGCTCAAAGTTTCGTTGAAGAACTTCATTATCAGTGATACAACAGATGTCGTTTTTGTAAATCGCAGCTCTAAGACATTTTAAAAGATTTATATCACCTATAATTTTACCTACATTTTCAATATCTTCGATTTTGTCAAACTCTAAAATATTTATCACCTTTATATTTGAAACCGACCTAAAAAAATTCTAAATCCTGTTTTAAGTCAGCGAAGATCAAAAAATGAGATTAAATTTATATATTTATCTATGACAATGTTTGCAATATCAACTCCTAAAGGAGAAAAGATATAAAT
>SDBS01006265.1_pt1 | contig 11572 bp, 9 predicted proteins | sample 2277091 | NCBI WGS metagenome assembly SDBS01 (sample SAMN10404972, study PRJNA504765) | marine sediment metagenome | isolation source: marine sediment core GS10_PC15, 163 cmbsf | place: Arctic Ocean: Southern Knipovich Ridge | collected 2010 | reverse complement strand
CAGCTTTATCATTATCGCTGCCATTGGTTTCATGGTTGGCAGTCCGTTGGCAGGTTTTCTCTCCGACCGGATATTTAAACAGCGGCGGCTGCCTGCTGTGCTATTCACTGGCATTACCCTAGCATCTTTTCTGCTCCTAACATTGTGGAATGGCGGCCGACCTCCTCTTGGGGTAGTCTACCCCTTGTCCCTTTTTGCGGGGCTTGGCATAGGTGCTTTCCCCCTCCTCTTCGCTTATATTAGGGATATAGTTCAACCTTCCCTTCGAGGTACAGCATCTGGCCTGGTTAATATGAGTGGCTTTGTTGGTGCTGCCCTAGCCCAGCCACTATTTGGTTATATCCTAGACCTGGGGTGGAAGGGTGAGATGATGGAAGGTGTCCGCGTCTATCCAGTGGAGGCTTTTCAACACAGCCTGCTGCTGTGTTGTGTTTTGGCGGGGCTGGGCTTCCTTGGTGCACTGCTGATGAAGAAACCGGGGGGGGCGGTGCCTATGAGCAAGGAACTGGCTAAAGTCTGAGGTTTTTTCCATGGAAGAGGACATATAATAGGCATTGAGGAGAGGTTGTCAGCCTGATTCTTCAACCTATGTCAACCTGACTTTTAATCGGAGTGTCGCAGGTTCGAGGCCTGTACGGCCTACACTACTATCTTTTCCACTAGTTAGCGTGATAAGCCACTTCGATATGATTATCCTGCCTTAAAATGCCTAAGTCAGCCGTTTTTCCCGGAAGGATCGGGAGGTCGTGAAACATACGGTAGGTCATCTCTTGTCACTGACGTAATAACCACATAACGGAGCTTTAGCTTGTCAACTGCCACCACAATTCGTTCTGGTTCCTCAGGGTCGGGAGACAAGGGCTTACCCTTTCTCACTGAGCAGAAAGTACAATTTCGGGTACATATGTCCCCTAGAAGCATGAAAGTCGCAGTACCTTGAGCAAAGCACCCTGGTCTATTCGAACACCGTGCGCTGTCGCAAACGGTGTGTAACTTCAGATCGTGGGTAACCTTCCTTATGTTGGATAAAACTGTCGAATTCAAGGGCTTTAGCTTCAACCATTCAGGACGTCTCGTATAGCAGGACATTTGCCATCTCCACGATTACACTTAATTCCAAATACCGTCGAAAAGCAATCGAGCAACGGTTCTATAACTTCCTCGACCTCTACAGGATACCCTAATAGCTTGGAGACTGAGGTCATTACTCTCCCTTTAAGACCGCATGGATTGATGAGTTCGAAGTGCCGTAGGTCAGTATTCACATTGATAGCAAATCCATGCATCGTAATGTAACGACTGACATGTATTCCTATAGAGCAAATCTTCTCCTCCTCTACCCAGACCCCAGGATACTTTGCTACTCGATGCCCCTGGATATTGAAGGAAGGCAGTAACCTTATGATGACTTCTTCTAATCTCCAGATATACTCACGTATGTCAGGGTTGTTTTCTTTGAGGTTAAGAATCGGGTAGCCCACAAGTTGTCCCGGACCGTGATAGGTGATGCCACCACCACGATTGGTATGAGAGATGGCTATTCCTTCCTGCGCCAGCATCTCTTGGGAGACATTTATGTCTTCTTCTCCTCTAAACCGCCCTATCGTAAACACTGGCGGATGCTGGAGTAGTAGAAGGACATCAGGAATGACGCCATCAAGTCTTGCTTGCATCAGTCTTTCCTGTAGCTTTAGAGCAGGCTTATATGGGATTACTCCCAGGTAGTCAGTAACATATACCTTCTTAGATGACAAGTAGATCTTCTTTCGACAAAGCGCTACATCTTCCGGAAGTGGATCGAACCGTCCGGTTGTCCCATCGCTGCCTCTTGTACTGCTTCAGGTAAAGTAGATTTGAAACAAGGTACCTACTATACATAATTCTTGATCTATCCTTCTATATACCTATGCCGCAACTTAAGGCGAGCTCTTCCTTTTCTTGCTTGAAGTACCCGTTCTCCAGCGCAGGTCTGGCTGCCTAGCGGCCCTGACGTTGTCCAAGCGTCTAACGGGTGTGTTATGGGGGGCTGTGCGCAAGATTTCGGGATTTTCCTCCGCCTCTCCGGCTATTTCTTTCATGGCTTCAATATAAGCGTCCAGCGTCTCTTTGCTCTCCGTTTCCGTAGGTTCGATCATGAGAGCTTCGTCAACGTTCAGGGGGAAATACACAGTAGGGGGATGAAGACCATAATCAAGCAGACGCTTGGCGATATCTAACGCATGAATGCCCTTTGCCCTTTGCCATTTGCCCGAGAACACTACCTCATGCATACAGGTGCGGTCATACGGTAGGTGATAATATGCTTTTAGCTTCTCCTTGAGGTAGTTGGCATTTAGAACAGCGTTGTCGCTGACCTCTTTTAGCCCTTCCGCACCAAGAAAACGCAAATAAGCATAAGCCTTAACCATTACGCCAAAGTTTCCGTAGAAGTTGCATATCTTCCCTATGGACTTAGCTGGTGAGATAAGCGTGTATCCTCCGTTATCCTTAGTAACCAAAGGCGATGGCAGGAAATCAGTCAAGTGTTTCTTGACGCAGATGGGACCTGACCCCGGGCCACCACCACCATGGGGGGTGCTAAAAGTCTTATGGAGATTTAGCTGGACATAATCATACCCGAGGTCTCCATACTTCACGTTTCCCAGGAAAGCGTTTAGATTTGCTCCATCTGCACCCATTAGGCCACCTCGCTCATGAACCAGCTGGCTGATCTCAGTCATCTGCGGGTCGAACAGGCCTAAAGTGGTAGGCATAGTCAGTGTTAACGCCGCTACTTCCTCATTCATCATGGATTCAAGGCTCTTGAAATCTATGTTGCCCTGATCGTCGGAGGGTACTGTACCTATCTCAAACCCACACATAACAGCACTGGCTGGGTTTGTTCCATGAGAAGAATCTGTTAGCAGTATTTTCTTTCGAGCTTTATCCCCTTGGTTTTGATGGTATGCTTTTACCATGAGCAAACCGGCAAACTCACCATGAGCTCCTGCCATAGGAACCAAGCTGGTGGCGTCCATGCCATTGATATCGGTCAGATACTCCTGGAGCTCGAACATGAGCTGTAATGCTCCCTGAACTGACTTCACTGGTTGGAGGGGGTGGACCGAGGCAAAGCCTGGAAATTTGACAACGTCCTCATGCCACTTCGGATTGTATTTCATGGTGCAGCTCCCGAGAGGATAAAAACCTGTGTCTACTCCATAATTAAGCTTGCTGAGAGCGGTGAAATACCTGACGACTTCAACCTCACTTACCTCAGGTAAGTCAAGCTCCTGGCGAAGCAGTTCCTTAGGTGGCAACTCTGCCGGAGCTATATCTATAGGTGGAAGACTATACCCTATCTTGCCTGGTTCGCTGATATCGGGAAGTAAATAGTGATCCATCTTTTAGTCCCCCTGTAATGTTCCTAGAACTTCAACTAACCCGTCTATTTCTTGCCTGGTATTCATCTCCGTAACACAGAACAGCATACCGTTGTCTATCTGGTGACTTATATCTAAGCCACCAATTATCCCTTCCCCAAAGAGCGCTTCATTGACTTGGTGAGGTGCTATTGGGCAACGAATGACAAACTCCTTGAAGAAGGGCTGCTGGAAAACGGGAGAGTATCCTTTAAGGTTGCTTATTGCGTCGGCAGCATAGTTAGACTTGTGATAGCATAGCTCAGCTACTTGCCTGAACCCTCTCTTTCCCAGGCTTGCTAGATAAACCGTTGCCGCTAGAGCCAGCAAAGCTTCACTGGTGCAAATATTAGATGTAGCCCGTTCTCTCCGGATGTATTGCTCGCGGGTTACCATAGTCATCACATACCCGGGACGACCGTTTACATCGGTGGTTTTACCTACGATTCGCCCCGGCATCTGGCGTATATATTCCTTTCGGCAGGTGAAGATGCCCAGGTATGTGCCGCCAAAACCTGTTGGGATACCTAGTGGCTGTCCCTCAGCGACGGCAATGTCAGCCCCGTAGTCCCCCGGTGGCTTGAACAGTCCCAGGGAAATGGGGTCAACGATTGCAACAAGCAATGCCCCAGCATCATGGGCTTTCTGGACATATATCTCCATCTCTCCGAGATACCCAAAGAAATTAGGCTGTTGAACTATCAAACAGGCGTAGTCCGGGGATAAGTGATTTGAATTGAAATCTGCCGTTTCGGTAGAGAGATTCCTACCCGTGACGTAGGTGTTTATCACTTCGCGATATGTCGGATTGACTGTGTTCAATACAGCAACCTTGCTCTTTTTATTTATGATACATGCCATAACAGCTGCTTCAGCAGCGGCGCTGCTGACGTCGTACATCCCAGCATTGCTTACTTCCATCCCGGTAAGTTGACAGATCAGTGATTGATACTCATAGATGGTCTGCAATGTACCCTGGCTGACCTCTGCCTGGTACGGGGTGTAGGCGGTATAGAACTCGCTCCGGCCGGTAATGTGATCAACTACGCTAGGAATAAAGTGCCGGTAGCTGCCCGCGCCCAGAAAACAGGCATAATTATCCAGATCTGCATTCAGATTTGCCAGACGACGGAGTTCTCTTTTGAGCTCGAGTTCGGACAATGGGGGAGGCAAATTGAAATGGGCATTGCGGAACCTCTTGGGTATGTCTTGAAACAGCTCCTCGATTGAGTTGACCCCAATTTCTTGTAGCATAAGCCTACGGCTAACCTCAGTATTCGGTAAGTAAGGTGTTGTCATTATAATCGTCCTCCTCCACTTGCTAGTCTGAGATGTCTTCAGATGAGTCGGCTACAAATCTATCATACTCGTCACTATCCATTAGGTCATCGATCTCCGCAGGCTGACTAAGTTCTAATCTGACCAGCCAGCCATCCCCATAGGGATCCCGGTTCACTAGTGTCGGCTCATCGGCGGCAGTTTGGTTGATTTCTAATACACGACCACTAGCTGGCGCGAAGAGATCTGTAACTGCTTTTACCGACTCTATCTCACCCATCTTTTTGGACTGTACTACCTTAGTACCAGGGGTTGGTAGGTCTAAGAACACTATGTCACCCAAATGGAACTGGGCATAATCTGCGAGCCCTACTTTTCCTTTATCTCCAGCCTCGGGACAAATCCACTCATGTTCCCTTGTGTACTTATATCCTTGTGGTGTCTTTCTGAATGTTGGCACTGCCTCATCTCCTCTCTCGAATAGATTATTTAATCTCTGTCCTAATTCGCTCAAACAAAAAGGGGTAATCTGCATTTTACAGATTACCCCTCTGTCCTTTTACCTGAGAGATTGCCCGCTACTCTATCTGCGGACTTACCCCTTCGGTGACCTCACGTAAAGATCTCTCCAGAGGTTCTACCTACGGCAGTCCTTTTGCCTGAGAGTTTCAAGACTTGACTTTAATGCCCTGTCTCTTTCCCCTTCGGCTCCCTATTAAGGGCCTCTCCTACCGTAAGTTGTAATATCTAAGCATATCTTACTATAATTGTCAACTCCCAAGCCTAAGAGATTCCGCACTATTTAGTGTGAAAATGGGTAGTATTAGAATATAATGTTCTGGATACTTGGGGGGTCTTTGAAGTCAATTCACTTCGAGGTGTGTAGTATGAAGAGCGAAAGCATAGTCCTAATTGGCATGGCTGGGGCAGGCAAGTCTACCATAGGTACATTGTTATCTAAAGCGCTGGGCTTTGGTTTTATAGATTTGGACAGCTACATATTGGACAAGGATGGCAAGATGGTGCAACAGATCATTGATGACGAAGGTGAGGAAGCTTTACTTCAGCTTGAAAAACGGAGAATGCACGAAATAGATTTGGACCGTAGAGTGATTGCACCCGGGGGTAGCATTATCTATCATCCTGATCTTATGGAATATCTGAGACAAAACTCAACCTTGGTGTACTTAGATGATTCTTTTGAAAACATAGAAGAAAGGTTAACAAATGCGCTAGCTAGAGGCATAGTAGGATTAAAGGATAAATCGCTAAGACAAATATACGACGAAAGAAGACTTCTTTATTCTAGATATGCTGACATCACTATAAACTGTCAAGGCAAATCGCAGGACCGATTAGCCAGAGAAATACTGCACCATTATTTAGACTTGAGAAAGTAATACTCGTTACTTCGATTCCCTGATGAACGCCATAAAGTATCGGGAAAGCAGTATTACGATTTTATTAAAGCGCCAACGAGCTTACTAACCAATGGTTTCGCCTGCTCCTCGGGCAGACAATATTGCATCCTGGTGAACCTCTTTCTAAAGCTGGAGACCTTCTTTGAAACATCTTCTCCATTAAGTATTACTGCTGCCATATACTCAGCCAGTTCGGCGAAGCCTTCCTCCTTCATGCCAAACCTGGTCATCTCCTGGACACCTGTCCTCAGACCGCTGCTGGCAGTAAAAGCTTCATCGTCAGGTAGGGCCTGGTAGTTCACCAGGATGTTGCTCTTTTCCAATCTCTCAGCGACCTCGACACCTTTGGCATAGCCGACTCGCAAGACAACCTGATGCGTCTCGGTGTAATTGACCTTGGGGTCTCCTTCTACTTGTAGCCCGCATTCTTTTAAGGCTAATGCGAAGGCTTTGGCGTTGGCGATTACTTGCTTCTGGTAATCGCGTCCGTAGGTATTCATCTCGTAGGATGCCATCAGCAGCCCGAGCAGTGTGCCCAGATGGTGGTTACTCACGCTTCCGGGGAAGGCTCTCTTCACTATGCTCTTCCATAGGTCGGAGTAATCTGACTCCTCGCTCATGTTGCTGGCGATTATTCCCCTTTGCGTGCCGAAGAAGGTCTTGTGAGTTGAAGCAGTTATGATGTCTGCTCCCTCCCGCAACGGTTCCTGAAAACAAGGGCCGAGCAGGCCGAAAACGTGGGCGGCATCATACAGGATTATCGGCTTCGGTTTCAGGCCAGCTATCATTGTTACCAAGTCTTTAACAGGTTCAGGGTACAGTATCAGGCTCTTGCCGAAAATAATGAGTTCCGGTTTGTGCTCCTCAATAAGTTCAGCCATCTTGGGGGTGTCTATCCGATAAGGGTTATCCGGTAAAACGGGAAAATTTACCACCGCCCATCTTTCTGTCAAAGGGTCAATCGAGACATAATTTCTTAATGCACCCATCGGCTGTGCACTTAGATGCCCCCCCTTGCCAATGTGATGATTTATGACGCTTCTTAGTCTTCGGGGCTCTGCCCGTCTATCTACCCTGTTTAAATAATCCAGGAGGCCACTGAACACGATGGCGTTGGCCATCTGGCCACTAATCGGCCTGACTTCTACTTCGGAGCAGCCCAGGAATTCCTTCACCCTTTCGATTAACTCCACCTCTACCTCAGCCATGAACCCCGTCCCTTGATAGTAATATGCTTCAACATCTCCTAAAGCTTCGATTCTCTTATGCTCAGCATACCTTCCCGATGGGTCAGCTATGGTCAGCAGTCTTACTAGTGGTGAAGAGGTATTCTCGGACGGTATGAGGTTGATAGTGTCTTTTTGTCTCCATACAGTGTTGTCACAAGTTCTTCCCACCAGGCTTTTGGTCAGGTTTTCCATCGATTGCTTGGGCCTTATCAAAGTAATTTCTTGTGATTCCTCAATCACTAGCGGTCTGGCATAGGGTGCTGCTTCGCTACCGATATGCCTCTTGACAATTATTGCTTCAGCAGTTTTGTCCCTAATCACAACCTTCGTTCTTTGGCCTTCTCTTAAATCGGCATCAATATAGGCCAGGCATATCGCTCTCCTGTGAGATTCGATACCAGGCTTCGCTCTAGTGCCAGTACCTTCGGTCTTCCAGCAAGGAACTACACTACCACTGATCACCTTCCCCACAAGGTTTTCACCCACGTAGACGGGGCAACCCGCTCTGGCTACGCCGCTACCTTCTATCGCCATCAGAAATATAGTTTTGGGAACCAGTTGCCTTTCCTTTGGCACGGCAAGCCGCTCTTCCTCTCTCAATTTAGTTTCTTCAAATTGTCCCATCAGTGCTTCTCTACCAATAAATTCACCCTTGAGACTGCTAAAACTCACCGCAATTCTGGCTTGTGGTATCGCAAACACTGGGATATCCTTTCCCTCATTATCAGTTCCCAGCTCATGTCCGTATAGGGGAAGGCCAGCTTCTAACCTCAGTGTATCTCTGGCTCCCAACCCGATGGGTAGAATACCTGCCTCTTGACCGTCTGCCAGCAGCTTTCTGTAAAGACGTACGGCGATATCTGCGGGCGGAAACAGCTCAAAGCATATTGGCTCAGCGGTATACCCTGTTCTGGCTATGGACACCTTAGCACCAAATATCTCAGTAGCTGCAAGACTGTTCCTTACAGGCTCGGGAAGCTTTGAAATGTCTCCTATGATTCCTTCGAGCACTGCTTTTGTTTTCGGTCCCTGTAATGACAGCATAGCAATTCTAGCAGTATGGTCTTCGAGGGTTAACTTGGGAAATTGTGGCTGGTACTTCTGCAGCCATAGCCAATCCTTTTCCATGTTGGAGGCATTAACCACGAGGATGTATTCTCTCTCACCTATCCTGTAGAGGTAAGCGTCGTCAACCGCCCCACCGTTCTCGTTCGGTATTATGGTGTATTGAGATTGCCCTGGTAGTAAAGCCGCTGCATTGTTGGTTAAGACATGTTGCATGAACGGCAAGGCATCCTGGCCACTTATCAGGAATCTACCCATATGAGAAACATCAAAGAGTCCGCCAAATTTCCTTGTAGCCAGGTGTTCTGCAAGTATCCCCGGTGAGTAGTTGAGGGGCATTTCCCAGCCAGCAAATTCAACCATTCTGGCCCCTAGCTTCAGGTGTTCCTCATATAGCGGAGTGCGTTTCATTTTTTACCTCCCTCAATCTAAACTAATATACATCGGGTACAAAGGTATATGCCATCAGCCAGGGTGATAATCCCGAATACCAAGGATATGATGCTGCTAATGATGATGACAGTGGGCAGCAAGCCACCCTTTCATCCTCCTCCCATGGGCATAGTCAAGAGAATGTTGTCTCCATCCTTCACCGGTTTGTCCAGTAGTTTTGGATAGGGCCTTTTTCCGTTGACATAAACATTGATGTAATCAAGTAATTCATCATTCCTATCAAACAGCGCCTCTTTCATGGTGGGGTACTTCTGGATTAGCCGGGCGAGGCATTGACCAACTGTAGTTCCGTCAACCTCGATTACCCGCTCTCCATCGGTATATTTGTCCAAGATGGCGTAGATCTTTATCTTTACACTCATTTTTGTCTTACAATGAATAACACTTCTACCTGGAAGGAGGGTACACTATGAAGCTGCTAAGCCCCAATTGCTGCAGTTTCTCTTTCGTTGGTATTCCTGTCTCTCTGTTCCACCCCCTTGCTTCGTAATATTCTTCTAACATCTGCTCGTAGTTCCTGATTTCACATTCGGCGACTGCGGAATATAGCCCAAACTCTGGCAGCTTACAAACCCTTTCTGGAAGCTGATCATCTGCCTTCCCTATGCCTTCCCTTACGTTAATCACTCTTTGAAGATTGTAAACTCGTTCCCCTATATCTAAGAGTTCTTGCTCGCTGATGTCCCAGCCCGTTAATGAGGAGATGAGTTCAGCGAGTTCGGGAAGCACTAAGCCACTATATGAGTAAAGTTTACATATGCCGAGAATATCCGGCAGTATGCCAAAATCCTGCAAAACTTTTGCTATTCTTCCTTTGCCTTCTTCCGCAAAACGTTCTAAAGTCTGAGGGTTGGGAACTCCATAAGGAATCAGCCCAAAGTCATTCTTGAGGCTATCAAACGCCATCCCTTCCAGAGCATGAATATGGCACATGCCCCTATTGCCCGTCCCATACATTATCGCCAGAGCCTTGCCGGATCTTCCATCGTGGGCTGGCCCCTCAAGGCCCTTGACCTCTATGGCAAACAGATCCGAGCCCTTACCAATTTTCTGAGAAGCACGCCTTACTCCCTCGCCTAGAATTCTCCCTACGCCCGTTCTTTTACCTATTCTATGAACTAGCTCGACTACAGTGTCCGTGTTTCCCCAGCTAAGATCTAAGCCGTCTACCTCTTTCTTGTCCAGCATGCCTTGTTCGTAGCAGTCCATAGCAAAAGCAATAACTGCGCCTGTAGATATCGTGTCCAAGCCATACTCGTTACATAGGTACGTGGCATGTACGGCAGCATCCATATCATCGTTTAAGACGAAGAAGGTAAAGGCACAAATGCTTTCATACTCGGAGCCTTCATGCTCAGGGGTTTTCCACTTCCCGGTCTCTACTCTAACAACTCTGCCACACCGCAGAACACACCCTCTATAGCACGCATGAGCTCTCATTAGGTTTTTGCTTTCGAAGTGATGGTAAAGCTCTTCGCCTTTCCCCCATGAGTTAGCCCTCCAATTCTTGGTCGGAATATCGCCAAGTTTGTCGCATTGAGTTATTTCTACGGTAGTGCCACCAGGGGCCCAGCCTTCCCCGGCAGTTTCATCCAAGACTTTTTTATTCCCCGCCTTGACTGCTGTCTTAAACCTAGCTGGTTTGGCAACAGGAATATCGCCACTGCCTTTCACGGCAATAGCGAGCAGATTTTTTGAACCCATCACCGCACCAGGCCCACACCTCCCAAAGGCGCGTCCTCCAACCATTATGTTAGCAAATCTCACCAATTCCTCACCCGCAAGACCTATAACGGCATTTTCAAAAGATGCATCTTTTAACTCTTCTTTAATGAGCTTATCCTTCTGGGATGTCGTTTCCCCTTTCAGCTTGTCTGCAGGTCTTATCTCGACTTTACCATCGTCAATTAGAATGTATTTTGGCTCTTTAGCTTTCCCCTCTATAACCAAAAAATCAAAGCCTGCTTTCCTCAGAGCGCCACCCCACTCACCCCCACACTTTGATTCAGCCCAAATACCACCTAGCGGTGATTTAAAGCAGACCTCAGCAAATCCTGCCCCTGGGGCTCTCGTCCCGCTCAGAGGACCCGTAGTGAATATCAGCTTATTCTGTGGGCTTAAGGGGTCAATACCTGCTGGAACCTCATCGTAATATAGTTTCGCGCCGTATCCAACCCCACCTAGAAACTTCCTTAACAGTTCGGGATCAACTTTTTCGACATTAACTTCTCCTTTAGTTAAATCTACTCTCAATAGTTTACCTGTATAACCGTACAATTGACCGTCTACCGTCGGGTTCATAATGCATATCCTCCTTCTAACATATAGGTATTTTCGACTGTAAAGCTATCTCGAAATCGGCTTTGACCAAGTGCTGACGCTGTGTTATGAAATCTGCGGTGGTTTCTAGCCTTGACCTTTCCGCCTCAATTCGTGATCGATGCTCCTTGAAATTCTCAGGAGAGAGGAAGAGCTCTCTCCTGAGAATAGCTTCAAACAAGACTTTACGCATTGCCTTTTACTTCGGCATGGAGTTCAGCCGCCTTAAAGGAACTTCTCACCAGGGGTGCAGAGGCGCTCCCAGCAAAGCCCAGGTTCTTGCTTATACCTTCAAATTCAGAGAACTCTTCGGGGGAAACGTACCGACTCACAGGGTGATGCTCGGAAGAAGGCTGCAAATACTGACCGATAGTAAGTAGTTCACAGTTGGCTCTCCTCAGGTCTT
>SDBS01006264.1_pt1 | contig 11574 bp, 12 predicted proteins | sample 2277091 | NCBI WGS metagenome assembly SDBS01 (sample SAMN10404972, study PRJNA504765) | marine sediment metagenome | isolation source: marine sediment core GS10_PC15, 163 cmbsf | place: Arctic Ocean: Southern Knipovich Ridge | collected 2010 | reverse complement strand
GCGCCATAATGCCTCAGGGTGCCGATGCCGTGGTAATGATTGAATATGTCAGCCAGGAACATGGACAGCTAAAGATAGTAAAATCGGTCTACCCAAAGGCAAATGTAGCCCCCAGGGGTGAAGATATCAAAAAGGGAGAGCTGGTGCTTAATGAAGGCTTTGTTCTTAAGCCGGCCAATATAGGAGTCCTCGCCTCCCAGGGAATAACCCATGCCAGCGTCTATCAAGAACCGAAGGTAGCCGTTATCCCCACCGGCGAAGAGATAGGCGAAGTCGGTAAAAAGCTAAAGCCAGCCCAGATATATGATATTAACTCACATACCATCAGCGCCGTAGTCAAAGAGAATGGCTGCCTGCCCGTAATATTCGGCATCGTCGGTGATACCACTCAGGAGATAAAGGCTGCTATTGAAGCCGGGCTTGAAGCCGACATGATAGTCTTCAGCGGTGGCTCCTCGGTGGGTGACAGAGACCTGCTGTTCGGCATCCTGGAGGAGATGGGTAAGGTCTTCTTCCACGGAATCCAGATAAAGCCGGGAAAGCCGACCATGTTCGGGCAGGTAAGAGGCAAACCAATTCTGGGTATGCCTGGCTATCCTACCTCCTGTTTGATAAATGCCTATATTCTGCTGTTGCCGGCACTGAGAAAGATGGCTCATCTACCACCAAAAAGAAGACTGACAATAGATGCTGAACTCGGTGAAAGAGTCCACGGCAGTGTCGGCAGAAAGCAGTTCCTGCCGGTCAGGGTTGAGGGGGATAAAGCCATTCCCATTTTCAAGGAATCGGGTTCAATAACCGGCACCGCCACCGCCGATGGCTATATCATAGTAAATGAAAATATAGATATTTTAGAGAAGGGTGAGCCAGTTACAGTTATGCTCTTTTAGATTTTTTTATTTAATAGCTATAGAGATTAATCTAAAAAGTGATGTTTGATGATTACTTCTCAATCTGGCCATGTTTTTCTTTGGTATTTGTTTCCACATACTTAGACCATCTGACACCCCAAGAAAACATTCCTATACCGCAGGCAAGGGTAATCCATGCTGTGATATTACTTAAACCTTGCAAGTTTAACGATGAAAGCCCAAACAGGATTATGCTTACCCCGATACCCATTAGAATAGGTACCCAAGAACTCTTTTCCTTTTCACTAGCCTGCTTTAGCCGTTCTATAATTTTTAGCATTAATTAATAACCTCTACCAGACAATAATATTTTCCCTAACAGTAGTTTCTTTGACCGCTACTAGTCAGTAAAGATTTGGACTGCGTAGTAATTTGGGATTTCAAGATTTTCCCACAATACCTGAAGTCCTATTCCGGTTCTCTTGTATATGGGATTTAGCATATTTTCTCTATGCTCTAGGGACTCATACCACGCCTCTGCGAAGTATCTTCCTACGGCATCGTAGGAGATTACATTTACATAAGCTACATTTTCTCCTACTTCAGTAACAAAAGGCATTTCATTGAATATCGTGCTAGCCCTGTCCTCAAACCCCCAGTGGCTGATATAACCCATGACCATCATGGTAAAGGCATGGTCATCTGCAATTGTATCCAGATATGGGTCTCTTATGAGAGCAGGTAGACCGTGGTCTACCCTAATTCTATTTACCTCCTCAAATATTGCATCTTTTAAGTCTTCTACAGTTGTAGGGGTAATACTTTCTGTAATCGGTGGCGGAGTGGTAGTAGGTGGTGTTGTCGTAGTTGTCGTTGCCGGTGGCGTTGTCGTAGTTGTAGTCGTAGGTGGTGTTATCGTAGTTGTCGTTGCCGGTGGCGTTGTCGTAGTTGTAGTCGTAGGTGGTGTTGTTGGTTGTGGCGTACCGATTACTATAATCGGTGGTGGTGTTACAGTTATTGTTTTGGTCGGTGATGTTACGGTTTGCGTCTCAGTTACAGTTTGCGTTTGTATTACTATCTGTGTAATGGGTTTCCCACTAGCACAAGCAGATAAAATAATCGCAGATAATAATAAAGTGCAGAATAATATTTTTCTCATCCCAAACTCCTAATTATATGGATACCTGAGAAGTATAATCTAATTATATTAACTTTTCTAGACTATCTTTAACTCGTCGCCTACCATTACCACACCACCCTGTATAACCTTGGTAAAAACCCCTTCAATCGGCATTACGCAGGTGCCGACCTGTTTGAATATGGCACAGTGGTCGTGGCATTCCTTGCCAATCTGGGTCATTTCCAGGATTACATCCTGCCCTACACTTAACCTTGTGCCTATAGGCAGTCTAAAAAGCTCCATACCTTCTATGGTCAGGTTTTCGGCAAAGTCGCCGGGTCCTACATCAGCCCCCAGCCGGCGCATTTTTTCAATGCTGGATAGTGCCAGCAGGCTTACCTGACGATGGCTGCTGGAGTCGGCGTGGGCATCACCGATAATGCCGTAATTTGCCCTTAGAGTTCCTTCATTGGTGGCTTTCTTTTTGGTCCCCTTTTTATCGCTGATACAAACTGCTACTATCTTAGTCATTGCTTACTTCTCTTTGCCTCTCAAATAGGTACCGCTCTTACCACCCGTCTTGCTTTCAAGGCAGACCTGCTCAACGGCCATACCCCTGTCAACAGCCTTGCACATATCGTAGATGGTCAGGGCGGCAACACAAGCCGCCACCATAGCCTCCATCTCAACACCGGTCTTGCCGCTGCTCTTGGCGGTGGCTGTTATCCGTATAAAATCATCACCCACAAAGTCAAAGTCTACACCGATATTATCAATCAGTATCGTGTGGCACAGGGGTATCAAGTCGGGTGTCTTCTTGGCAGCCATAATGCCAGCCACTCTGGCTACGGCTAAAACATCGCCCTTCTTGATTTCATTCTGTTTAATCTTATCCAGGGTGGCTGGTTTCATTCTTATACCGCCGGTTGCCACCGCTTCACGCACCGTGTCCCCCTTCTGTGAGACATCCACCATCCGTGCTTCCCCTTCCGGGTTGATATGGCTTAATTCTTCCATTCACACTTCTCCTATTTGTATTGATACCTCATCCGCCTATCTGCCACATCTGCCGCTGGCCGGCGATGAAGTCCTGGTTCAAACGGTGCCGCTCTCTTTTCAGAGCAGCCGCCTGATGCATCAATTCTTCCAGTTCATCAATCGAGGCGCCGTCACGTAGCGGCTTCTTTATGTCAATTTCATCGTCTTCCAGCAGGCAGGGCCGCAGACCGCCGTCAGCGGTTAAGCGAAAACGGTTACAGGTTGAGCAAAAGCAGTCTGTTACCGGACCTATGAAACCGATTGTCCCTTCAGCACCCGCCAGCCGGTAATACTTTGCCGGACCGTTGCCCGATGTTGTTAAGCAAGGCTCAAGTGAGCCAAGGGACTGCTGAATGGTTGTCATCATTTCCTGGACAGATACCATATCGTTGTTCTCAAACCCGGTTGCCACCAGCGGCATCCTCTCAATAAAGCGTACATGCCAGCCGTCACCGATACTCTTTTTGGCAAAATCAATCAGTTCATCATCATTTATCCCTTTCATGACAACCACATTTATCTTTACCGGTGTTAGCTGAGCTTCCCTGGCGGCTTCAATGCTGTTAAGCACATCTTTGAGCTTATCGCTGCCAGTAATATACTTATATTTATCTGCCTTGAATGTATCCAGGCTTATATTTACCCTTTTCAGGCCGGCTGCCTTGAGCTCCCTGGCATATTTACTCAGTAGAGTACCATTTGTGGTCAGAGTTATATCATCAATACCCTCAATCTGAACCAGCAGCCTAATCAGCGTGTCAAGGTTGGGCCTCACCAGGGGCTCACCGCCGGTTATACGCAGGCTCTTGACGCCCAATCTGGCGGCTGCCTGAATTACCCTGTGTATCTCTTCATAGCTAAAAATATCATCATGTAATAGACGGGGCACCGACCTCTCGGTACAATAGATACAGCGTAAATCGCAACGGTCGGTTACCGAAATCCGCATATAGTCAATACGCCGATGATAGGTGTCTAAAAGACCAGACATGTTACGCTCTCCATTCCAGCATACAGGCTACCACTTAACTATCCCCATATAAACCGAATGCCTCCCAAAGGAGGCACCATTAAGCAAAGAGGGCACATCGCACCCTCTACACACCCTCCTTTCCAAATACGGGCGGCGTAAAGGTTTCCCCCACACCTTAACCGGTTGCCGTCCATAGGCTATAAAGCCGTTAGGCACCGGCAACTCGAAGGGTTATACTGTATTGAATATACCATTTTCGCCCAACCATGTCAATCAGAACCAAATCCGAAATCGGCAGATTTAGCCGATAGCTTTTTGGTATGCTATAATTCAATACCTGAGCTTTCAGAGGAGGAGTTTATCATGGGCAAGGTTACCATCGTCACCGATAGCGTCGCCTGCATTCCCAATCAGCAGGTGGAGCAGTACGGAATCCGGGTTGTACCCATCAAAATCCTGTTTGAAGATAAGATCTACCGTAACGGTGTCGACCTCGCCCCATCTGAAGCCTACCAGCTTCTAGCCAAGGCTCCGGATTGTTTTTCAACCTCGCCGTCCTCTCCAAGCGACTACTCAGACATTTTCCGTGAGCTGGCTGTTAAGGGACAGGACATATTCTGCATTACCGTCTCCTCCAAACTCAGCACCACCTTCAATGTGGCTAACCTAGCCGCCGAACAGGTCAGACAGGAGCTGCCTCAATGCACCATTGAGATAATGGATTCCAATAACGCCACCGCCTCACAGGGTTTTATCGCTCTGGCGGCGGCACAGGCGGCAGCTCGGGGTAACGAACTTGACGAGGTTATCAAAGTAGCCGATACAGTTAGGCAGCGAGTTCAATTCTTCATCGCCCTTGATACCATACGCCATGCCTACCGAACAGGGAGAATACCCAAAGTCGCCACCCAGCTGGGCTCAATGCTGGGAGTCAAGCCACTGCTTACCATCTCCGACGGTGTGGTGCATATCATCGGTGTCGTCAGAACCAAGCAAAGGGGGGTGGAACGGATTATCAAAACCATGAAACGCGAAGTTGGCAACCAGCCGCTTCATATAGCCGTAATGCATACCGCCGTGCCTGAAGAGGGGGAGGTTTTAAGAGAGCGCATATCAGCCGAGTTTAATTGTGTGGAACTGTTCCTCACCGAGGTCAGCCCGATTATAGGCTATTCCATTGGTCCCGGTTCTATTGGTGTCGCCTATTACACACTGCCCCCTGAATAACGCTAGGCTAGTGCCTTATACTTACTAATTGTTATCCCGGCTTTTATAAAAAGTACACGGATTTCTTCTATCTCTTCATCACTGGGACCGCTTCCGAATATGCCGAAGCCTGTGACAATACCTATGTAACCATCTCGTTCGGGGTTATCTGTTATCGTCCAGATGGCAAATTGCCGCACACGAAAAGTCCCTTCCTGGAAATCGGGTATACTGAGCAATTTTATCAGGTCTTCGGGAGGTGGAGCCGTGCTTAGCGCAAGGCTATTACTCTCTTCCGGTGCATCCAGCTCCATATTGGCACAGGCGGCATCAACATCAAACAGCTCGGTCGTCTCATATGCATCAAGCAACACCAGTTCCTGTATTGTAACTACCATACTCTGGACACCGGCTGCCGATGAGGTAAATATCGTTCCCGGCAAGATGGCGACTTCCAGGTTGTCATCGGTTTTTGATGTCAAACTCATCTGGATGCGGTTAATGGAGCCTGTGCCACTGGCATTTATATCAACAAGCCCCATATTCTTTGCCTGCATAAGCTCAACATAAACCGCTGCCCGCAGTGCCCGATACTTCTCTGTATCAATACCCGCCGTTTCAAAAATACCCTTGATTACCTCTATCTCCTCGTCACTTGGCTGGCTCCCCAGTCCAAAGTAGCTGACCATATAATCATCACGCCCCGGGTTATCGGTGATGGTCCAGATGGCAAATTGCTGGATGCGAAAATCAAAGTCCTGGAAATCGGGTAAGTCTATCAGCTTCCCCAGGTCTCCGCTGGCTGAGGTAGTACTCAGTTCCAGCATATCGCTTTCGCTGGGCACATCCAGCTGCATATTGATACAGGCGGCATCTAAATTGACTGTCTTGTTCGCTTCATTCGGTTCCAGCTCTACCACTTCCTCTTTTATGACCATCATGCTGCTGACCATACCGTCTGCTTGAGGCTCAAAGATTGTTCCCGGTAAAACGGCAACCTCCAGGTTCTGGTTGCTGTTTGAAGTAATGCTCAGCTTGATACTCTCCAGGCTATCACTACCGCAGGCGCTAACATCAATAAAGCCAGTGATTTGTGCCGATAGAAGGTCTATTTCAATCGCCGGCTGTTCGGTAGCCACAGTCGCTGTTGTGACCGTCGGTGGTGTTGTCGTCGTCGGTGTCGTGGTTCCAGCCAGTGTCTGGGTGGCAGTTGTATCACTGGTACCATTGGAATCAAGGACGGTGGTAAAAATGTAGACACCTATTATCACAATAGTAAACACACCTATGGCAGACAGACAACCAATAACAATCTTTCTCACTTGTCATACCCCCTCAGTATTAAAGTAAAAGGCACCAACAACCACCGTGACAGGTAATTCCGGTGCCTTATTTATTTCACCTCAACACCATCCCTTTATCTTATATTTGCCCCTATTAAACTGCCTTACTCCGGGATTTAATCCTATACCCGTATTTCTGGCTTGTCAATAGCCGTCAGCCAGCTCTTCATCCAGCAGAGTTACCTGTAGTGGAGGCTCCGTAACCGGTTGTTTCAGGGCTTTAATCATACCGATTGCATTGCGCGGGGCATAGCCCTGCCAGTGGTTATTGAAAAAGGCGAAGGTAAGCTTTGTTTTCCGGCTGGTAGCCTCTACCCTTTGGGCTAACTCGTTTATTTCACCGGGTGAATACAGGTACTGATAGCGGCTTTCACTATCCCCCCGCCACCAGTTTTCTGCGTTTCGCCCGTGGAAACGAAAGTAGGCTATATCCGAGGTTAGCGGTAACTGCCGAGCGATAGAGGAAGGAAACTTCGGCTCGTCTATCTGCACCCAGACAGCATTGCCCTCCGTCAGCAAATCAGCTGTGTTCGGGTTATCGCTCCAGCTACGGTGCCTCAGCTCAATAGCCAGTCTAGAGTCGACGAAAGCCCTGATGACCGCCCTGATTCTCTGACAACTAAAATCTTCACTCTTGAAACCTGGTGGGAACTGGGCTAACAGCGCGCCTATCTTTCCGGTTCTTACCAGCGGTTCAATGCTCTTTTTGAATATGTCAATATCCGCCAGCGATATAACCGCATCGCTGCCGGTGGCTTGCTTGAACATTTTGGGGTGAGTAAACTTCTGCCACAGCTTGACAGTGAACAGGAAGCCCGGTGGCACTTTAAGCGCCCAGCGATGAACATATTCCGGATTTGGTGGTCTGTAGAAGGAGCTGTTGATCTCTACCGTGTTGAAGAACTGGCTATAATAGCCCAGCTCATCAATTTTACCTTTGGGGTAGAAGTAGCCGCTCCAGGTGCCTTCACCTTTAGGGTATGACCAGCCCGAAGTACCGATATACAGTTTAGCCTGCCCAGCCATTACCAATACTATCCTGACCGCCTTCCCGGGATATCAACCCGACAAGCTCCGGCGGCAGATTTAACGCCTAAAGCAATGTTGGTATATCTTTCCCCGCTTCTTCAGCCAGGGCGGCTTTACTCGTTTTAGACTTCTGTCTTTCCTTCATTTCATCAACAAGCTTAGCCGATTTGCTGTAGTATTGCCTCACCTTGGCCACATCACTCAGCTCGGATAGTATTACAGTAACATCCAGCAAGCCCTTCTCTCTGGGGTAATCACCATTCCTGATAACAGCCTGTGGAGCGAAGCCCTTCAGATAGTCGCCGAGCTCCTTGACCATATCCATATTCATTTCCTTGGCTGGAGCCGCCAGCAGGTACAGAGCCCGATGGGCATCCTGTGGATTGCACTCAATTGACAGCTCGCTGAGAGCCTGGTCCATTGCCTCAATACCCTTATGCGTCTTGGTGCTCCGCTTGCGGAAATTGCTCGACCAGTCGGTCGGGAATGTAATCAGTGGCAGTTTCACCTCACCATAGCCTATAGCCGACCAGCCGCATAGGGTCTGTATTATATCGCCGGCATCAAGTACCTTGGCACCGATATGCTGGCGCTTCTGCTCCTCACCGGCACACAGCAGGTCAAAGAAAGGCTCAACTATAAGTTGATTTATCTTAATGATGTTGTGCTGCAATGAGAAGTCCTTTCTGACATACCTTTGATTATCAACCAGGATAACGGCGTCGGCTATCTGATAAACAGATTTAAGGCATACCGCCGTGTTATACAGAGCCCTTTCTTCGTTTACTTCTTCATGCTCAAAGGGAAGGACAATCAGTGCATAAACCGGCCTATCACTGAAGCGTTCCTTGAGTGCCTTGGCAATTACCGGTGTTGCCCCGGAGCCAGTACCACCGGCAGCGCCGGCAATCAGCAAGAAGGCGTCGCTTTCAAAAAACTTCTGATTGGCTCTCATAGCATCCATCACCTTATCGGCATCTTCCCTGGCTATCTCGGCACCGACTTCGCTTATCTTGGCTACACCATGGCCATGGGTTTTACCGGTACCGATGAGGATACGGTGCTGGTAGGTAGGATTTATGGTGTATAAGCCAGCCAGGTCCGTCGAGTCTGTATTAACAGCAAAGGAGTCAAGAATTATATCAATGCCACGCAGGCTGTGCGCCCTTCTATTCAGCCGCTCAAACTCATCCGCAATACGACCGCCGCACTGTCCAAAGCCAATTACGATTAGTTTCATGTGCCACCTCCTGATTATTGAGACTTGAAGTCTAGCCTTAAAGCACCTGCTTGTCAACACAGATATTACAAAAATACTATAGCCTGCTTGTCTTAAAAAATGAAAGGTGATATACTTTCTTACTTTTTGTTTTCAGCAGAATCACCTGGCTATAGGAGACTGTAATTGCTGGAGAACTATGGTTACATAGCTCTGCTTGTGTTAATTGCCGTCCTGTTTACTTCTTTTCTGGTGCTACTGCCACTCATTCTCAGGTTACTGCGCATAGTTCCCAAGAAGCCCAATCCAGTTAAGGCTCTCCCCTTTGAATGCGGCATGGAGACGATAGGCAAAACATGGGTCCAGTTCAATTTCCGTTACTATTTTTATGCTCTGCTGCTTATTGCCCTGGATGTTATGGTTGTTTTCCTCTACCCCTGGGCGGTTGAGCTCAGGCAACTGGGGGTATTCGGCTTTTTGGCTGGCATTATCTTTATTCTCATTATTGTTGTCGGCTATATATATGCCTGGCGGAAGAAGGCTCTCGAGTGGAAGTAGATAGCAAATACATCTACTCTGACACGGAATTGGACCGCTATGAGGCAGGTGTAATAGAGGCGCTTAAGGCAAAAAGCCAGACGCCTATTGCCGACCCGGACGGGTGGCTCTTAGAAGACTTGCGCCACAATATACTGCTCACCACGGTGGATGCCGTCCTTAACTGGGCACGGCGAGCTTCTCTGTGGCCGTTAATCTGTTTTCCTGCCTGCTGTGCCTTTGAGATGATAGGTGCCTCCTCCCCCCGTTTTGACATCGCCCGCTTTGGTATGGAGGTCCTGCGTGGCTCGCCGCGCCAGGCTGACCTGCTGATTACCGCCGGCACCCTGACCTGGAAGATGGCGCCTCAGGTTAAGCGGGTCTATGACCAGATGGCTGAGCCGAAATGGGTTATAGCCATGGGGGCTTGCGGCATCAGCGGTGGTATCTTTAAGGGTTCTTACTCGGTTGTGCCGGGCTATAACCGTATAATTCCGGTTGATGTCTACGTGCCCGGTTGCCCACCGCGCCCTGAAACCCTGCTGTATGGTATAGAGATGCTGCGTAAAAAAATAACCAAGCGAAGTATAGTTACCGAGGATTAGTAATGACGATAGCCCTTGCCGGCAGTGACATAGCGGAAAAACTAAAGAAGCAATTTGCCGAAGCTATTATCGAGGTAAGTGCCGACAGCATTATCGTCAACAGCGAATCTTTACTAAATATAGCCTCTTTCCTCAAGGACACCGTCGGGCTTGACTTTGATTATCTTAACTATATTACCGGCGTCGATTACCAGGAATATTTTGAGCTGGTTTATTACCTGGTTTCACTGAAGCACAACCACAGCCTGCTATTAAAGACACGCTGTTACAACCGGGATGAGCCGTTAGTCCCCTCAGTAACCAGCCTGTGGCAGGGAGCTGACTTTCAGGAGCGGGAGATTTTTGACCTTCTGGGGTGCCGAAGCGAGCGGCTTATGCAGGTTACTCAGGCTGGCGGCCTCCGTCGTCGAGAAAGGTTGGATCACGATTTCGAACCGCTCTTGCAGCTCTTTCCAAGTCGAGCTGTCCAGCAGTGGCGCCAACGCTTCGCGACGCGTCATGGGTTCTGTCTTCGGCTGGGCCGCATCGACCACGTCACGGGTTTCCATACTGGGCGAATTGTCCCACAGCACGGCGATCGACGGTTTTTCCTCCACATGGAATTCCTCGATGATTTCCGGCTGATTGAAGAGGATCGCGGCGAATATCACCACGGCCATCCGCAACGACTCGAGCAGTCCGATCGCGCGACGATACCCGCTTCGACGCCAGGACACGAAACTGAATCCCGCCGTAATCAAGACGATCAACACGGACATCGCGAGTGTCGCGGCCGTCCACTCGAAGGTGAGCGTGCTTCCATTCATGCCGCGACTCCTTCCGTCCGAAACAGAGGTTCCGGATTGGCTTGTCGCAGCTTCGGCAGACAAAGCCCCGCTTCGAACATCAGGGCGATCATCATCGCTGCCAGAAACAGTCGCCAGATCTCTTGAATTACCGAGTTGGCGCTTCCGGCCTCACTGTCGATGCGGGCAAAATCGAGCCCCGCGAACAATTCGCTTACGCTCGCATCATCGAGCACCGCCGGTTGGTCTTCTTCCCTCGCTCGGTTGACTGCCAGCAGGTTCTCGTCGACGGTGAACAAACCGCGGTGGAACGAGTATTCCGTCGAGAGTGCGTCTCGTGCGCCGGAGAGTCTTTTCCAACTCGTTGGCAAGTCCTCCGGCGGGCTGCCCGCGACCAGTTGTCGCGTGTTTTCCAGAACTTCCGCACCGGCGGCCAATGCACGTTGGATCGCCACATAGAGCACCACGCCGCTGCGTGCAAAAGACGAATCGCCTTCACTGGGCGTCGTGGAAACGAAGTAAACACCACCTCGGTCGGTCGAGACGCGTGAAAGCAGCGGATTGCCGCCGCGAAGCGTTGCCAGCGGCGTGAATTCACCCGACAGGGTGCAGTGCCGCTTGATCTTCAGTTGGCCGACCGGCAGCGCGGCACCGCTCTGAGTGTGGGCAAGCAAGTCCTGATCGCCCCGCCAGTTCTCGACCTGCCAGTTCTCCACGGCCAACTCGTCATCCGACTCCTTCCAGCTATCCCATCGCGCTCCCATGAAGGTGTCGCTGCTGGGAACACGGGGAGGGAAGAAGACGACCTGGCCTCCTCGGCGGACGAAAGACTCGACCAGTTCGGCGTCTTCGTCGGTGGGCAATGCCC
>SDBS01006263.1_pt1 | contig 11575 bp, 4 predicted proteins | sample 2277091 | NCBI WGS metagenome assembly SDBS01 (sample SAMN10404972, study PRJNA504765) | marine sediment metagenome | isolation source: marine sediment core GS10_PC15, 163 cmbsf | place: Arctic Ocean: Southern Knipovich Ridge | collected 2010 | reverse complement strand
TCCGCGTTCACGCTCTTCTGGAGCATTGTCAATTTGATCAAATGATTTTGTCTCACCACCAAACTTCTCCGACAATATCTTCGTCAGCGCCGCTGTTAATGTCGTCTTACCATGGTCTACGTGCCCTATGGTGCCTACGTTTATGTGCGGCTTCGTCCGCTCAAATTTTTCCTTCGCCATTTCTTCTTACCTCTTTTTCAACAAATTATTTGTTCATAATACCTTCTGCAATACTTGCAGGGGCCTCATTATATTTCTCAAATTCCATTGTATATGTTGCTCGACCCTGAGACATGGAGCGCAAATCGGTAGCATATCCAAACATCTCGGCCAATGGAACTTCTGCATTAACTATTTTACCTGATGGATTTTCATCCATACCCAAAATTATGCCGCGACGACGGTTCAAATCACCAACCACATCGCCCATATATTCTTCAGGTGTAACTGCTTCGACTTTCATAACAGGTTCTAATATAACAGCTTTTGCTTTCAGCGCTCCTGCTTTGAAGGCTTGCGAACCAGCTATTTTAAACGCCATTTCGTTGGAGTCAACATCGTGATATGAGCCATCATACAAAGTTACTTTAATGTCTACTACAGGATAACCTGCCAACACACCATTTTGCATTTGCTCTTGCACGCCTTTGTTAACTGCAGGAATATATTCTCTCGGAACCACACCGCCAACAATTTCGTTGACAAATTCATAACCTGCTCCTGCCTCCATAGGCTCAATACGCAACCAGACATGGCCATATTGACCTCGACCACCGGATTGGCGAATATATTTGCCTTCTTGCTCAACGGCTTGACGAATCGTTTCACGATACGCAACTTGGGGCCTACCTACATTAGCTTCTACGCTAAATTCACGCAACATTCTATCTACAATAATCTCTAAATGCAACTCGCCCATACCAGAAATAATAGTTTGGCCGGATTCTTCATCAGTATGCACTCTAAATGAGGGGTCTTCTTGAGCAAGCTTTCCTAAAGCAACACCCATTTTTTCTTGGTCAGCTTTGGTTTTAGGCTCAACTGCCACCGAAATAACCGGTTCTGGAAATTCCATTTTTTCTAGGGTAATACGCTTATTAATATCACATAAAGTATCACCAGTACCAACATTCTTTAAGCCTACAGCAGCTGCAATATCACCGGCACGCACTTCCTTAATCTCATCACGTGAATTTGCATGCATCTGCAGCAAACGCCCAACACGATCTTTCTTATCCTTCACAGGATTAAACACCGCATCGCCTGACTTCAATACTCCTGAATAAACACGGAAAAACGTCAAAGTTCCGACAAATGGGTCCGTAGCAATTTTAAATGCCAGAGCAGCAAAAGGCTCATCATCAGATGCCTTTCTCACAGCTTCTGTGCCATCATCAAGCAATCCCTTAATAGGGAGAACCTGATCGGGAGATGGCAAGTAATCTATAACCGCATCTAATAGCGCTTGCACGCCTTTATTTTTGAATGCGGATCCGCATAACATTAATACAATCTCATTGGCCAAAACTCTAGCACGTAAACCACGTTTAATTTCATCTACAGTTAATGCTTCGCCATCGAGGTATTTACCCATCAATTCTTCGTCGGCCTCAGCCGCAGCCTCGATCATATTTTCGCGCCATTTCTCACATTCCACCAGCATATCAGCCGGTATTTCTTTAGCCTCATAGGTCATACCCTTGTCAGCTTCATTCCAATAAATAGCCTGCATGCGAACTAAATCAACTAAACCTTGGAAATTACCTTCAGCACCAATCGGTAATTGAATGGGAACAGCCGTAGCACCTAATTTAGTCTTAACCTGCTCAGACACCCGCAAAAAATTAGCTCCATCACGATCCATTTTGTTAACAAAACAAATACGTGGAACCTTATATTTATTAGCCTGACGCCATACCGTTTCACTTTGCGGCTCTACTCCGCCAACAGAACATAAAACAGCAACAGCAGCATCCAATACTTTTAGTGAACGCTCAACTTCGATGGTGAAATCAACGTGTCCTGGCGTATCAATAATATTAATACGATGTTTATCATACTGTTGATCCATGCCTGACCAATAACAAGTTGTAGCAGCGGAAGTAATAGTTATGCCGCGCTCTTGCTCTTGCGCCATCCAATCCATAACCGCCGCCCCATGGTGTACTTCACCCATTTTATGGGACACGCCAGTATAATATAAAATTCGTTCTGTAGTTGTAGTTTTACCAGCATCAATGTGAGCCATGATGCCTATGTTTCTATAACGTTTTAAAGGAGTAGTTCTTGCCATAATTACCACCGAAAATGTGCAAATGCTTGGTTGGCTCTAGCCATACTATGAGCAGTTTCACGTTTCTTCATTGCTCCGCCTTTTCCATCTACTGCATCCAGCATTTCATTACCCAGGCGTCCTGCCATAGTCTTTTCGTTCCGAGCATTGGCGCCTTCGACCAGCCAGCGCATTGCTAATGCTGTGCCGCGATTAGTACTAACTTCTATCGGAACCTGATAGTTAGCCCCACCAATACGTCGTGATTTTACTTCAACAGTCGGACGCACTGCATCGAGCGCATTTTCAAAAAGCTCTAGGCCTTTTTTACGTAGATCTTCGCTAGCCCTGATGTTATCTTTTTTATCAGTTGATTTGTTTTTCTTGCTTAGCGCATGATCTAATGCATCATAAACAATTTTTTCGGCAACAGCTTTTTTACCACTCACCATGGTGATATTAATAAACTTAGCCAGTAATTTACTACCAAATAATGGATCTGGTAAAATTTTTCTTTTTGGTGCTGCTTTTCTTCTTGACATACCCTTTAAACCCTATGATTACGATTTCGGTTTTTTACAACCGTATTTAGAACGCCCTTGCCTGCGGTCAGAAACACCTTTAGTGTCCAAACTGCCACGTACTGTATGATAACGCACACCTGGCAAGTCCTTTACACGGCCTCCTCTAATCAGCACTACAGAGTGCTCTTGTAAATTGTGTCCTTCTCCACCAATGTAGGAGGTTACCTCCATGCCATTAGTTAAACGGACACGTGCAACCTTACGCAACGCTGAATTTGGTTTTTTCGGCGTTGTTGTATATACACGTACACATACCCCGCGTTTTTGCGGACAGTTCTGCAAAGCAGGAACCGTACTTTTATCTTTCTTCCGCGAACGTGGGTTGCGAACCAATTGATTGGTCGTTGCCATATTTTTAACTTTACTCCTAAATAAATTTATAAAATCTACTAATTTTCCCTACCCGGAGGCGCGATTCTAATGATTGTTTCGCCTCATGTCAAGCATTTATCCTCTAGTTTAAAATTATTTCATAGGATTTTGTAAAGCTTCCCCTAATGCTTGTTCAATTTCATCACTTGTTAGCTCTTTTTCATCAACTGTGTCTTTATGTCGCTGAGTATGATGCGCAAAGCCTGTTCCAGCCGGAATTAAGCGCCCGACCATAACATTTTCTTTCAAACCGCGCAAATAATCAGTTTTGCCTACAACAGCTGCCTCCGTAAGGATGCGTGTAGTTTCTTGGAAAGAGGCTGCTGAAATAAATGACTCCGTTGCCAAAGATGCTTTGGTTATGCCCAATAATACCGCGTCGTAAGTTGCCGGAATTTTACCTTCGGCTATGACACGCTCATTTTCTTCAAGGACAGTAGCCTTATCAACCTGCTCGCCTTTAATAAATTCGGTATCACCAACATGAACAACAAGAGCTTTTTTCAGCATCTGGCGTAAAATTACCTCAATATGCTTATCATTAATTTTCACACCCTGAAGCCTATAGACTTCCTGGACTTCATTAACAATATAATTAGCTAATGCATCAATTCCAAGCAAGCGCAAAATATCATATGGATCTAACGGACCATCAGAAATCATCTCACCTTTTATGACATTCTCACCTTCAAACACGCCAATATGACGCCATCTTGGGATTAGCTCCTCATGCACTTCATCATTTTCTCCGGAAATCATAATGCGACGCTTATCTTTAGTTTCTTTACCAAAACTAAAAACACCGGAAATTTCAGCTAATAGCGCCGAATCTTTTGGTTTTCTGACTTCAAACAAATCCGCCACTCGTGGCAAACCACCAGTAATATCACGCGTTTTACCTATTTCTTGCGGAATACGAGCAATAACATCACCGATTTTTACCAAAGCGCCATCTTCTATATTTAACACTGCACCAACTGGCAAGAAATAATGCGCCGGCACATTTGTTCCGGCTAAACATAAATCTTTGCCTTTCTTGTCGACTAATTTCAACATCGGTCTTAATTCTTTTTTCGCACCACCTTTTTGTGCCGCTGCCATAACCACGATTGTACTTAAACCAGTAACTTCATCGGTCTGGCGCGTCATAGTAGTGCCTTCGATCATATCGATAAACTTAAGTTGTCCTTCAACTTCAGTAATAATCGGGTGTGTATGTGGGTCCCATTCAGCTACAACATTACCAGCTTTAACTTTAGCATTCTCAGTAACAGCCAAAACCGCCCCATAGGGAACTTTATAGTGCTCACGTTCACGACCATTTTCGTCCATAATCGCCAACACTCCCGAACGCGATACGGTAACAAAGGATCCGTCACTACGCTTTACGGTTTTCATATTGCGTAATACCGCATGGCCATTAGATTTGACCTGAATATTGCCACTTACGGTAGTACTTGAAGCTGCACCACCAATATGGAAAGTACGCATAGTTAACTGGGTTCCTGGTTCACCGATCGACTGTGCAGCAATAATACCGATTGCCTCACCTGTATTAACCATATGTCCTCGAGCCAAATCGCGACCATAACACATGGTACAGACGCCATGCTTGCTTTCACAGGTTATTGGAGAACGAGCTTTTAATTCGTCAATACCATGTTCCTCTAATAGATCGACTGATTTTTCGTCCAACATGGTGTCAGCAGCAATCAACACATCTCCCGAAACTGGATCAATCACATCCTGTGACAACACACGACCTAGTGCACGCTCCCTTAACGGCTCGACGATATCCCCACCGTCAAGAATCGCGCTCATGGTAATATAATCTGAGGAGCCGCAATCGTGTTCTATGGTGACTAAGTCTTGGGCTACATCAACGAGACGTCGCGTCAGATATCCTGAGTTCGCTGTTTTCAATGCCGTATCGGCAAGACCTTTACGAGCACCGTGAGTAGAAATAAAATACTGCAATACGCCTAAGCCTTCACGGAAATTAGCAGTAATCGGAGTTTCAATAATTGAGCCATCAGGCGTTGCCATCAAACCTCGCATACCAGACAATTGCCTCATTTGAGCCGCCGACCCTCTAGCGCCGGAATCGGCCATCATAAATACCGAGTTAAACGAAGCCTGTTCGACTTTTTTACCTTCATTGTCTGTTACTGTCTCTGTCGAGAGTTTGGTCATCATGGCTTTGGCAACCTGATCATTAGTGTGTGACCAAATATCAATAACTTTATTATAACGCTCACCTTGAGTTACTAAACCTGAAGTAAACTGTTTTTCAATCTCCGCAACTTGTGCTTCGGCTTTGGCAATAATATCGCCTTTTGATTCTGGAATGATCAAATCATCTATACATATAGACACAGCGGCCTTAGTTGCGTATTTATAACCCATATACATTAATTGGTCAGCAAAAATCACTGTGGCTTTAGTGCCAAGCTGGCGATAACACGTACTGACTAAATGAGAAATTGCTTTTTTGTCTAAAACTTTATTAACCAAATCGAATGACAATCCTTGCGGCACAATATCCCAAACCAGCGTCCGGCCTACTGTAGTATCAACAAGCTTGATTTTATCATCTATACAAATACGAACTTTTACTTTAGAGTGCAGATCCACGCAATTGCATTCATACGACCGTTTCAACTCATCGATATCTACAAATATCGAACCCTGACCTTTAGCTTGAACATTTTCTCGTGTCATGTAATACAAACCCAACACCACGTCCTGGGTCGGAACAATAACCGGGTCACCATTAGCAGAAGAAAGAATATTATTAGTTGCCATCATCAAAACCCTGGCTTCTAATTGTGCTTCTATGGTCAAGGGCACATGAACTGCCATCTGGTCACCATCAAAGTCAGCGTTAAATGCGGTACAGACCAAAGGGTGTAACTGAATAGCTTTACCTTCGATCAACAGCGGCTCAAAAGCTTGAATTCCTAATCTATGCAAAGTAGGTGCACGATTGAGCAACACTGGATGCTCTCTAATCACTTGCTCCAAAATATCCCATACTTCTGGCGCTTCGTTTTCAACCATACGCTTGGCTGATTTGATTGTTGTTGCCAAACCTCGCAACTGGAGTTTCCCTAAAACAAATGGTTTAAACAATTCTAATGCCATTTTTTTCGGCAGACCGCATTGGTGTAATTTTAAAGTTGGTCCTACCACAATCACCGAACGCCCAGAGTAATCAACTCGTTTACCCAGCAAGTTCTGACGGAATCGACCTTGCTTACCTTTGATCATATCGGAAAGCGATTTTAAAGGCCGTTTATTAGCACCTGTTACCGCACGTCCGCGCCGACCATTATCTAACAATGCATCTACCGATTCTTGTAGCATTCTTTTTTCGTTACGAACAATAATCTCTGGGGCATTTAAATCTAATAGGCGTTTTAAACGATTATTACGATTAATTACTCGACGGTATAGATCATTTAAGTCTGAAGTAGCAAATCTACCACCATCTAACGGAACCAAAGGCCTTAAATCAGGAGGCAACACCGGTAATACCGTCATTATCATCCATTCAGGTTTATTACCAGACTGTATAAATGCTTCCATTAGCTTTAAGCGCTTAGTTAGCTTCTTTAATTTGGTATCAGAACTAGTAGCAAGAACATCGTCACGCAGATTGTTGAGCTCTTCTTGCAAATCTATTCCTTGCAACAGCTGTAAAATTGCCTCAGCTCCCATCTTAGCTTCAAACTCATCACCATATTCTTCTATCGCATCGAGATAAGCTTCATCAGACAATAATTGTCCCTGCTTTAACGGTGTCATACCCGAATCTACCACCATAAAAGCTTCGAAATATAACACACGCTCGATTTCACGTAGAGTCATATCAAGCATCAAACCAATACGCGAAGGCAGTGATTTCAAAAACCAGATATGCGCAACTGGGCAAGCTAGATCAATATGGCCCATGCGTTCGCGCCGTACTTTTGATAAAGTAACTTCAACGCCGCATTTTTCGCAAATTACACCGCGATGTTTTAAGCGTTTATATTTACCGCATAAGCATTCGTAATCTTTGATCGGGCCAAAGATTTTTGAACAAAACAACCCTTCTCTCTCTGGTTTAAAGGTACGATAATTAATCGTCTCTGGTTTTTTAACCTCACCGAACGACCAGGAACGAATAACTTCGGGTGACGCCAATCCGGCGGAAATAACATCAAATTCCTCGCCTGGCTCATTCATTAAAAACCTTTTAAAACCTTCCACAATTTTTTGCTGATTCACTATTTTTCTCCGCTAATATGGGCTATTCACTTTCAAGTTCAAAATTGATCCCCAAGGAACGAATTTCCTTCATCAACACGTTAAATGACTCCGGCATACCTGGATCCATTCTATAATCACCATCGACAATATTTTTGTATATACGTGTTCTACCGTTAACATCATCAGATTTAACCGTAAGCATTTCCTGGAGTGTATAAGCCGCACCATAAGCTTCAAGCGCCCACACTTCCATTTCACCGAAACGCTGACCACCAAACTGCGCTTTACCACCCAACGGCTGCTGTGTAACTAGACTATATGAGCCAGTAGAACGAGCATGCATTTTATCATCAACCAGGTGATTCAATTTTAAGATATACATATAGCCAACCGTCACCAGTCGATCAAATTTCTCGCCAGTTCTTCCGTCACATAACTGCGTTTGGCCTTGCACCGGCAAATCAGCTAACTTAAGCATTTCCCTAATTTCAGCTTCATTAGCACCATCAAATACAGGAGTAGCCATCGGAACACCACCACGCAAATTATTAGCCAACGCCATGACTTCTGTACTAGACAAAGAATCCAAGTTGGTTTTATAGCCACCACCAACTCCGTATATCTTATCGAGAAATACTTTCATCTTTTCAGCGGCAACATGTTCATCTAACATTGCCCCAATCTTATGGCCTAAACCTTTTGCAGCCCAACCTAAATGCGTTTCTAAAATTTGTCCGACATTCATACGCGACGGTACGCCTAATGGATTTAACACTATATCTACTGGTGTTCCATCTTCCAAGTAAGGCATATCTTCAATCGGAGCAATCCTTGAAATAACACCTTTATTACCATGGCGACCAGCCATTTTATCTCCAGGCTGAATACGTCGTTTTACTGCTAAATAAACTTTAATTATTTTGATTACGCCTGGAGCCAAATCATCACCCTGCGTGATCTTGCGACGCTGTGATTCTAATTTACGCTCATAATCTTTTCTTAAAGACTGCAACTGTAGTTTTGCATCTTGCAAAGCTTGGTTGAGATCTTCTTCTACTAACTTGATTACAAACCATTTCTCTTTTGGCAATTCAGCTAGATATTCTGCTGTAATCTTGCTGGATCTTTTTAATTTTTGCGGCCCACTGGCAGCAACAGCATTTACCAAAGCAGCCTCTAGACGTTGATAAACAGCGTCTTCACAAATACGCAATTCATCTGCTAAATCCTTTTTGGCTTTATCCAGAATATTTGCTTCAATTGCTAAAGCGCGCTCGTCTTTATCCACTCCTTCACGAGTGAAAATTTGCACATCAATGATTGTACCACTAGTTCCTGACGGTACTCGCAACGAAGTATCTTTAACATCAGAAGCTTTCTCGCCAAAAATAGCGCGTAATAATTTCTCTTCAGAGCTAAGCTGAGTCTCACCTTTCGGCGTAACCTTACCAACCAAGATATCGCCTGCCTCAACTTCAGCGCCAACATAAACAACACCGGATTCGTCCAGTTTGCCTAAAGCACTTTCACCAACATTCGGGATATCTGCACTAACTTCTTCTGGTCCAAGCTTGGTGTCACGAGCAGTACAAATTAATTCTTGAATATGAATCGAAGTGAAAACATCTTCTTTAACCAAACGTTCGGAAATTAAAATGGAATCCTCAAAGTTGTAACCATTCCACGGCATGAATGCAACCATAAGATTGCGACCCAGCGCTAATTCGCCCAAATCAGTAGATGAGCCATCAGCCAACATATCACCGACATCAACCTGATCACCAACCTTTACTAATGGACGTTGATTAACACAAGTGTTGTGGTTAGATCTGGTATATTTGACCAAATTATAGATATCTACACCAGAGTCATTTGCTGGAGCAATTTCGGAAGAATCAACTCGTACCACGATACGATCTGAATCTACCGAATCCACAGTACCTTTGCGCTTGCCCACGACTCCGACACCTGAATCCGTTGCCACTAAACGCTCTAAGCCAGTTCCAACCAGAGGTTTTTCTGACTTAATCAGCGGCACAGCCTGACGTTGCATATTCGAGCCCATTAAGGCACGGCTAGTATCGTTGTGCTCTAAAAATGGTACCAATGCGGCAGCCACAGAAACAATTTGCTGCGGCGACACATCCATATAATTAACGTGTTCAACAGTAGTTAAAATAGTTTCACCTTTATGCCGACACGGAATCAATTCGTCAGTCAAAGCACCGCTTTTATCAACTGCACAGTTCGCCTGAGCAATATAATAATCACCTTCTTCAATCGCAGACAAATATTCGATCTCGTCAGTTGCCTTACCATCTACTACTTTACGATAAACACTTTCCAAAAATCCGTATTCATTAGTTCTAGCGTAAACAGCCAATGAATTAATCAAACCAATATTTGGACCTTCAGGAGTTTCAATTGGGCAGATACGACCATAATGTGTAGGATGTACGTCACGTACTTCAAATCCTGCACGTTCACGAGTTAAACCACCCGGTCCAAGAGCTGAAACGCGGCGTTTATGAGTAATTTCTGATAACGGATTATTCTGATCCATAAATTGCGATAGCTGACTGGACCCGAAGAACTCTTTAATCGCGGAAGTTACCGGCTTAGGGTTAATTAAATCCTGCGGCATCAAACCTTCACTATCAGCCAAGCTCAAACGATCTCTTACTGAGCGCTCGACTCGAACCAAACCAATTCTAAATTGATTTTCGATCATCTCACCAACACTACGGACACGGCGATTACCAAGATGATCAATATCATCTACTTCGCCTTTACCATCACGAATATCGATTAGAACCTGTAATACTTTAATAATATCTTCGCGCGATAAAACCCCTTCACCTTCACTGGATTTATAACCGACACGACGATTAAATTTCATGCGACCAACCGCTGACAGATCATAGCGCTCTGAAGCGAAAAATAAGTTGCGAAACAGAGTTTCAGCTGATTCTTTTGTAGGTGGCTCCCCTGGACGCATCACACGATAAATTTCTACTAATGCTTCCAGCTGATTCGATGTCGGATCAATACGCAAAGTATCCGACATATACAAGCCACGATCCAATTCGTTAACATGTAAGGTTTCAAAATTCTTAATCCCGGCTTTGGTCATTCCCTCTAACAACTCGGTAGTAATTTGGTCATTAGCTTCGGCAACAACTTCGCCAGTTTCTTTATCTATGATTGGCTTAGCTATTACCTTATCGAGCATATCTTCTTCAGCCAAAACCAGCTGCTTGATGTTATCCTGCTCCATTTGCTTAACATGTTTTTGCGAAATACGTCGACCTTTAGCAACAATTAATTCGCCTTTTTTGGTTGTTATATCCGTTACAGCAAGCTCTCCTCTTAATTGCTTCGGAATAACATCTAAAACATATTTGTCTTTTTTAATGTGATATGAATTCGTCTCAAAGAATAAATCTAAAATCTCTTCACTCGAAAAACTCATAGCCCGTAATAAAATTGTTACCGGCAACTTGCGTCGACGGTCAATACGCACAAATACGCTATCTTTAGGGTCAAACTCAAAATCGAGCCATGAACCACGATAAGGGATTACTCTGGCAGAATATAATACTTTGCCGGACGAGTGAGTTTTACCTTTATCATGATCAAAAAATACTCCAGGCGACCTATGTAGCTGCGAAACAACCACTCGCTCAGTACCATTAATAACAAAACTACCGGTCTTGGTCATCAGCGGCAATTCGCCCATATATACTTCTTGCTCTCTGATGTCCTTAGGTTTTTTGTTGTCCTTAGGATTTTCTCTATCAAAGATAACTAAACGCAATTTAACCCGCAGCGGCGCAGCATATGTCATGCCACGAACAATACACTCCTGGACACTAAAAAGAGTTTCTCCTAAGGTATAGCTCAAATACTCGAGCTGAGCATATCCCGAGAAACTTTTAATAGGAAATACTGAACTAAAAGCCGAAGTCAAACCTGTGTGTAAAAACTCGCGATATGAATCTACTTGTATTCCTAATAAATAAGGAGCTGCCACTGAAACAGGCAACTTACCAAAATTTTTACGAATACGTTTTTTTTCAGTATAAGAAAAAAC
>SDBS01006260.1_pt1 | contig 11577 bp, 14 predicted proteins | sample 2277091 | NCBI WGS metagenome assembly SDBS01 (sample SAMN10404972, study PRJNA504765) | marine sediment metagenome | isolation source: marine sediment core GS10_PC15, 163 cmbsf | place: Arctic Ocean: Southern Knipovich Ridge | collected 2010 | reverse complement strand
CCCCTCCCACACGACGACCGCCACCGGGGCCGACGAGGACAACCATGACGCCATCAATGCCGCCGGTAGACAGCCGGAAAAACAACAACGGCGAACTCAGCGAGCAGGAGGTCAAGGACCAGATCGCGAAGCGCCATGAGTCCCGGAAGCGGGCCCGGAACCAGACCAAGGGCGGCATCGTCCTCGGGACGGTCGGCACGGTGATCGCTGCCTACACGGGCCTCGTCACTGGGTACATCTGGATGACGATCCTCGGGTTCGTGATGGCCCTGATCGGATTCGGGTTCATCAACGTCAAAGAGGCCGGGGACATCGCCAAGGGACTCCTCGGCCGGGGCGGCAAGGACTAGGTGCTCCCATCGACCGGCCCGCAGTGGATCTTCCAGATCCTGGTCCTCGTGATCCTGGCTGTCGTAGGCCGGAGTTACTTTACGGCCAGTGCGGAGGCCAGGCTCTTGGCTGACCAGCTCGAAGTCGCGCTCGACAGCATTGAGGTGGCGGTCGATGCCCACGAGCTGGTCAAGGCCACCAGTGACAGCCTGATCGCCCTCCAGGACCGGAATGAGGAGGTCACCGACTCCATCATCACGGAAGCGGAGGAGGCGGTTGTGGAGGCCGTGACCGGGACGGACGAGGCCCTCGCGGCGGCCAGGAACGCGGCAGCGGACCTTCCCATCGTGGCAGCCGCCCTGGAGCGCGTCACCGAGGAGCTGGAGGAGGAGCGGACGGCCAACGAGATCTTCAGGGCCACGAGTGCGGCCGAGATCTTCGCCGGGCAGCAGAGGGAGCGCACCCTCGGGATGCAGCTCCTCAACGAGCGCACGGCCGCCTCCACCGAGATCACCAGCCTCAACGCGGCCTTGACCCTCTCCATGCAGGAGTCCAACGCCTGGGAGCGGGCCGCGAAGCCCGGAGCCCTCACACAGATCTGGAGACAGGGGCGAGCCGCCGTCGTGGCGGTCGTCGTCGTCCTCGTCGTGACGAGGTGACCCGGCATGAACACCCGTACATCCACCAGTATTATCACCATGACGGCACACCCAGGGAGGTAGTTTTGACTGACGTAGCAGAGGCCGATGCGGCCGTAGAGCAGGAGATGCACCAGGCCGCTTCGAGGCGGCAGCGGATCCAGGCCACCGACAAGTTCTTCAGCCAGGTTGTGGTCAAGAACGGCTCCCGGCAGAAGGCCTCCATCGACACGATCCGGGAGCGAGCCCGCCTACTCGCGATGGCGATTGAGGACCACGTCCCCGAGGGCAACCAGAAGGATCACGCGGTCATGCACTGTGCCGAGGCGATGTTCTGGGCGAACCAGGCGATCAGCCATCGGTGACTGACGGCGTCCTCTGGGCTCCGAACAGCGAGCCCCAACGTCAGTTCTGCGCCAGCACTGAGACCGAGGTTCTCTACGGTGGCGCGAAGGGCTGCGCGAAGAGTGACGCCATCCTCTTCGCGGCCCTCTCCCAGATGGCCCTGCCACGCTACAAGGCGCTCATCCTGCGGCAAACCTTTCCCGAGGTCCAGGAGCTGATCGACCGGAGTCACCTGGCCTTTCCCGAGATGGCCAACGCACCCCACTGGAACGGCGGGCTCAAGCGGTGGACCTTCCCCGGAGGGGGCATACTGCAGTTCGGTTACTGCTCGACCAAGGACGAGGTCCAGCGTTACCATGGCCAGGAGTGGGCCTACATCGGGTTCGATGAGGTGGGCGACGTCGCGGACGAGCGGGTGTGGGTCATGCTCATGGCCGAGAATCGCTGCCCGAATCCCGACGTGATCCTGATGATGCGCGGCACCGCCAACCCAGGGAAGCCGGGCCACCCGTGGATCAAGCGGCGGTTCATCAACAAGTGCGGGAAGAAGGGCGAGAAGGTCTACCGCTACACGTACCGGATGCCGAAGCCTGACGGCGGTGTCCTCGAAGCGACGATGACCAGGCGCTTCATCCCAGCTCGCGTGACGGACAATCCTGTGTACGCCTCCGATGCCATTTACATGGCCAAGCTCTTCAGCCTCCCCGATATGCTCCGACGCCAGCTCCTCTACGGGGACTGGGACGCCGGATTCGGGATGGGCCTGGACGAGCTGGACGAGGACGTCCACTTCCTCCGGCCCTTCGGGATCCCGCCCAACTGGGTGCAGTTCGGATCCTTCGACTGGGGCTTCAGCCACCCCTGGGTCTTCGGGCACTACTGCGTGGATGAGGACGGCGTGATCTACAAGGTGAACACCTTCCGTGGCCGCCTGATGTCGGACAGGCGCATCGCGGACGCGATCAACCACCACGTCAACGTCAGCGACCTCCGCTACATCGTCGCTGGGCACGACTGCTGGGCCCACCACAAGGCCCGCAACGATGACGAGACCCCATCCACCCAGGAGCGGTTCGCGGACGCTCAGATCTATCTGACCCACGCCAACATCGCCCGCTACGCCGGGCTCAAGAACTTCCGGGAGCAGGTCGCCTGGAAGAGCATCCTCCCGAACGGGGAAGACGATCCACTGGACGGCGAGCCCAACTTCTACATGATGGACACCGAGGGGAATCGGCGGTGCTTCGAGGCCCTGGAGACCATGACCACGAACCCTGACGATCCCGAGGATGTCCTGAAGATCGACGCGGATCCGATCACGGGAGACGGTGGTGACGACGACTACGACGAGACCCGCTACGCCCTCGCCTCCCGGCCCGGTGTCGCTCGGAGCAACTGGAAGGAGCAGGAGGTCAGGGCCTTCAGCAAAGCCACCCTGCTGCACGAGATGGAGAAGCGGAGGCACACCTCCGGGCCCCTCACGCAGGGCTACACCCGGCAGGAGGAACACGACCTCATGGTGGACGGGATGCTCCAGTGAGCGAGAACCTGGCCAACGGTGTCCTGGCGCTCGCCATCGTCGGGTGGGCGGCGGCGTTCTTCGCGATCTCGCTCTGGTGGTCTGAGCGTCGGATTCGGATCTTCGTCCACAACTACACGACCTTCGGCGGCACCCCGATGAAGAAGGCCAGAGTCTTCCGGGAGCCCGACGCGGAGGACGTCATCGAAGAGGCCATCGACCGGATCGAAGGGATCGCTGGCACCAAGGTGGGCAGGCAGCCCACCGCAGAGGATGCGAAGTTCACACAGGAGACCCTCCAGAACGGGATCGACTGGCTGCTGCACGAGGCGCAGGAGAGCGGCAGGGCGCTGAGTGTCGAAGAGGCCACCGAGGAAGCGGAGAGGATGCTCAATGCCGAAGGAACAGAGATGTAGGGCACCCCTCCTGAAGCCGTTCACGACCATGGAGTCCATCGTGACCGCGCTCCTCATCCGGGGGGACAGCCGGAGCACGATCCAGAAGAAGCTCGACATCACCGCCTGGGGTGTGAACCACCATCTCTCCAACGCTGCTGCCAAGATCCCAGGCGACCTCCGCTGCCGGATGAGGATCCACTTCTGGGGGAGAGGCGCGACGGTGGACCAGCTCACGGGCGAGGGGTGGATGCCTGGACCGCCGGATCGGGAGGCTGTATAAGTACGGTGGTTAGGAGGGCTACCCCTCACCCGACACCAGCGAGCGCATCATGGCAGAGAAACCCGTCCGTCTGAAGCTCCCGAAGGCCAGAGTCTCCTCCGCGAAGAACGCCATCCCAGATGGCTTTGACATCCCCGACGTCACCCCCATCGTCCGGTTCATCCCCATCGTGCAGTGGCGAGCGGTGCGGTTCCGGTTGGAGATCACGGGCGCTGCCGGAGTGGTCGATCTGGAGTTCGCTCGACCCCACCGTGAGATCGCGCCGAACGTACCACCCGACGCCTTCGTCTACACGGACGGCCAGCCTGCCGCCAGCGGCACGGCCTGGGTGGATGGCGTGGAACTGACGCTCGACATCACGGACGCGGAGCATCAGGGGGAGAACTGGCTCAAGCTCACCCTGACGGCCGCTGGTGCCTGTGTGGTGGACTTCTGCGATGTCTCCGGCGATCTGCACGGACTCGGCCACTAGGGAGTAGCCCGTGCCGTTCTCCGGCCAGGAGGTCTCACAGAAGGGGTTCCCACGGGGCTGGGATGCTGACGCAGAGGACCAGGCATCCCAGCGTCAGTTCCGCATCGCCCAGCTCCTCGAAGCGATGGTCTTCCGGCCCTTCTCCTGGGACCGCTTCAAGTCGCTCAACCTGAAGTACGCCTGGCACGGCGGCTACATCGACGCCGGGGATAGGTGGCTCCTGATCGACAACGGATCCGTCACGCTGCAGGACGGAGCGACCAACTTCATCGAACGCTCGGACGCAGGTCAGGTGACCGTCAACCAGACGGCCTTCCGCTACACGGGCTTCATCCCGATGGCTCAGATCGAAGCCCGGAACGGAGCCTTCGTCCCCACCAGCTACATCGACAGACGCCCCGAGATCGGGGGCGCTCCGGCCACCGATGTTGGTGCGATTGGATTCGCTCAGATCCTCGGGCAGATCCTGGCAAATCAGGTCCCGCTCGACGTCGTGCAGCAGTGGCAGTTCGACCTGTGCATCCTGGCGGGGAACATCCTTCCTGGGACGTTCGGGGCGTTGGCGTCGTGCAACCCCGGATCCACTGGCGACTGGACGTTCCCGAGGGACCTGGGCATCCTCCAGGATCTCTTCGTGGGCCGGGACGCCGTCGTCACGGAGGACCTGGCGGTCCTGGAAAACATGAACGTCCTGGGCATCTTCACTGCCGAGGGCGTGGCCTTCTTGGAGGACGTGACGACGCTCCAGAGCCAGGTCCGTAGGGGGATTCGCACCATCACCGCAGCGGACACTCCGTACACCCTGGTCGAGGCCGACTGGCACCTGAATGTGGACATCAGCCTGGGCTCCGTGGAGGTCCTGATCCCAGACGCAGCAGCCCACTTCTCAGCCGGATTTACGGACCAGCTCCACTTCAAAATCATCGGGTCCGGTTTCGGGGAGCCGTTCGTGACGCTAACTCCCTCCGTGGGAGGGCAGCTCGTGGACGGCTTCGAGGAGGCGATTCTGCGCCGGAACAACCTGTCGTTCACGCTGGTGAGTGACGGCACCGGGTGGTGGATCCAGTGAGCTTCGATCCCGGAGCTGATGCCGACGATGTAGCCGAGGCCATCGCGGAAGAGGAGAACAAAACCAGGGCCCTTTTGGAGGCCATTCTGAAGGTGCTGCTCAGGATTGAGAAGCACTGGGAGTTCGCAACCGACGAGGAGATTGAAGACGATGTTCATTAGAGATCCACTCACCGAACAAGGCGCACGGGTAGCTGATGGGCGTCTGCGGACGCAGGGCATCCAGGAGTCCCTGGAGGCCGATGCTTCACGCCAGGGCGAGGCATTTACGCTCGCCACCTCCCAAGGCTCGAACCGCACCCTCACGTTCGCGGCGGCAGATGACGGTCCCATCATGTACGTCAGGAATCTGTCAGAGTCGAAGATCCTGGTCGCGGACGGCTTCACCGCCACGGAGGGCGGGGCGGGGATGATCCTGTACCTCGTGAAGAATCCGGTCGTGGGAGTCCTCACCAACAACGAGGCCATCGTCGCGTCCAACCGGAACTTCTCCTCGACCCGAAACGCGGACGTGGAGGCTCACATCTGGGACGAGGTTGGCGTGACGGGGATCACGGGGCTCACGGGTGGCGAAGAGGTCGCGTCGTTCATCCGGTCGATCCCAGCGGCGACGTTGGATCTAAAGAACGCCGTTCGCCTGGGTCGCCTGGACAGCGCCTACTTCGCGTACCAGAACCCGACCGGCGGGCCCATCCCAGCGAGCCTCGCGTTCCGCTTCCACATGGAGCCCGTAGAGGTCTTCACCTAAATGCTCGGAATTGCGATACGTGACCCGCTGACCAAGCGGGGCGCTGGTGTAGACATCTTCGGTGCCGTCAGGACGAGGGACACCGGGCTCCCGCCGTTCGGCAACACGGTGCAGGCGATCCCGTTCAATGCGTTCTTTTCCGACGAGGCGGGCTCGACCGATATGCAGGTGGCCGCGAGCTTGGTCGATCCCGTGTTCTTCGAGATCCGGCCCGACACGGATAGGGACCGCTACATCAAGACGGTGCAGTTCACCATCGTGGATCAGAACGCGACCCTGACGCAGTTCGGCAACATCGGAGCCCTGCCCAACGGAACCCTCTTCGAGTGGGACCGCCTCGGAGAGACTGTGCTGCTCGCCAGCATGGTCTCGAACTACGATCACGTTCGCTTGGCAGGCGGCCAGCCATCCTTCGGTGACGGCACGGCTGCGTTCCGCGCCAGCAACGTGCTGGGAACTTCCGAGGCGTATATCCCGATGTTGGACTTCCAGCTCATCTTCGGGTTGCCGTGGGGGATCAGGCTCGCGGCTGGCAGCGACGAGGTTTTGAGGATCACAGTCCGCGATGACACCACGGGCGTGGATGGCTACGACTGCGTGGCTCGTGGCTTCGAGATTGAACCTGAAGAGGCCCAAGCGGGCCTCGGAATGTAAGGAGACAGAGGACCATGGCTCTCGCGTCATCGCGCTTCGGAGGAAGGACCGGATCCTCCTCGACCAGCATAGGCCCAGGAGGCAAGCCGTTCGACTTCGACATGGTCCCAGACATCCGAGAGGACGGCAACGACGGGCACGGGGTGGAGGATGACCGCGACAGCGAGCGCATCGCCTGGGCGGTCTACAACTGGGACACCCAGGACGACGTACTCCGTAGGCGGGACCGCCAGATCGAAGAGAATGTCAGGATGCTGGCGGGCCAGCAGTGGGCCGTCTTCAATCCCAGGATCGGGCGCTTCGTAGACGTGACCCAGTGGATGACGGCGGAAGAAAAAAAATGGCGTCAGAGGCCGGTTTTCAACAAGCTCCTCTCGTGGTTTATCATCACCCACGCCCGCATGAACGAGAACCCGCCGATCATCACCTTCGTCCCCGGCCCTGACCGCATCGACGCGATGCTGGCGGCCACCCAGGACGTGATCTTCAAGACGAAGTGGCGCGAGGTGAAGATGTCAGAGATCTGGGACCGGGCGAGCGCCTGGATCATCCCGGCCGGGACCGTCTACCTGCAGAGCACCATCGACCTCGACAAGGGCGACTTCATCGACTTCTCCGGGCAGGCTGGGGAGGAGGACCTGGAGGGGCTGGAGCAGGAACAGGTGGACCAGGTCAACGTGGCCCAGCAGGATGGTGGCCAGGTCGGCTTCGACCAGAACGGCCAGCTCCAGTTCGATGAGGAGGGCAAGCCAGTGGGGCCGGAGGGCGCTCACTCCGAGAGGAAGGGAGACCTGGCCGTCGAGGTCCTCAACCCCGTCCAGGTGAGGGGTGAGTGGAGCCCAGCTCCCTGGCACGAGAAGGCCTGGCACATGACCAGGAGCTTCCTCTCCTCGGCCGAGATCTGGCAGGCCTACGGGATCAAGATGTCTGGTGGCGAGCAGAGCGTGGCCGAAGGCGGCAGCACGACCGGGGTCCAGGAGCGGCTGACGTATGGGAGCGGCTACTTCGGAGCTGCGGATCCGTCCGTCTTCGGGGCCGACTTCAGCCAGGACGTAGCCATCCCCGAGGTGACCCACGAGGTGTTCACGCTCTGGCACAAGCCAGCTCCGTTCGCCCGGATGGACGAGAGCAAGGAGGAGCCCGGCGGCAGGTTGCTGATCTGCACCCGGAAGCAAGTCCTCCACGACAACACCAGGCCGGTGCGGTACGCCCACACCAGCCCGATCCGGCGCTTCGAGTTCGTGAGCTTGCCCGGCCGCCCGGCTGGCGGCTCGACTCCCCAGGAGGCCATGAACTTCCCGCAGCGGGTCTTCAACAAGGTCGCTGCGCTGATCATCGAACACGCGAACCTCTGTGCCAACCCGCTGAAGATCATCGACTCCCAGAGCGGCATCGAAGAGACTCAGATCACGAACCGGCCGGGCCTGGCCATCAGTGTGAACCGGCGGGAGCGGGTGCCCCCGTTCGAGTGGGTCGCCCCGCCCCCGCTCTCGAACGACGCCTACAAGGTCCTGGAGTTCATGGCCCAGCAGATTGACGAGATGGGGAACCTGGCTGGGACCGAGGGGGACGCTCCGACCCAGGACGCTTCCGGCGAGCTGGTGAAGGAGCTTCGCTTCAACTCCGACCGCTTCCTGGGCCCGACGATGCGGCGAGCTGCAGAGGAGTTCGCTCGCATGGCCGAGGACTGGGAGCAGCTCTTCCCGATCATCTACGATGAGGAGGAGATCCTCTCCTACGCGGGCGAGGACAACGTGGCCAGGACGATCATCGTGCAGCCGGAGATGTTCGAGGAGGGCTCCGTGAACATCGTGGCCGACGTGGAGTCGATGCTCCCCGAGGGTCGTGGCGAGAAGCAGAAGAACATCACGGCGCTCTACGCCAACGGGCTCTTCGGGCCTCCGGGAACTCCCCAGGCAGTGTCCACGTTCTTCGAGCTGAGTCAGTTCCCTCACCTCGGGCGAGCTGGCAAGTTCGGTGGTATCCACCGGATCACGGCCGACCAGGAGAACGGCAAGCTCCTCCAGGGTGTGCCCTTCAACGAGATTCCGGTCTTCGAGTGGTACAACGATCTGGTCCACCTCCTGTCCCACGAGGAGTTCATGTCCTCGCCGGAGTTCCTGGAGATTGAGCCGATGATCCAGAAGCAGTTCGAGGCGCACCGTCAGATGCACATCACGAACATTATGCTCAAGACCCTCCAGGCCGCAGAGGCCGATCCAGAAGGTGGTGAGGCCGGAGACAATCAATTCAGCGGCAACAGCAGCCCCGACGAAGGGGGCGCAGCAGGGTCGCCCGAAGGGCCACCCACGTCAGAGTCAGCAGTCCCAGCCGGTTCCGCTACGAGGAACCCCGAGGGGGTTGCTGAAGCACCAGCAGCGGCGGGCCAATAGGCCACCCGCACAACCAGGAGGTAGTCGTGGCAGGAGAGGAAGAGGGAACCGGCGAGGCCGAGGGAACCGAGGAAAAGAAAGAAGAGGAGACGACGGGACCACCCACGATTGAGGAGGCCCTGGCCAAGGCCCGAGAGGTCCTGAAGGACACGGGGACCATGATGCCCCAGGCCGATGGATCCGAAGACGAGGAGGGCACCGATGGGGAAGAGGAGGACGCAGACGGCGAGGAAAACGAAGAGGAGGAAGCGGGCGAGGAGGAAGGCGGCGAGGCCGGAACGGATGATGAAGAAGACGAGGAAGGTGAGGAATCCGATGCCGACGATGCCGACGATGAAGTAGGGGACGAAGAGAAGGAGGAGGAGGAGGAGGACGCCGGGAAGAAGTCGATCACCGTCTCCGTGCCCGGCCGTCATCCGAACAGCGAGGACATGGAAATTGAGGTGGACGACGAGGAGCTGGCGGAACGGATCGCCCACCTGAAGAGCGGCTTCATGCGGGGCGAGGAGGTGCGGGAGCGCGAGCAGGCCATGACCGCCTCCACGGATGCGATGGCCGCGCTGAGTGAAGAGTTCGCGGTCGATCCCGCCGGGTTCGTCATGCAGTACACGGAGGACAAAGAGGAGCTGGCGAACGTGGCTCTGGCGCTGCTGACGGTCCCCGAAGTCTGGGAGTCGATCAACGCCCAGGTGGACAAGCTCTTCAGCGACACGGGCGAGCTGCGGACCCTCCGGGCCGAGATCAAGGCGAACCGCCTGGAGGCGAAGGACAGGCTCCAGAAGCGGGCGGTACTTCGGAAAGAGAACGCCGAAAGCGGCCGGAAACTGGGAGAGGCGATAGACCTGATGGTGCCCGAGGGCATCGACGGCACCAAGCGCGAGCAGCTTATTACGGACTTGACTCGCGACACGACCGACCATATCAGTAGGAACAAGCTGGAGAAGCTCGACGTCAAAGACCTCGTGACGATCCTGGCTGGACGACTGGAAACGAACGGGATCGACCCCCTCGAAGCGAGGAAAGCGATCCAAGACGGCTCCCGTAGCCGTGGCAAAATCACGACGAAAAAGAAACGTCCTGAGAAAAAGCCGAAGACCGGGAAAGAACTCGCTACGGCCAGTGCCAAACGGAAGAAAGTGGCGGCAGCGCCTGGACCAGGCAGAAAGGCTGCACCCACCCAACCAACGAAGCTGCCAGCGGGCATGACGATCAAGGAGAGCATAGCCTTCGCCAGGAAGAAGGGCTTGGCTGCGTTCCTCCCTGACAAATGACCCTCTGAGTAAAAAGGTTGGGGCACAATGACCAGTCAGACCACCACCACTGATGCCATTACCGAGGCGATGAAGATCATCTTCTCGGATCCCCTGATCACGAACATCGTGGAGGACAGCGAGCTGCTGTCCATCTTCCAGACTGACATGAACGTCAGCGTGGACGATACGACCGGCGGTCGGTTCATCGAAATGGCGCACTACTTCCAGCTCCCTGCTGGTGTGGGTGCCAGGGCTGAGAACGAGTACATCCCTGAGGCCGATGACCCCGTCTTCAAGAACTCCAGGCTCTTCCTTCGGAAGATCCAGGGGACCGTGGAGATGACCGGCGACACGATGAGGCGCGTGGTTGGGGACGAAGGCGCTTTCATCAACTACATGGAGCGGGCGCTCCCGGATCTGGTGACTCGTTTGGTGAACGAGATCGACCGGATGTACATCGGCTTCGGCGCAGGTATCAAGGCGCGAGCGGAGCTGACCCCCGTCAAGATCGACCCGTCCACGTTGGACATCCAAGTCAACCGCTCCATCGGGGTGGATGGCTTCACGGATGCCTTCCTTCAGTTCCTTGAGGGAGAGACCATCGTGTTCGACACGGCCGCAGATGGGCAGTCGCTCATCACGGGCGGCGGCGATCAGTCGCTGCAGGTTGTGGACATTGATGAGGACAACAACACCATCCAATTCAGCGGATTGGAGGCCCTCATCGACGCGGTCGTGGCAGCCGGAGCGGACATCTATCTGTTCCCCGGCGACGAGGCCGGAGCTTCCACCCTGACCTCTGGCGGCGTGGATCGTGAGATCGCGGGCCTGATGGCCGGAGCGGACGATGGTGGGATCATCAGCGTCTACAACAACATCCCTCGGACGGGCCCACTCTCCCGGCTGTGGAAGGCCATCATCATTGATGGATCCGACGCAGCCTGGGGTGGCCAGCTCACCGAGGAGCTGCTGTCGTTCGCGGACGATGAAGTGGCCGTGAAGGGCGCAGGACGGATCGACACCGTCATCACGTCGCGCTCTGCAGCTCGTGGCTACTGGCAGTCTCTGAAGGGCGACCGGGTCTTCAACGATCCTCGCGCCTTCGCGGGTGGCCGGAATGGCTTGAGCATCATCCTGGGCGACCGGGAAGTGATGCTGAAGGTGGCCAGGAAGCTGCCGCCCGAGGTGGCCTTCGGGCTCCAGGCCGACACCTGGCGTCGTCTGACGCTCGGGACGTGGGACTGGGACGACCGGACGGGTTCGATCTGGAACCGCGTCACGGACAGCATCGGACGTAAGGATGCGTTCTATGCGACCGGGAATATGTACGAGCAGCTCTTCTGCATCGCACCCCGGAAGAACGTCCGCATCGACAACCTCGACGCTTCGTTCTAAAGACAGCAGGCGGGTAACCCTGGGGGGCTTCGGCCCCCCAGGGCCGCATCATTGTCATTGAAAAGACGGAGGATCATCATGCTG
>SDBS01006259.1_pt1 | contig 11579 bp, 6 predicted proteins | sample 2277091 | NCBI WGS metagenome assembly SDBS01 (sample SAMN10404972, study PRJNA504765) | marine sediment metagenome | isolation source: marine sediment core GS10_PC15, 163 cmbsf | place: Arctic Ocean: Southern Knipovich Ridge | collected 2010 | reverse complement strand
GCTGAGCTTGTCCAGCCCAGCCCGTAGCCGTCTTTGAATGCACCAACCCCGAAATCGTCCTGTCCTTCCCCGCCTTCAAAGACCAACTCAAACTGACCGTCGGGGCCAGTCACAGCCTGTGCCAGTTCGGGGCGGGGAGTGGGCTCCTGTGCACAGTACGTCGTTAAGACCGTCGCGCCGGCCACCGGCCCCCCGTCAGGCCCCAGCACCTGGCCGGTGATGGTGACCTCCGCCGCCGCGACGACTCCGGGCAGACAACCGAGCAGTAGCATCAAGCAGATGACTTTCATCTTTCGCCCTGACATTCTTTTCACCTCATTCCGGCACTTTGCGGCTGTCCTTCACTGGTCCTTCCTCAGTACCATCTCCCCCAGGTCAACGGTCTCGCCTGGCCCGGCAGTGAACTCCACAGTAATGCTGCCGTCGTCGCCGTCTGGATAGCGGGCGAAGACACGGTTCCACCGGTGACCTGCCCCCATTAGTGGTACCGCCTGCTATGTTAGAGTCCCAGGGGCTCCCAAACAAACTCAGGCCCGTAGAGTCCCAGAAGAAATGTCAGCGTTCGGCGCCGTCAGAGCCCTCTGGATCGAGTGACAAGCATGTGATGTCCCCATTCCCGGGACGTTTCCGCCTAGCAATCTGCTCCTTCTCAACGGAGGACCACTGATGCACTTGCTACTCCACCAAATTCTGTAGGAACGCGTTGGCACTTTGTGCCAATAGCTCTGCCCGATCAATCAGGAAGTCTGTATATCGTTCGACAGGCCATTGCTCCTCGAGCAACGCCTGGCTGGGCGCCGCCTCTGCGAAGGGCTCAGGTATCAAATGTGCCTTGAGGGCCAGGGGTGAAACACCAAATTCCTGAATATACCTGGCAGGCTCCTTACCCGAAAGCTTGTTAACGTTGCTGCGCTCGTTGAGGACGGTAATGTTTGCGAGTGCATGTATCTCATCATCCCCTGAGCCTGCCTTACGAAGCACGCTCCGCGGGTAAATGTGGTGCCACTGGGGTTGAAATCCTGTCGTCACGGGACTGCCTGTCCTATCGTAGCCCAAACGGGTGCCGTCCACCCAGTCCGGCGCATTCCGCTCGAACATCAATAGATAGACCATGAGGCGCAGGAAGCGATTCCCGGCTCGGTCATAGCGGTTGAGGAACTCTTCTGGTTCGATACTGGGTGTTACCCGTAGACGCTCCGATAGACTCTTCACAGCATTGTCAGCATCTGACGCCTCGGTTATGGCTCGCACGTCTTCGTTCAGGTGGGTGATGGCTGAGCCGCTATACCGCCCGTCCCAGTTCGCCATAAGAAACCAACACAGAGCTTTCCCGAAACGGTAGCTGGAATGGTCTGCCCACCGATTTTGCAGAACAAAAAGGGGAATGAGGCTGTTACTGGACGGGAGCAGGTCGGCTGACATGATGCCAAACTCGGCCAGCCGCTTGAGTACTTCGGAGATCGCAGTCCGTGCTTCCTTCCAAACCGAGGGCAAGCTCTGCGGGCTCCAGAAGTCGTTCGGCACTTCGATGAGGCGGGCACGGCCTCGCCCGATGCCCGACATCGTACGAATGAAAATGCCAGCGTTCAAATCCCAACCTCGGTCCTCCAGATCATTGCGGTACGGCAGGTACTCCTCACGAACCCAACCCGGATTGCGCACCGCCACCAGGCTGAGGACAACGTCGGCCTCCTTAACCCGCGTCCCGGCCTGGTTCAGGCGGCCAAAAATCTCCGCCACATCCTCGACCTCGTGGCTGATCTTGACAATAGGAATATCTCGTTGCCGAATTTGCCAAACGCGCTGGACCCGCGGGTGTATCTTGCCGAATACTGACATCATTTCGTTCGGGTCCTCAGTAATCTGGTGCACTATTTCCTGTGCTAGTGGCGTTAGATTCTCCACATCCTGTACGCTCAGAATGCGGCGAATGGCGACCCAGCGTGGGTCTCTACGGCGAATGGGGTTAGCCAGTGCGAATTCCAAGTGTTCACCATCGTCCGGGAGAAGGTTAACCATCACGTCATAACGCTCCAACGCTTCATTCCACTTCTCCGCCTCTGACCACCAGTAAGGCTTTTGTCCCATGAGCAAGCACAGCGCCGTTGTGCGCTGCTGACCGTCAACAATCCACAGTGACGCCTGCGTACCTTCAGCCGTTCTTGCTTCCTGGTAGCCGGCGCAGTTCCACAGCAGAAACGAACCGACGGGATAGTCGCGGTAGAGTGAATCCGCCAGGTCTCTGACCTGGGCAGCGTCCCACACGAACTCCCGCTGAAACTCAGGGATGTCAATGTTCTTGTCTACGGACTGCTTAACAATCTCCCATACATCTAGCTGCTCCAAAGCCATCGGTCACACCTCCAGCTGGGTGCACGGCCTGCTTGATCTTGGAGACAATCCATCAACGGTCAATTGCCACCACCTCGCGGTGAGGCACACCGAATTGGCTCTGACCCTCTTGGTACGCGTCCACACCCATCCAGCAGATCAGCCTGACTTGGTCTTCATCGATGGGCGGCAAAGGATCAGGTGAGCGGAAGGGCTGCAGCCCCATTTCTTTGACCTTCGCCACAATAGCGCGGGACACGTCATGCGGGTCGCCATAGTCTTCGTCGGGGTCGAATAAGGGCCGGAAAGCGTTCTGCACGCGCCGCGGCCAAGGCGCCTCAAGGCGCTCGAGGATGTTGTCGATCTCCTGTGTGTCCATATCAGGTGGCGCGTACTGACGCAGGTGCGCTGCCATTGCCCGGAAAATGCGCGGCACAACTGGCTGCAGGTTGCGCGGGTCAGTAGCCTTCATCCATTCATCGAGAATGTCCTGCCGCGCTGCTTGCCAGGCATCGTACACGCCCTGTCTTAAATCATCTGGCAACTGACGGCCCGTGTCTTCCGCGCAGGTGAAGTGCATAAGACAGGTCAGCGTATCTCGTTGTACTTCTCTATCATCGAACGGTACGAATCGCAGCCAAACACGTTGACCAACACGGGCACAGAAAGCCCACCCGCGTCGCTTGCCCTCAGCCATGTAGCCCGATCCCGCAGCCCACGGGAGTCGTTCAATCTCGTCACCGTACCTGTCCATGCCGCGGCTCCGTTCCTGGCGGTATTCCTCGCCGGAGTGAGCAGAAGGATCTTCGCCTGCGGTCTCCAGCAGCGTCGGATCCTCTCGCAACAAGCGCTCAATCTCCTCACGTGTATCAGCGAAGACCTGCCGGCCAACGCGAGCCTCCGGCACCGGCGCCGTCTCCATACCCACGCTTGCTGCCGCCTGGGCCAGCTTCGCACGAATTCGCTCCTCCAAGGTCAAGAGTTCATTCAGTCGCTCATCGGGAAAGAAGCACCAGGTGTAGACTCGATTGTACTTGCTGCCGATCCGGTCAATCCGTCCGTTGCGCTGCACGATGCGCATGGGGTTCCAGGGCAGATCGTAGTTGACAACATTGCGGCACTGTTGCAGGTTCATACCCTCAGCTAGCACGTCAGTGCATATCAGAATGTCGAAAGAATCGTCTCGACGGCCGGGAGGTGCCTCCGTAGACACGGGAGCGAAGCCATAGATTGCTTCCCTACGTGATACTCCCCCCCGGCTGTCATCGCTAGTGACGGATGCAATTCGCCCGCGGTAGCATGCCAGCCGCTCGTCGCTTTCAACCACACGCTTGAGATGTTCTTCAATCCATCCCACGGTATCAGCATAGTAGCTGAATATGAGGACCTTGCGGTTGTTTCGCTTGTCTTCTTCATCCAGTCCATCCCGCTCTGCTTGTTCTGCTATCGCCGCGAGGTTCTCGACAAGTGTCGCCAGCTTGGGATCGTCGTCGCGCTTCACGGCCTGCGCCAATTGGGCGAACCTGCTTAGCAGCTCTTGGTCTCGCGCCACGTCAGCGCGCAGAGAGTCTACGTCATAACCTACAGCCATCTCTTCGCCGTGCTCTTTGAGAAGCTCGTCGAGTGCCTCATCATTGTCCACGTCTTCCACCTCGGCCAGGGCCTCAGCTCGGGCCACATAGCCGCGATCCAGCGCCTGCAGGAACGAACTATGAGCAGCGACCATCCTTTGGACAGTTCGCGCGAAGGCATACACTGAAGACTCAAACCGTTTCAGCAGCGCCGAGCGCAGGAGTCCTACCAACTGCCGCTCGTGCGGCTCCGCCAGCTCCTCTGGATCCTCAACCTGCTCGGCCTGTCGTGGCTGTTCTGTCCGGTAACGAGACGGCGAATACCGGGCCATCGTTAGCTGCGGCAAGCCCACCTCAGGCATGAGTGCTTCTGCGAGTTCATCGAAAAACCCCGGCAGCACTTCTGAGAAGTCGTATTCCACTCGCTTGGGCAGCGGCTTTGGGAACCTGACAGCCACCCTTTCGCCTCGGGTGTTGAGGATAGAAGCATTCGGATACCATTTGCGCACGAAGTGCCTGGTCCGCCGCACACAGATGTTATCGAGCACGTCAAACAGTACGTCCGGCTTAAGTTCGAACGGATCTATGGCGGCTGCCTGCTGAAAGCGCTTGTGCAGCGAGAATATCCCTCGGTCTGCGAGGACCGCATCATGTTTGACAAAGTAGTTGAGCACGTAGTACAGGTCCCAGAGAGAATTGTTGACTGGTGTGGCCGAGAGCATAATCACTGGCTTGGGCGGATCGCCGCTGAGCAAACGCCGCAGGGCCTCGGCGCGTCTGGTGTTAGGGTTGCGGAAGGCCTGGGCTTCATCTATGACAATGAGTGCGTATTCTTCCGGAGCAAAGCTGAGATAACTGCCGCCATCGCCGCCGAGTGTTCTTTCCTGAGCTAACTGTTCATAGGAGATTGAATCGCACTTGATACTGTGGTGCTGGAAGAATGTCTCCCACGTGCCATCCCGCAGTGCCGCCGGCGAGATTAGCAACGCTCTTTGCCGGCGTCCGTATATGGCCTCTCTAAGCAATTCACCCCCGATATATGTCTTGCCCAGGCCCACGCCGTCGGCAACCAGTACACCGTTGTACTCCTTCAGTATCCGTCTCGCTCTGATAAGCCCGTCACGCTGGAAGTCGGCGAGGGGAATACCCTCCTCCACTTCTTCCTCTTCCTCGTGCCCGTAAAGCTCCCAGAGTACGCGCAGGTAAATCAGATACGGCGAATAGGGCTCAAAGCGGGACTCATAGACGGCCGCCAGATCGAACGGGTCGGCTTCCTGCCACAGGTCCTCAAACCAGTTCTCCACTTTCCCTACTGGCTCAGGATCGTAGCGCCCCAGGCCCAGCTCGAGATTTGTGGCCAGGCCGCCGGCAGTGAAATTGGCGGACCCGACTATAACACCGTCGGCAGGGAAAACAAAAGCCTTGCCGTGGAGAAAGCGCCGCCGGTACAGTCTCACCTCGACCTTTTCAGATCGCAGGAAATCAACCAGGCGCAGCAGCATTTGGTCAACTTCGAGAGTGAAGCCCAACAAGTTTCGGTCTTCCTCGAGGCCGTTATGGAGCTTGCTGAGGGCTTCATCTATCAGGCTGGCGTCGTAATCCTGGGGAGTTTCACCCAGCTTGCGGAGCCGCGGTGGGGTGGGCGGCGGTTCGGCCCCCAGAAGCAGCCGCACCTCCTGGGCTTGCTCCAACACATCAGCCACTAGCGGAAAGCCTTCCGGCTTGAAGTAGCTGGTGGCGATCCAGACCACGGGCGGCTCTTTGCGAGTGGCCAACTCACTTTGGAGATAGCTATTCAACGCGGCGGCAAGGGTATTGCCGTCCCGATTATCTACGAAATCTGGCTTACTCATAGCGGTGCGCGTCCCTCACAGTCGGTTCTTCCACGCTCGACAGTACTATTCCAGCGGACGGGCATGCCCTAGACGATAACAGCGTGTCTCGTCCTGGACTGCGGTCGTGTCAATCAGCTCAAACTCCACCGCACCATTAAACTCATTAGCCGTGCAGATGTTGCCCTGCCTAACGTTGACTCGGCTGACTCCCACTGGACGTACACCGGGCTCTGTCGGACACCCGAGCTCCTGCCATGTGATGTAACGCCTCATAAGTTGCACCTCTTTCCCAGAAAATGCGAAGCATAAGCGAATCGCAGCATGATAGCTGCTAGAGTCGCTTTTCCCAGGCTTGGTAGTGCTTGAGCACGGCACGGAGGCGCTGGTGATAGTCCCAGCCCTCGTGGAAGGTTTCGAAAATGTGGGTCAGTTGCCGCTTGGTGAGTCCGTAGAGGTGGGCCACCACTGCATCCAGTTCGGCAATCATGTCTTCCTTTTCCAGGTCACCCAGCGGCCCACATTCCACACCTATCTTCTCCGCCCACTCGGCGAACCGCTCATCCGGTGCCGCCAGGCGGCCAGCAAGGCAGACGACACGACGGCACAGAGCGTCGCCAGAGCCAGTGCGGGGTATGGGGAAGGGCTCCAATATGTGGAAGTCGAGGTGGTTCTCGACAAAGCGTCTAGCATACCAATCTAGTGGAATGGAACAAAGCACGCCCAGGAGATACGCTTCGTCGAACACTGTTCCACTCGGCCACAATAGGACCCCTGCATCGACCACAAACACGTTTGGGGGCACCAGGGCCACGATGGCGGTCCTACTGTCGTTCCACCGGGCTGAGCGACGAACAGCTATGCGAGGACGCAAGCACGGCAAGGTGTCTTCATCTTTGACCCAGTTAAGCTCGAACTCGCTCCAATGTGAACCCCGTCTGGCAGCACTCCGCAGGCGTTTTGCTTGGAGGTAAGGCAAAGCCCTGCCTGGGTCAGCGAAAGCGTAGTACACACCTGTGTCCGGCTGCCAAAGCCTGAAAGACTCGCCCTTGTAGACCGGCCAGAAACCAGGAGGGCATTCTTCTGATGATACGTCCATGAGGGCCTTGCCTCTATCGGGGTTGAGGTCCAAGTCGCCTTGAATCGCCCGCACCCGCCAAGAGCCGGGGCGTCTTGAGTCCAAGCGTGGCGCTCGCCTCAGTTGGGCGAACACCGCACCAGAGTTATGGGCAGGGAATAGCGGCAGCGCAGCCGTATCACTCCAACTGAGCACGTCGCTGGTGACGAACTGGGTGGCTTCCTGGGCCACACCTGCATCGAACTCCGCCAAGCTCGCGAAGGGTCCTCGTAGGCGGACGCAACTATCACGGCAAGGCGCCATTCTCGACAACGTGGTGAGGCTCACCGTCATACGGTGTTCAGCATCATCGAAGACCCACCCACCCTTGTTAAGGAGAAACGTAAGGTCTTCGACAGTCCCAACGCTAAGCACTTCGAGACGGAAGTCGGATCCTCCCGCGGAGCAGAAAGCCGCACGTGGCAAGACCACCCCAATCATCCCATCACTTTGAAGCAAATGCCAGAAACGCCAACTGAACGCCTTGTACAAATCGGCGTGTGCACGACTAATACCCGGGAAGTGCCCCCTAATCAGCGCTCTCCTGAGGGACTCAGCCGCGCTGATTTCTCGCCTCAACTTGTCAGCCAAATCGGGACGTTCCTTGCGGAGCTCAGCAATCTCTCGTTCACGCGCATGTTGAGGCAGACCCTTCATGCCCGGCCGATGACGACACCAGAATTCGTGTTCCTCGACGTGGGTCTTTTTCCACGGTGGATTCCCCAGAATGCAGTCGAAGCCGCCATTACCATCGCCCCGTAGGAACACCTCGGGGAAGGCTGTGGGAAAATGAAATGGCTGCAGGTCGGCCATGGCTCGAAGGGCGTCACGCCACTCCTCGGAACCCAGTATGTGCTGCGGCTCATCCATCCACTTCCCGAGCACGTCGGCTTTACCCCCGCCTGTCTGCAGATTCTTTGATAGCTCTTCGTCCACCCGGGCAGCAGTAAGGATATCAAACAGGGCACGCGTAGGCTTAATCGCCTCCTGCGCCTCGTCCAGTGCCCGACGAGCCGCGGCAATCTCGCGGGCGTCGGCATCGGTAATGTGGGCCAGCCGCTCCAGTGGCTCCCGCGCGGCTCCCAACAGTTCCTCGGCGGTCGCCGCGAACAGATTGGGCGCATACTTATCCAGCTCTTCCCGGGCTTCTTCAATGGTCGCAATACCGACCAGGGAATTGCCTTCCACCAGGTTATGGTCGAGGAAAGATAGGGGCAGGCCGGGGACGAAGGTATGAATCCATAAGGACACGCGCGCCAGTTGCACCGCCAGAGGATTTATGTCCACGCCGTATATGCAGCGGCGCGCGATCTGCCGGCGTAAGAGCTGAGAATCCTCAATGGCGACGGCTTCACGTGCAGGGCCCAGAGCTTCCTGGGCCGCCGCTCGCAGTCGGCCCAGTTCCTCCCGAACACCGGGCAGGGGATGCTCGGAAAGGTATTGTGACAGGCGACGTTCAATCCGGTCCACTGCCGCCACCAGGAAGTGACCCGAACCCATAGCAATATCCGCCACTCGGAAGTCAAAGAAGGCCTCGGCCGCCTCGTCATCGTCGAGCCCATCAAGCCGCTCGAGATGGTTATTGAGAGCCGGCTCCAGCGCGTGGTCAAGCAGATGCTGCACAGCAAAGTCTTTCGTGTAATACGACCCGGTAGCCTTACGGGTGCCCGAGGCCGTGCGCAAGTATGCGTCTCCTTGTCGCACCACCACCGGCGTGCCCTTGGCCGCATCCGCCACCGGCCAGTAGACCTCTTCATTCTTGCGCTTCTTCACCGTCAGATCGGTGTCAGCAATTGATATCTCGTTCTCAAGTAGGCCTTCGTAAATGGTCCCGAACTCGCGAACACCCAGGGCGCTGAAGTCCACTGGCCCGACGATGCCTTCTACCGGATCTCTATCAATGAGCAAATGCGTTAGAATTGGCACGAAGACATCGTTGGTCAAGGTAACGTCTTCCAGCTTCGCGCCGACTGGCGATACGAAGGCGTCTCGCGAAAAGAGGTGCCCATTGTACTGGGGCACACCCCACTCAGATCGCCCTTCGTCTATCGCGTGCCATAAGGTGCGGATTTCCACCCAATAAGAGGCGCCGGCGCTGATCGGGGTGCGCTCGTGCTGAATCTTATGCAATTCGTGCGCTTTCTGCTTAAGTGAGCGCCGGCGATAGGCGTCATTTGTTCGATAGGGCAGCAGTTCCTTGTCCTCGGCGTAGGCGATAAACAACAAGCGGAACAGCAGCGATAGCGCCATCTCATAGGTCTCGGCCAGGTCATCACTGGTAGGCTCGCGGATGCCTCTGGCCTCCCAGATGGCCATAGCAAGCTTGGGAATAACATCCTGGTAAACGCGCTCGCGGAGGCGAGTGCCGATATGCGTAGCACGATCACGGGCGCGTTCCAGGATTTCCTCGAAACTACCGCCTTCCGCCAGAGCGTCCGCTGAGCACAATAGCCACAGGTACCCAGCACTGTCGGCGGGTAGCAGATCCAAATTCAGCTCCAGGAACGTGTCCACTCGGCCCCGCTGCGCGACGCCTACACCATCTTTCACGGGGTGAAGCCGAACACTGGTGTCGTTCAGAAGAAGCACATAGGGGACATTCTCCCGCTCAGCAATGGAAAGGGCGTAAGATACGGGCGACAAACCAGAGAAGCGGCCGCTCGCCGTATCAGGGGCTTCGTCGGGCAGCAGCAACACTGCCACCGCGCGGTGGTGATCTGGAGCCAGGAGCAGATAGGTATAGTCGTCCTGGCGTTCGTGGGTAAAGCCGAGAGAGTCAAGGAGTTCGAGTTTTCGCTTGCCCAGAGCAGATCCGGCCTGGGCGGTGGCTTCAGCGAAATCCTGGCGCTGGGACACACCGTATTCCAGCTCGTGGAGCGTGAGAAACCCTTCGTTACGGATGCCCGGCAGAGCCGTGTTGATCTGAGGGAGCACGCTGTATAGAAACCGAAGTGCCGCATGCCTTGACGGCTGCCGTAGAGCCGTAGCGCATACACGCTCTACTACAGAGGAGTCCACATCGGTATAGACCGGCGGCTCTTCGCCGGCTGCGCCACAGAGTGCCGCACGTTCGTCATACAGAGCAACTATCAGCAGCGGCACTCCCCTGCGGCCCTGCCGCCGCTTCCAGACATTGCGAAGAAGCGTCATACTAGGCTGACGAGCCGCCCGAACTACCACGACCTCGAGCGCACCCGGCCCCTCGCCCAGGATGAGTCCCTCGACCTCAAAGTCCTGGGCACCTTCAAGCTCGACCGCCCTGCGCTGGAAGTCGGATAGAAAGCCGGTCGGCCTGTCCACACTGTCCATCCACGATCCCCCCCTACGCGCATCTAAACCCGTGCCGCCGTGCATCACGGACAACTTTGCAGGTATTCGCCACCTGCATGTGACAATCCTCTAGGTGCACGGCGCTGCCGTGCGGTAGCGAAGGACTTGGGATCGACAGTTCAAGGCTTGTCGCTGGGGACTACGCTTTGGGCAAGGGGGAGCGAGGCTCTGCCAGTCCGCCGCCTGTTTCCCGCGAGGCTTTGGCGTGAACGTGTATCTTGTCGTTGCCCCACCACGCACGGTATTTGCAGGCTGAGGGCGGGAGGTCATTCCTGATGATGTCTTCGATTTCCTCAAACGAGAGTAACTCGATTCGTAGAGCGATTTCTCAGATGCTCCCGCAAAAGGTCATACTTAGCCATCATAGTCTCTCCTGTGGCGTGCCCCAGTTATGCGCTCAGGGCTTCGGCCAGGGCTTCTCGCGGCTCCTGTGGCAGAGCGGCCTGGGCCTGGCTCGAGTAAGGCGTCCAAATCCTCCTGCCGGCATCGGCGCTGCCTGCCTAGCGTGTAGACCTTCAGCTTGCCCTCGCCTGTCATTCGGTACGCCGCCTTTGGGCCGCCATATCAAGTAGCTTCTGCCCCGCCGCCTCAAGCTCCTGGGCGTCCAGATCGCTCTCCTCTTTCGTGGGTTGCGCCTGGATTTTGTCGCGCAATTCCTTCGGGGAAACGTGCAAATATATGCTGGTCGTGATCACGTTTGAGTGCCCCAAAAGCTGCTGAACCTCTGCCAGATTGAACCCCTGCCCAATGAGTCGGCTGGCGTAAGTATGCCTAAGCGTATGCGGGCGCACTTTGTAGTCTCGTCGCCCACTTTCGCGCATCTCAAACTCTTGGATACCGGCCTCGTCTGCATACCGCTTGAGCATCTGATCTGGATACCGAGTGCTCAGTTGGCTGCCCGCACCGTCGCCGGAGATCGTGGTGAAGAAACTCTTGGAGTGATTCGGTCTCTTCTCGTCCCACCGGTGCAACCAGTCCATCGTGCTGCCGTGCAATGGGATCACCCTCTCCGCACCGCCCTTGCCGTTCTTGATCTCCACCTCGCCGGTCTCCCACCGGATATGCCCGGGCTTTAGGTTAATGATCTCGCCAACTCTGAGCCCGCCGTGTGCCATAAGTTCCAGCATCGCCCGATTCCGCAAGCCGGAAATAGTTCGGACGTTGGGCTGCTCAAGTAGCGCGGCAAGTTCATCTTCGCTCAAAATCCTCGGCAGTTTCCTCGCCATAATGATTCCTCCACTGTAAGCATTTTACTTGACTATCTGTATTATACATAACTGCTCGTGATTTGTCAAACACTAATTTGGCATAGTGATTTGGTACAGGATTTCGGTACGCTGATTCGGTACTCATGCACAGGTGTAGGCAGACATGCCGCGCCAGCGCACGGGTTAGTAG